>OLNC01000947.1_pt1 | contig 20674 bp, 13 predicted proteins | sample 1672011 | NCBI WGS metagenome assembly OLNC01 (sample SAMEA3136636, study PRJEB25190) | human gut metagenome | biome: human gut; feature: human-associated habitat; material: faeces | place: Austria | collected 2013 | reverse complement strand
GTCTTGGTCGTGTACTTGGACCGAAAGGTTTAATGCCAAACCCGAAAGCTGGTACAGTAACAATGGACGTTACTAAAGCAGTTCACGATATCAAAGCAGGTAAGATTGAGTACCGTCTTGATAAAACCAACATCATTCATGTTCCGGTTGGTAAAGCATCCTTTACAGAGGAACAGTTAAGCGACAACTTCCAGACGCTGATCGATGCTATCGTTAAGGCTAGACCAAGCACACTGAAAGGTCAGTATTTAAAGAGCGTTGTAATCGCTCCGACAATGGGACCTGGTGTGAAGATCAACCCGGTTAAGTTAGCACAATAAATTTAAGCAAAATGAAGCTCCCGAAGAAATTCGGGGGCTTTTTTGCACTCTTTTTTAACCGGATCAGGAAGTACCTTTCTTTAATTGTGAATATCTGCCTGGTTTGGTATTTCAGTTTGGCGAAAGAAGGGGGTTACAGGATTTCGAGAGAGTGTGTTATAGTAGGGAGGATGAATGGATGATAGAGATATTTTAGATGTATGTGTTATATGATAGCAGATATAGATAGTGACAGACAGGAGGAATTACTTTGGCAGCCAGAAGACGCAGAAGGAGAAGGGGTTATGCCCGGAGAAATGCGGGCAGGATTGTGTTGTGTACATTTATTGAGGTGATCGTGATCTGTGCGCTGGTCATAATGGTTGGCTGGAATAAAGGTATGAAGGAATGGTTTGCGCAGTTTCAGCAGCCAATTTTGAAGGAAGTGGATATCAGCGGGATCAACAGTCCCAATGCGATCCTGATGCAGGCGCGGGGTGGTAAGATACTGGGAGAGATCAATGGAGAGGAGCGGATCTATCCTGCTTCCATGACGAAGATCATGACAGTGATCGTGGCTATCGAGAATCTGGATGATCTGGAGGCGAAGATTACGCTGACGGATGAGATGTTTGCCGGGCTCTATGAGCAGGATGCGACCCAGGCGGGATTTCAGTCGGGTGAAGATGTGCGGGTGATCGATCTTCTTTATGGTGCCATGCTTCCGTCGGGAGCTGAGTGTTGTATTGCTCTGGCAGATACCATCAGCGGTTCCGAGGCGGATTTCGCAGAGTTGATGAATAAGAAGGCTGCGAAGCTTGGAATGGACAATACGCATTTCTGTGACTCTACAGGGCTGCATAATCCGGATCATTACAGCACGGTTAAGGATATAGCGGTACTGATGAAGTACTGCATTAAGAATGATACGTTTCGTGAGATCGTGGAAAGCCCCAGACATTCCACAGGAGTGACCAATATCCACCCGGATGGCATCACGTATTACAGCACCATGTTTAAAAACCTGTCCGATCCCACAGTAACAGGTGGAAAGATCCTGGGTGGCAAGACCGGATACACCAGCGAGGCCGGACACTGCCTGACAAGTTTTGCAGAGATTGAAGGCAGAGAATATATTTTCGTTTCCGCAGGAGCAGTCGGTGATAATACAAATACAATCCCCCATATTCAGGATGCGGTAAACATTTATAACAGAGTTGGAGCTGCGATTGAGGAAAAGATGAATAATGGGTCTGAAGGGTAGACAGAGTTTGAGGTTCGTGTTATAATCAGTCACATACATAAGAACGATACGGGCTGTAAAAGGAGGTGGAACTGGTGACAGACAGACAAATATTGGAAGCTATTTTAGCAGAGGTCAAAGGATTTGGAATTCGAATGGATGGTTTTGAAGGTCGAATGGATGGTTTTGAAGGTCGAATGGATGGTTTTGAAGGCCGAATGGATCGAATGGAAAAGTGTCAGGAGCGTTTTGAAGAAGAGACCAGAAATAATTTTGCGGATATTAAATTGCATCTGGAGAACACAACAGACAAAAATCTTTCCATCCTTGCAGAGAATTACCAGAATGTAATCGATAAGATGAATGTGCCGATTACCTGGATGAACAGGGTAATGATGAATGAGATTAGAATTAATTCTCTAACAGATCAGGTTGCTAAACTTCAGGAAAAATGCAGTTAAACTTTCAATGATGAAAATACGAACGGATAAAGAAGAGCTATCGGTAAAAACGGAATGACCGATAGCTCTTTTGGTATTTTCAGGCGAATAAATGATTACATTATGATAAGTTGAAAAATTAGAATTCTTTTACATAAAAGATAAATTGATAGATATTTGTTCTTGAATTGTTGAATTTGATATAGTAAAATTTTAGAAAAAAGAAAGGAGACAGAAGTCTATGAAAAAGAAAAAGTTTTTGATTAATTGCATGTGCTGTCTTGCATTAGCAGTGGGAACTGGTGGTGTCAGTACAATGGCGTCAGATATGAATGTTGAATTTACAGCAGATGAAGGTAATGCTGTGGATGATACAGATATTTCTGCCTTTTCGGAAGGGGAGGAAATCGGAGATGATGCGACGCAGCCACAGGATATTGGTATTGTAGAAGATGAAACAGAGGACAGAGAAACGGAGAATGAAGAATTTGAGGATACGGTCCTGCCAGCGGCGGCATCAGATGATTTTGAGATAGAAGATGGAGTCTTGGTGAAGTATCATGGCACTGAAAGCGATGTTCTGGTTGTTCCGGATAATGTGACGACAATTGGTTTAGGAGCTTTTTCCACTGCGTATGCAAGAAAGATTGTGCTGGGAGAAAATGTAAAGGTTATTGAATCAGAAGGATTTGCAGGAAGTGGGGTCCATATTGTTGAAATGCCCTATGTAACGACCATTGAAAGTGAAGCTTTTAGAAACTGCGGGAGTCTTGAGAAAGTTGAATTTGGAAATGAACTGAAGACGATTGATTATAATGCTTTTGAGAATTGTGAGAATCTGGGAGGCGAACTGACGATTCCTGAAAGTGTAACGAAGATAGGTGATTATGCATTTTGTAATACCAGGATTGAAAAGGTTACATTTTTGTGTACTGATATTACTTATGGTGTAAGTATATTTTCACGCAATGATTCATTGAAAGAGATGTATATTTATGGTGGTACATTGCCTTCCAGGCAGACTTCTGCACCATGGAGTACAGAATCATTGGAAAAGGTATATATTGGATCAAATGTAAAAAGTCTGGGCTATCATGCTTTTTCGAGGTGTGCTAAGCTTCAGGATGTTACGATCGAGCCTGGACAGTATGATACGATAGGGTTTGCTACGTTTTCGGGATGTACTTCTTTGAAACATATTGTGATCCCCGATAACATTAAGAAAATTGAAGATAGTGCTTTTTCAGAAACCGGTCTGGAAGAGATAGATCTGAATCAGGTTACAGAGTTAGGTGGAGGCAGTTTTATGTCGTGTAAATCCCTTAGTTCTGTGAAGTGGGATCATGTGACAAGCGTGGGACAGGGATGCTTCCTGGGATGTGAAAGTATTAAAGAACTCGTACTTCCACAGACTCTGGTTAGTATGTGCAGTGATTCTTTCTGGAATGAATCCAGTCTTGAAAAATTGACAGTTACCGGAAAAGATACAGAGTTACTGTTAGGCGCTTTTGATGAGTGTGAAAATTTAAAAGTAATTGATGTTCAGGCAGCCAAAAAGGTAGAAGGATATCTCCCGAACAGTACAGGATGGACATTACTGATTGGAAACGATGTTGCGGAGATTGGAAGGATCTCAGGGGATGTTCAGAGTCTGGTAATTAACGGAGATGAAAATCTGAATTTAAATCAGAATGCCTTTAATGGAATTACTGCGTTAAAATCAGTTCATATATCAGGAAAAGTGACGCTTTCTGATTATTGTTTTAGTGGCTGTGAAAATTTGGCAGATGTAACATTCGAAAATGGTCCGGCAGTTATTGGAAGAGGTGCTTTTGCAGGTGATAAATCTATTACAGAACTGATACTGCCGGAAGGAGTCACAGAAATAGATGTAGATGCTTTTAAGGAAATGACAGCATTGAAAGAGCTTATTGTCCCGGATAGTGTTACAATATTGCAAAGAGGATTTCTGAGAAATAGTGGTGTGGAAAAATTAACGGTTCCACAACTGGGTGAAGATGGAAAAATTGGAAAACCAGAGGAATTACCTGGACTAAAAGAAATCACTATTAAGAGCGGAAAAATAAGTTCATTAGCTTTTGAAGGTTATACAAATCTTAAATCAGTGGTTCTTGGTGATAAAGTTACTGAAATTGGGCATAGAGCTTTTTTGAATTGCCCGGCATTAAATAAGGTAACGGTTCCTGCCAGTGTAAAGAACATTGGGGAATATGCATTTGGCACAAAGGCAGTGAAGCGTGTAGAGGGAAACAGAGTTTATTATGACAAATACGAACCTGCATTTCCAAAAGAAAAATTCAAACTAAGTGGTTACGCCGATACAGCAGCGGAGAAATATGCTGAAAGTACAGAGGGAATTGAATTTATCGACCTGGGTGGAACGGTAAGGTCATTCAAGGTAACTGTCAGTAAATCATCTGTTATTTATAATGGAAAATCACAGAAAATAGGTGTTACAGTTAAACAAGGTTCCAAAACATTAAAGAAAAATACAGATTATACAGTAAAATATAAAAATAATAAAAACATTGGAACTGCCACAATAACTGTTACCGGAAAAGGCAAATATAAAGGAATTACAGCGAAAGCAACATTTAAGATTACGTTACCTGAGAAGCAGAAGGTCACGGTCAGCAAAATCACCTACAGAGTAACAAATGCTGCTGTTAATGGAAAAGGTACAGTGAGTGTAAAGGGGATTACTGATAAGAAAACGAGAACATCCCTTACAATAGGAAAAACTGTAAAAATTGGAGGTGTATCCTACAAGATTACAGGAATTGATTCTTCCGCATTTGCAAATGCGTCGAAATTAAAGTTGGTTACCATAGGAAGTAATGTACGACGGATTGGTGCGAAGGCATTTTACAATTGCAAATCACTGGCTAAGGTTACTGTGAATACTTCCAAATTAACAGATAAAAACGTGGGAGCAAATGCATTCAAGAGAATAAAGGCAACCTGTACTTTCAAAGTTCCGAAAGCAAAGATTTCTTCATATAAGAAATTGTTTAAAGCAAAAGGAGCCGGGGCGAAAATAAAAGTAACAGGTTAATGTAAAATAGTATTACAAAGAGAAATGGAGTCCTGTATAAAGGGGCTCCATTTTTTGAAAAATACGTAGATATTTTTTACTTATATTATATGTTCAGAACAAGGTTTCTTCATTCTCATCAAACAACTTATCATTAATTTCAAACAAGCTAAGTTTATGCAGCAATCCGTAATAGATGATAGCGTCGCGTTTCAGCTTCGGGTAGAGCTGGGCCATTCCGCAGAGTTTCAGTAATTCCTGGGTTTCTTCGACACTGGCTTCCAGACCGTAGCACAGGCACAGCAGACGGTTTCTGGAAGGATTCCGACGGCCAGCGAAAATCTGGTGAAGATAGATTTCACTCATACCGGCTTTTTTGGCAAGAGCAGCCTTGGAAATATTTTTCTTCTCAAACAGATGGTTTAATAACTCAGATACACTTTTATTCACAAATTGTTCCTGGTTCTGGGACAGGAACAGAGTAAGATCCGGTGAATCCATAAGTTCCTGCTGTAAACCATCTGTATTTTTCTTTTTCATAATCCGCGCCTTTACAATAGTTATTGAATAAGATACAATATTCTAAATAGTGTATTCAAATAACAATATACTATAAATGGTTCTGAAAAACAATATGCAGACCGCATAGTAATGAGGATGAGAAATATGGATATTTATGACAACCTTCTTGAGGCAGTTCATAATGAATATGATACCATAAGGCTGATCAAGAAAAGTGAACGGGGCGAAGTCTCACTTGTACGTCACAGAGACAGCGGCACCCGTTATATTTTTAGACATTTTTATGGGAGCAGCGAAGTTTATCAGCTGCTTCTCACTATTTCCTGTCCGTATTTGCCCCAGATTATGGAAGTAGGGGAAAGAGACGGCAGGACTGTCCTGCTGGAAGAATATGTACAGGGGGATACACTCAGAGATATTCTGGAGTGTGGTCTGCTGACTGCAGCAGAGGCCAGGCAGATTACACGACAGCTGTGTTCGGCATTGTGGGTGCTTCATTCCATGGGGGTGGTACACAGGGATATAAAACCGGACAATGTTATTGTACGTGGGAAAGAGGCGGTACTGATTGATTTTGATGCTTCCAGAATATATAAAAGTGCTATCCAGGAAGACACTCAGATTCTGGGTACAACCGGTTTTGCCGCACCGGAGCAATACGGCCTTTCTCAGTCAGACGGGCGCGCTGATATTTATGCGCTGGGTGTTCTGCTCAATATTATGGTGACAGGGGAACATCCTTCCAGAAAGCTTGCAGGTGGAAGAATAGGGCGGATCGTACAACGCTGTACAATGGTAAGCCCGGAGAAAAGGTATAAAAATATTCTTCATTTGATGGAGGTTCTGTAAAAGGAGAAGGAAGAATGAGCAAAAAATGCATAAAATGTGGGCATCCGCTTCCGGATAACGCATCGTTCTGTCCACACTGCACAGCAGTTCAGATGGAAAAAAAAGAAGTAAAGACCCCGAGAAGGTGGAAAAAGAAAATGCTTATGGTTCTGGGAATACTGGCTGTAGTTGCTGCAGTGGGGACGCTGATTTCTCTGCATCACAGACCACAGACTTATGAAGGCAGCGCACAGATCGTTTATCCAGATAAAGATAAATCTTATAAAGTTCTTCTGACTTTCTCTGAAGGAGATGGGGTGACGGGACATGCACAGGGAGAACGTACAGATACTTTGTCAGAAGGCATGGACAGTGCACTTCCCTGTCAGCTGTATGCGTTCGATCAGGAGACAGGAGAGCTGGCATGGGAGGAGTTTTCAGAAGAGGTGGAATCCTGTGTGGTTGATACAAAGCCATCTGAAGATTCACAGAAAATGGAATATATAGAACCGGTACATAACGAAAGTTTTCCGAATGCAGCCTATGTTTCGGATATTATGTATACTTCTGACAGTGGTACCAATGATATTCTGTGGACACTGACTATGAAAAATGGAGATACCATTTCTCTCAGTACCCGTCTTACGATAGAAAAACAGGCCGCAGTCGCCTATTTTTCGGAAGATGTTCCCATGGAAACAACGGATGATCTGAAGACGCTGCTGGCTTCCATTGAAGAGGAGGTGTCTTCCGATACACCGGTATATCTGCATCTTCCGGCAGTGACTTATGAGGGAGATATTACTTTCGGCAATCACGTCTGGGGGATTTATGGAAGTAAAGAAGGAAACGCTGAGACTACTTTTACAGGAACAGTGAGCATGAGGGGGCTTAATGGAAATTATGCGGAGATGTCGGGGATTCGTTTCGAAGGTAATTCAGGAACCGGGCTGAATGCGTATTGCCTTGTACTCCTTTCCCAGTGCACCTTCGAAGGCTGGGATACCGCTGCTCTGGCACAGAACGGAGCATGGGTCAATGCCAGTGATTGTACTTTCACAAATAACAATACAGCTTTGAAATTTAATACCAGTTCTGCGTATGGAACCGCCCCGAGCTACTTAAACAATACATTTACCGGGAATGGAACTGCTGTCTGCATTGACAGCCTGCCAGGATCAGAAGTCCTTGATTTCGCAGGAAGTATATTTTCTGGAAATGATACGGATATTGATAATAAGGCGGAGCATCCTGTGGATATGGCCAAGGCAATTGTGGAATAGATGGATTACTATGCTGTCAGTTAATTGATTTTAAACTGGTACTGTTGTATGATAATTTATCAATCTTTATGAAAACTATAGAAAAGGAAAAAGGGGAAATTATATGAAGGGAAGGAAGATGGCAATGCTTCTGGCAATGGCGCTTACATTTACTCAGAGTATGGGGATGACAGTGTCAGCGGCAGAAGAAATTGGCGTGGGTATTTCTGATGAAGAGGGGCTCTCAGATGGTCTGGAAATGTTCAGTGATAGAGCAGAAAGCCCGGAAATATTCAGTGATGAAGAGACTTCAGATGTATTTAGCGACAGTGCAGCTGCAGCAGAGTCAAAGAAGTATGATCTTAGTTATGAATATGTAGGTTCTATAGGAAATGGCTCCATGCTGCCGAACAGTCAGATGACGATTAAAGCTTCACTGATATCTCGGGAAGATACAGGGGGCTGGTCGAATGATACGCAGGAATATGAACTGAAACTTCGACCGATAACAGGTGATGACTATTCCAGAATAGCAGATGTGTCACTGGATAATCATGATATTCAGATCCAATCCCATGGGTTGACAGGATGGGTCGAGATGTATGTGGATGTCTTGGTAGATGGAGTTAAGGTTTATGAGAACTATTTGGGATTTTCAATCACCGAATATGTGCTTCTGCCGGAAAATGTTACAGATGCTGCGGGAAATATCAGGAATCCTGAAGTGGGTGAGCAGATAGACATTGTGAATGATATGAAACCACAGCTTGTCCGTTATAAAGATGGAAAAGGTGATCCAATTCCAGTCACCGGAGATGATTATAAGATTATTATATTTAGAGGGACAGATGGCAATACCGGTGAAGCGTTAAATGATTATGATACTACAGGATGGAAATGGATAGATGTTCCAGGACAGGAATTGCCAATCCTGGAGAGAACAACAGCCAATGATACACAGTTTGCATTGTGTGCCATGAAGAGATACGGAGACGGAAGCTGGGGACAGATTGCCAGACGTATGTATCAGCTGGATCCACTTGATAATGGCGTTGATAGTGGTCATGAAGATTACAGTGAGGACAGAAGTTCCTATGTGTTAGGGGTGGATTTTACGGATAGTACAGGCAATGGAGCCATGTTGCCCAACAGCCAGATGACAATAGAAACACGACTGGCGGATAAGGGAAAGGACTATCAGTTGGCAGATGATTATAAATTGGAGATCATCGAGCAGTCGAAAAATGCAGATGTGTCTGTTTCTGCAGATGGAAAAAAGCTTCTTGTACATTCCAGGGACAAGACCGGAAGCTGCTGCTGTTATGTGTCTGTACAAGTATCGGATGGAAATGGCGGCTACACAGAAGCGTTCAGGAAAGATATCTGGTTTACGGTCAGCGAATTTATGCTAATGCCACAGACACTTATAGACAAATCAGGAAACAGCTTTAATCCAGGGGTCGGAGAAACCATTGATCTTGCGAATCTGGGAGTAAAACTTGTCAAATATGAAAAGGGAAATCCCATTGAACTTTCCGGCAATAATATAAAAATCGTGGTCAGTTCCTGGGTAGATCAACATACCGGTAAAAGAGAGTATGATTATGATATTAACGGATGGGACAGGAAGGAAGTTGAGGGACAGGATCTCACAATCCTGACAAGAACATCCAGAGAGTCTACATGGTTCTCATTGGCTGCACTGGAAAAAGGGGAAGACGGACAATGGATACAGATTGCAAGAAAACAGTATAATGTTGAGCCAAATGCTTCCAGACATAAACACACCTGGAACACGATAAAAGTTATAAAGAAAGCGGACTGTACATCGGATGGAAGCCGAATTGATGAGTGTACTTCCTGCGATGCAGTGGAAACCGTAAAAGTGCCGGCTGGTCATACGAAGGTGACAGATGCGGCTGTTGCAGCAACTGTATTTAAAACAGGAAAGACAGAAGGTAGTCACTGTAAGGTATGTGGTGCTGTGATCAAAAAGCAGAAGACAACAGCCAAACTGAAACCGACTATTTCACTGACAGCGTCTTCTCTGAAACTGAAAACAGGTCAGTCCACAACCGCATTCAGAGCCTCCGGATTGGCTAAAGGTGATTATGTTAAGAAAGTTACATCCAGTAATACAGGAACTGTAAAAGTATCAGCTGTAAAGAAGGATGGAACTTTTAAGCTGACAGCGGGTAAGAAAACAGGAAATGCTTCCGTTACTGTTACTCTTGCAAGTAAAAAGACGGTATCTTTCAAAGTAGCTGTGAAGAAGAGTACAGTGAAAACCACAAAGATTACTTCTACAGTCAAAAAACTGACACTTGCCAAAGGAACCACCTATACGAAACTGGCATCATCAATTACAGTCGCTCCGGTAACCAGTCAGGAAAAAATTACCTATAGTTCATCTGATAAAAAGATAGTTACCGTAACATCCAAAGGTGTGGTAAAAGGACTGCGTAAGGGAACTGCGACAATCACTATTCGAAGCGGCTCAAAGAAAATAACCTGCAAAATAACTGTAAAATAAGCAGTTATAAGAATACAACAATATCATATATCTAAGGAGGAACAGATATGAAAAAAATCAAAAATCTGGTCATTGCATTATTCCTGGCATTTACATTTATTGTAGCGGATCTTGCAGCAGCACCAGTCACAGCACAGGCAGCCGGTACTCTTAAATTTGCGAAGTCCATAACGATGTTGAAGGGAAATCAAATAGGGTATGGAATCATGAATTCAGTGAAATCTGATAAGATCCTGAATTTGAAATGCAGTAATACCAATGTAGCGACAGTGAAAAAAGAGAAGTTCATTGATGACTATACGATTACTATAAAAGCTAAAAAACAAGGTACTACTACAGTATCATTTACTGTAAAGAGAAAAAATGGAAAAAAATATTCTTTTAAATCCAAGATTTCCGTTTACAATTATACGAATCCGCTGAATAAATGTGTAGTTGGAAAAAAGGATTATAAGAAACAGCTTGATAAGAAAAATACGGTCACAGTTTCTTCCAGCTCTCCTAAAAAGGGAAAAATAAATATTACTGCGAAGAAAGGTTATAAGATAGAAGCAATATATTACAGTGAATATGGAACAGGAGTACAGAAAAAGATTAAGAATGGAAGTAGCATCACTTTAGACAGCCAGCACTATCTGCAGATTATTTACAAAGATACCAGAAAGAATTATTCTTATGCAGTAAGTCTCTATGGTTCTTTATAATGTATAATGCGGCAGCCGCACCGGCAGGATCTTGCCGGGCGGCTGTCCATTTTTGTAAATTGTAAGAGCTGTAATATAGTGAAGATTGTAAGAAAGAAAAAATTTATTTGTAAAGTGACAGTTAAGCAGCCAGTAACCAGCATTAAACTCAATAAAACATCTGCTACGCTCAACAAAAGGAAATCACTTACTTTAATCACATTTCTACAGAAGGAAAGGGAATTGATAGCTGCACAAATTATGGCGAAATAAAAGGTTCGCAGTATGTTGGGGGTATTGTTGATTATAATTGGTTTGGATTAATGAATCAATTATTCAGAACTGTGTAAATGTTGGAAATTCCAGATATGGTATTTGTGAGGAATCCTCCGATGCTTATATTGTTGATTGTTACTATTTACGTTCGGCCTCAGAATTTGGAGCACCGGAAAATCAGTATACGAGATTTAAAGCGATTGAAATTAATGAAATGTCAGATCCTTCTGCTTATCCAACACTTGATTTTGCTAAGGACTGGATGATGGGAGATAAATATCCGATTCCACGTCAATAATGGAAGCAGGTATGCCTATATTCCTGAGATTCAGAAGTTATAAAAAACCAGAAAGCGGATGTAAAAAAGAGAGAATACAAGAAAGTACCACCAAAGTGGTACCTTCCAAAATGAAGGACATAAAAAAGGGGAACCACCTTTGTGGTTCCCTCTTGCAAAAGGCTTATTTTATGCGGCTTTCTTATTCTCCGAAGTATCTCTTAAGCAGACCAGCGAATGCTTTTCCGTGTCTAGCCTCGTCACGAGCCATTTCATGCACTGTGTCATGGATAGCGTCAAGGTTAGCTGCTTTTGCACGTTTAGCAAGGTCAACTTTACCAGCTGTAGCACCGTTCTCTGCTTCTACACGCATCTGAAGGTTCTTCTTTGTGCTGTCTGTTACAACTTCACCTAATAATTCAGCGAATTTAGCAGCGTGTTCTGCTTCTTCGTAAGCAGCTTTCTCATAGTATAAACCAACTTCCGGATATCCTTCTCTGTGAGCTACTCTGGCCATTGCAAGGTACATACCAACCTCAGAGCATTCACCCTGGAAGTTTGCTCTTAAATCTTCGATGATGTCTTCGCTGACGCCCTGAGCAACACCTACAACGTGCTCAGCTGCCCATGTCATTTCTTCGCCCTGTTTGATGAATTTGTCTGCAGGTGCTTTACATACTGGACAGACTTCCGGAGCGTTCTCGCCTTCATAAACATAACCACATACACTACATACCCATTTTGTCATAATTAAAATCTCCTTTTCTCTTAATAAATTTATTAATTGGATGCCAGATAAAAATCTGTTTGTTTTCGGCATCGTTTGGTTCTTTGGTGCTTTCCGCATGTGCGGTAGAAAAAGTAATTTTTAATAATAGTAATCATTACTGTTTTCTGTATTCTTAGATTACCATACTTGATTGAAAAAGTCAAGTTTTATTTTATCTTTTTTGCGACCTTTTATCATTAATTGTATAGATAAAAAATTGTGTTCATCTTGACATTAAATATGGTAGGTATTTTAGAGAATAACTTTAATTTTCATCAGAAGCATTCTCGGAAGTATCGGACTCATTTGCTGTTTCTTTTAAACAGTCTTCACACAGTCCGAAGAATCTTGCACTGTAATCTGTGATCTTTCCGCCAAAGTTCTCACCTGCAAGTTCCATAATATGGTGGATCTTCTCATTCTCCAGATCAATGATCCGCTCACATCTGGTACACATGAAATGGCAGTGCCTCTCGGTTCGCCCGTCAAAGTGATCCGCTCCGGCAAAAGAGGAAAGCTTCTTGATCTCTCCCAGATCAGCCAGCAGAGATAAGTTGCGATATACCGTGCCGAGGCTGATATTTGAATAGATAAGTTTCATATTCTCATATACCACGTCTGCTGTGGGATGATCTGTCCTGCTTCGCAGAAATTCTTTGATAGATTCTCTCTGACGGCTGTATTTCAGTGTCGCCATGGTATTCCTCCCTTCTCTGAACTACAGTAACTTTAATTGCTTATTTAATAACAATAATCATTACTGATATTGTTACTATACAATACTTGATTAAAATTGTCAAGATATTGTTTGGAAATATTATAGAAGATTAATTTGTCATTTTAAAGCAGGCAGTAGAACTAAATTTGAAATATCAGTTAGAGATGTCAGGAATTGAGTATCCTAAAACACATGATATAGATCAGTTATTGCGGATAGGAAAAGAAAATGGAGCAGAGCTTTTGGTAACAGAATATATAGAAGATCATAGTGAAATGTTTTCTCTATGGGAGGCAAGAACCCGCTATGTATTAAATTATCATTTAGAAGAACGAAAAATTGATGCAGCATTAAAAGGAGTAAAAGAACTTCTGGATAAAACATCAGAAATATAAAAGCAGACAACTTTAATGTGGGTTTACAAACCCACCGAAATGTGCTATATTTTCCCTATAACAGGAAATAACTATTTCCTATAACTAACAGCGTTTCATAATCACAGAGCGAACCGCTGTCACGAAATAACACAAACTCATTGAAGAAGAGAGTACATTTGCAGACCGCATTACAGAGAAATCCCCACGGATCACAATAAACAGATTCCAAGGCTGAGAGGGATATGCAAGGAGTAGATCGAAGATGGCTTCCGAGAGGCACTGCTGAGAGTCAACAGCTTTAGGCAGCGACAGGCACGCCTGTTACAGCGTAGAGGTATCACAACGTACCTCCCAAGGTTTCCCCGCGCGAGCCCGGAAACGAACAGAAGTGGTAACACGGGTAATACTCGTCTTCTCAGATATTCTGAGGAGACGTTTTTTTATTTCTCCCAACACCAGTTCCTTCCCATCATGAAGAATTTATGTTTTTCTTCTATAAATAAGGAATAGTTGTTATCATTTCAAAAACCAGCCTGGGAAATTATTTCCCGGGCGTCTACATTCAAAAAAGGAGACCAAAACTAATGGAAAAACAAAAATACTACATCACCACCGCCATTGCCTACACATCCGGCAAACCGCACATCGGCAACACTTATGAGGTAGTCTTAGCCGACGCCATCGCTCGCTACAAACGCCAGCAGGGCTATGACGTATTCTTCCAGACCGGAACCGACGAACATGGTCAGAAGATCGAATTAAAAGCAGAAGAAGCCGGTATCACCCCAAAAGAATTCGTAGACAACGTATCCGGTGAGATCAAAAGAATCTGGGATCTGATGAACACATCCTATGACAAATTCATCAGAACTACAGACGAAGACCATGAAAAACAGGTCAAGAAAATCTTCAAGAAAATGTACGCAAAAGGCGACATCTATAAAGGACACTATGAAGGAATGTACTGCACACCATGTGAATCCTTCTTCACAGAATCCCAGCTTGTAGACGGCAAATGCCCAGATTGCGGCCGCCCATGCGTACCTGCAAAAGAAGAAGCATACTTCTTCAAAATGAGCAAATACGCTGACAAACTCATCGATTACATCAACACTCACCCGGATTTCATCCAGCCGGAATCCCGTAAGAACGAAATGATGAACAACTTCCTTCTCCCAGGCCTTCAGGATCTCTGCGTATCCAGAACATCTTTCAAATGGGGAATCCCGGTAGACTTTGACCCGAAACACGTAGTCTATGTATGGCTTGACGCCCTCACAAACTACATCACAGGAATCGGCTACGACTGCGACGGAGAAAGCACAGAACAGTTCAAAAAACTTTGGCCTGCAGACCTGCACCTGATCGGAAAAGACATCATTCGTTTCCATACAATTTACTGGCCGATCTTCCTGATGTCACTGGATCTGCCACTTCCGAAACAGGTATTCGGACATCCGTGGCTTCTTCAGGGCGATGGCAAGATGAGTAAATCCAAAGGAAACGTAATCTATGCAGACGAACTGGTAGACTTCTTCGGTGTAGATGCAGTCCGTTACTTCGTACTTCACGAAATGCCATTCGAGAACGACGGTGTCATCACATGGGAACTAATGGTAGAGCGTCTGAACTCCGAGCTTGCAAACACCCTTGGAAACCTCGTAAACCGTACAATCTCCATGTCCAACAAATACTTTGGCGGCGTTGTAGAGAACAAAGGTGTAACAGAGCCAGTAGATGATGATCTTAAGAACTTCATCCTCTCCGTACCTGCAAAAGTAAACGAAAAAATGGATAAACTTCGTGTAGCAGACGCAATGACAGAAGTATTCACAATCTTCAAACGCTGCAACAAATACATCGATGAAACAATGCCATGGGCACTTGCAAAAGACGAAGAGAAGAAAGACCGACTTGCAACTGTTCTCTACAACCTTGTTGAGGGAATCTGTATCGGTGCAACTCTGCTGAAATCCTTTATGCCGGAAACAACAGAGAGAATCCTTGCTCAGTTAAATGCTCAGGACAGAGAGTTAGAAGATCTTAAGACATTTGGTCTCTATCCATCAGGAAACAAAGTAACTGAGAAACCTGAGATCCTTTTTGCCCGCCTTGACCTCAAAGAAGTAATGGCAAAAGTAGCAGAACTTCATCCACCAAAGGCTGAAGAGCCTGCAAAAGAAGAGAATGAAGATGTGATCGATCTCGAAGCAAAACCAGAGATCACGTTTGAAGATTTTGGCAAACTCCAGTTCCAGGTTGGAAAGATCATCAAATGTGAAGAAGTAAAGAAATCCAAGAAACTTCTCTGCTCCCAGGTACAGATCGGCAGCCAGGTACGCCAGATCGTATCCGGAATCAAAGCACACTACAGTACAGAAGAAATGGTAGGCAAGAAAGTTATGGTTGTTACAAATCTTAAACCAGCTAAACTTGCCGGAGTACTCAGCGAAGGAATGATCCTCTGCGCAGAAGACGCAGACGGAAATCTTTCCCTGATGGTACCTGAGAAAGAAATGCCTGCAGGAGCAGAAATCTGCTAAGATCAGAATTTTGAAATACAGAAAATTCTGCTGAAATTTAGGTTATAAAAACTTCAAGTAATTAATATAATCTATATGGGCTGTGAAAAACTTTATACTTAAGAGAAAATCATTCCCGGAAAACCGCAATGTTCATGAAATTGATACGGTTTTTCGGGAATTTTTTGTCTATTTAAGGAAAATTTGATTATATGACTGATTTGTGACCGGCAGATGATATACTTATGACAATAAAAATAAAGGAGAATTTTGCCCTTTTTAACGGATTCACCACAGGAGTAAACCTGAATGGTGAAAATTTTATCCAGAAATGGAGTAAGGAGGAGAACTATGAATAAGAAAAACAAAGCCAAACGTTATCTGGCGGGACTTTTGACTGTGCTGATGATCTTTCAGCAGTCGGGAATGAACAGTATTCTGGCAGACAGTGACGAGGTTCCAGTGACTTTCGCAGCGGAAGAGGAACTGGCAGGATATGATGAAGTACAGGAGTACGAGGGACAGGCTCAGGCGGAAGAAACAGTGGAAGAGCCTGTCACAGAAGAAGTGATGGAGGAAGAGCCATCACAGTCCGAAGAATCAGGAGAACCGGAAGAGCCATCACAGCCCGAAGAATCAGGAGAACCGGAGGAGCCATCACAGCCCGAAGAATCAGGAGAACCGGAAGAGCCATCACAGCCTGAAGAACCTGGAGAACCGGAGGAGCCATCACAGCCTGAGGAATCAGGAGATCCGGAAGAAACAATGCAGCCCGAAGAACCTGGAGATTCAGAGGAACCGGAGCAGCCTGAGATTACAGAGATACCGGAACTGACAGCTACACCGGAGCCGGAGCAGACGGAAGTTCCGAAAACAGATTTCTCATATGAAGATGAAAGTATTTTTGTGACAGCTGCAGCTGAAGAGAGTGCAGGACTGCCGCAGGATGCACAACTGAAGGTTGAAAATCTTCTGAACACAGACCCACAGAGATACGAGGGAGAAAAATCTGAAATGAATTCCCTGCTTGGAATTGATGGAGAGATTTTTACAGCGGAATATCTGCTGTATGATATCTATTTCTGGTCGGAAACAGCAGGCGGACGGGTTGAGCCGGCAGATGGAAGTGTGAAAGTGCAGATGAATTTTACAGAGCCTCAGCTGGTGAAAAACATACAGGAACAGATTGTTCAGAGTAACCTGAAGGTTTATGTAAACAGACAGGAAGATACAGCAGCCCAGTTTGATACAAATGAAGCAGAGGCAGTTCAGGGTGCAGCTTTTTCTGCTGTGAATATGGGAACTGCTGCAATTGTCCGTATAAATGAGATGAAGAAAAATGAGCAGCTCGTTTATACATATGAGGACAGTGAAGTAGTGGTAACTGCTACGCTGGCAGCACCGGATGCAGTGCCGGATGAAGCTGAGTTCAGAGTTACCAGAGTAACTCCACAGACTGCAGGATATAATTATGATGTCTATATGCAGGCATTAAATAACAATGCAGAAATGATCTCTCCTGATAATTCAGCCAATGGGCAGGAGAGTGATGTATATACAGAAAAGAATACACTTCTTTATGATATTGCATTTCTGGTGGATAAGACAGATGAAAACGGAAATGTGATTCCAGGGGAAAAAGAAGAATACCAGCCTACAGAAGGCGCGGTAAATATTTCCTTTGATTTTAAGAAGAGTCAGCTTACGCAGGAAGTTGAAGCTGAGAAGGCAGAAGAGATCGCAGTTGTTCATCTGCCTCTGGATGAAGCTACGAAGGAATCTGTGGATACAACTGCAGATGCTACAGATATTTCAGCAGGAAATATTAATGTAGAAGTAGTTTCGGAAGCAGAAGTTCAGCTGGAAACAGAAGCAGCGGATTTTGACCTGAATAATTTCTCACTGGTTGCTTTTGTAAATGTGAACGGACAGGAATTGAATCCTGGAACACCGCAGAATTATTGGAGTATTCTGGGAAATGCTATCTACTATGGTGTGACTGCGAATACGATTAATAAAGATGCTCATATGGATACCAATTTTGCTACGAAATATTTTACCGGCAGTGGTAATGTTACAGCTGGCGCATACACGGGAAATAACGGAGATGCCAACAATGGTGGTGTGTATGTGATCGCGGATATGAGCAGCGATTCGTCATTGAAGATCGATGGAAAGAATTCAGATGTCTGGTGTACAGATGCCATAAAAGACAGACTGAGTCTGGAAGTAGATGGAAAAGGCCAGAAGACGATTTTTGCGAAAGGTGCTCTGGAAGTTTATGTGGACAGACTGATCGCAAGTGTATCGAAAGTATCTGCAAGTATGGCAGATGAGGTAAGTTATCAGGTTAAGAATCAGAATGAAGTGATGAACCAGGCGGAGATCGATATTTCTGAACGTCCGGAAGGAACTTATTATATCGATGGCGACTGGCTGAACGATATAAGTGAAGGAGCACTGCGGATTAAAAAGAAGTCCGATCAGACCATTGTATTCAACTATAAAGGTACCAGCGTAAATCTGAAGAGATTTGAGATCTGGGATACAGACCGCGAAAGTGGATATATGCAGAGTACCACATCCAGTGCATCTGCGGATCAGTATGCGAGAACCGTTGTGTTCAATATGCCGAATGCAACCGATGTTACTTTTGCCAGCGGTATGTTTGGTATTTTCCTGGCACCGAAGGCGACTGTGCATGGACTGGGTGGAACAAGTTCAGGATGGCTGGTTGTGGATACACTTGATAAGAATGGTTCAGAATGGCATTGTGTATGGAGTGATATGCCGGATTCTAGTCATATTCCTGTTCCGGCGCAGCTGACTGCAATCAAGACAGTAAACGGTGACAGACCTGGGGATGATGAGAAATTCAGGTTCAAGCTTGAGATATATAATAAGGAATGGAGAAAATGGGCGCAGGTTGAAATTCTTCCGAATAAAGGAAATTTTGTAACATTCACTTCGATGACATTTCGGGCAGATGGACAGTATTATTATCGTATTTCTGAATACGGTGAGGTGGATGGATATATTAAGGATGATACGGTTTACATTGCAGTGATCACTGTATCGTCAGATTCTCAGATTTCCGGAGATACAACGATTACTTCTTATAAGATTGATTCTGTGAAATATTACAGAGCTTCTGATCTGGAGGAGGTAACAGAGGATAATCTGGTTCCGGCCGCCGCGTTTGATAATACGAGGCAGGAAGAGGAGAAAATAGAAACAAGTGTATGTAAAGAATGGGATGATGCAGACAATCAGGATGGAAAACGTCCGCAAAGTATTCTGGTACAGTTATATGCCAATGGTCAGAAACTGGGAGAACCGGTTGTACTGAACGAGGGTAATGGATGGAGTTATGGATGGAGCGATCTTCCGGTTAAACAGGATGGGCAAACAGTTGTTTATTCTGTGAAAGAAGTTGGAAGAATTCCAGGCTATGAATCTACAGTAACTGGAGATGTGCAGACCGGATTTGTCATCACGAACAGCCACACGCCAGAGGGGACGGAGTTTTCTGGTCAGAAGATCTGGGACGATGGAAACAACCAGGATGGAAAACGCCCGGAAAGCATCACCGTAAATCTCTTTGCAAATGGAGAGAAGATAGACAGTAAGGCAGTAAAAGCCGGTGCAGAAGGAAATTGGAAGTACAGTTTCAAGAACCTGCCGAAGTATGCGGATGGACAGCTGATCAGTTACACAGTGACTGAGGATGCTGTACCGGAGTATACGACAGAGATTTCAGGAACCACCATCATCAACAAGTACCAGCCCGGAAAGACCAGCATCAGCGTAATAAAGGCATGGGAAGATGGAAATAACCAGGACGGAAAACGCCCAACAGACATTAAAGTGCAGCTTTACGCGGACGGAACCCCAGAGGGAGAAGAAATCACCCTGAATGCAGGAAACCAGTGGAGCTACACATGGAGTGACCTGGACGAAATGAAGTCCGGCCAGAAAATCGTTTATACTGTAGAAGAAGCAGGAAAGGTTACCGGCTACGACACCGTGATCAGCGGAGAAGCGAAAACTGGCTACGTGATCACGAACAGCCACACGCCAGAACTAACAAAAATCTCCGGCGAAAAGATCTGGGACGATGGAGACAACCAGGATGGAAAACGCCCGGAAAGCATCACCGTAAATCTCTTTGCAAATGGAGAGAAGATAGACAGTAAGGCAGTAAAAGCCGGTGCAGAAGGAAATTGGAAGTACAGTTTCAAGAACCTGCCGAAGTATGCGGATGGACAGCTGATCAGTTACACAGTGACTGAGGATGCTGTACCGGAGTATACGACGGAAATTTCAGGAACCACCATCACCAACAAGTACCAGCCCGGAAAGACCAGCATCAGCGTAGTAAAGGCATGGGAAGATGGAAATAACCAGGATGGAAAACGCCCAACAGACATTAAAGTGCAGCTTTACGCAGATGGAAGCAAGCAGGGAGAAGAAGTAACCCTGAATGCAGGAAACCAGTGGAGCTACACATGGAGTGACTTGGACGAAATGAAGTCTGGCCAGAAGATTTCCTACACTGTAAAGGAAGCAGGAAAGATTGTCGGCTACGACACCGTGATCAGCGGAGAAGCCAAGACCGGTTATGTGATCACGAACAGCCACACGCCAGAATTAACAAAAATCTCCGGCGAAAAGATCTGGGACGATGGAAACAACCAGGATGGAAAACGCCCGGAAAGCATCACCGTAAATCTCTTTGCAAATGGAGAGAAGATAGACAGTAAGGCAGTAAAAGCCGATGCAGAAGGAAACTGGAAGTACAGTTTCAAGAACCTGCCGAAATATGCGAATGGACAGCTGATCAGCTACACAGTGACTGAGGATGTTGTAC
>OLNC01000937.1_pt1 | contig 20831 bp, 19 predicted proteins | sample 1672011 | NCBI WGS metagenome assembly OLNC01 (sample SAMEA3136636, study PRJEB25190) | human gut metagenome | biome: human gut; feature: human-associated habitat; material: faeces | place: Austria | collected 2013 | reverse complement strand
TACAGGCTCCGGGGTAGCCGAAGAGGTATTCTACGCCTTCTTCTTTTAAGGCTTTAACTAAGAGTTTGTTGCCGGATATTTGTTTCATATGTTGGACCTCCTTTTGTTGTATGGGGACGCTCGGAAATTTATTTGTTTTCATGTGCGGTTTCGGAGTCCAGGCACTGGTTGTATAATAAAAAACGCCCTGGGCTGTTTGCCCAGGGCGAAAATATTTTCCGCGGTACCACCTGTTTTCAGAGTCTGGCTCTGCACTTCGTCAGTACTGATATACTGTGTTCCTATAACGTGGAACTGACGTTGACGCTTACTGGGCATATAAAGATTGCTGTTGGGGCCACTGCTCGAGGGCTACTTCTACACCTTGTTCATGAAAGCTTGCACCGACCGCTTTCTCTCTGGATTTCACGGAGATGTATACTCCTCCCTGTCACTGCATTTGATATTTGGCTGTTGTTTATTGGTAATTATTATACCGTTGAATTATGGCGGTTGTCAACCAGGTTTTAGGATATTTGGGTTGATTTTCCGGTGGAGTATGTGTATTTATATGTTTTTCCAGAACTGCGGTAGGTTACTGTTTTGGAAGTAAAGGCATAGTAGTAATCAGCGTAGAAAGTTTTGGAAAGTGCGGCTTTTTTGCCGTTTTTAATATTATAGCTATATAGTTTGAGCTTATATCCTTTACCGGAATATCTGGAGGAAAGGCATTTGGCGTAGTAGATCTTTCCGTTGATCAGGTCTGTACTGATGGAGGCTGAATCAATGCGTTTGGATTTTCCAGTGGTCAGATTGTAGACATAGCAGGGGAGGGGGACTAGTGCACCTGTGTTGGGAGTGAGGAGAAGGGTAGTTCCGGATTGTTTGCAGATAACGGCATTCTTTTTGACACAGGTTTTCTTTTGGGTTTTCAGGTTATAGGTCCATAAGTCGATAAGTGTACTGTTGTTGATATGATCTTTTTCATAGCAGGCTTACTGTTCACTCCGTGCACAGTAACACGCTTCGCGATGCACAGAATTTATGCTAATCGCATAAATTCGCGCCGTATGTCTCGGGATTTTGGCATATTTATGCCAAAACACCTCGCGGAATAGTGGCATGTGAACAGTAATACCGGCAGGCTTCATGAAAGTGGGGATTCGGGTAAAGAATGGCTTGAAATTACAGAAAGAGAATGTTAACATCATGAGAAGAAAACAGAAGAAATAGTTATAGAAAGACATTATAGAAAAATATAACTTGAAAGGAAATCATATATGGCAAAAAAGAAAATCTATGCAGTAAGAAAAGGGCATAAAACCGGTCTGTTTGATAGCTGGGCGGAGTGTCAGAAAGCAACGGCCGGATATTCTGGTGCAGAATTTCGAGGTTTTACAGACAGAGAAGAAGCACTGGCTTTTCTGAAGATGGAAACTGAGAAGACTGTATCCACAGATAGGGACAGGGAAGCTGCCGGAGTGGTAGAAGTGCCGGAGAATATGGTGATCGCTTATGTAGACGGAAGTTTCGAGAAAAGTATCGGCAGATACGCATTCGGATGTGTGATCCTTACTCCGGACGGAGAAGAGATACGCAGATCGGGCAGTGGAAGTGACCCGGCAGGTGTTGCCATCCGAAATGTAGCAGGAGAAATGCTTGGAGCTATGAATGCTGTGAAATGGGCACAGGAAAATGGCTACCCGGCAGTGGAAATCCGTTATGATTATGAAGGGGTAGAAAAATGGGTTACAGGTGTATGGCGGGCAAAAACACCGCTCACCAGCAAGTACGCGGCTCATATGCAGGCAGCAGGGAAAGAACTCCATATTTCATTCTGTAAAGTAGCAGCCCATACAGGCAATCACTACAATGAAGAAGCAGATCAGCTGGCAAAAAGTGCGCTGCTTCATACAGAGGAAGAAGTACGAATCTGAAGAAGTAAAAATAGTAGAGAAATTCCATAAAAAACAAAAGATAATGAAAGAAAAAGTAAAAAATATATGATACACTGGGATGTGTCGGTAAGTTGACAGGGAAATCAATTTATCGGCACATTATGATTCTATTTGGACTTATATATGGGAGGGAAAATCACATCAGATGAAAACAAACTATAACAGAACTGTACAGGCCTGTTTCATAGGATATGTGGTACAGGCAATCGTCAACAACTTTGTCCCGTTACTGTTTCTGACATTTCAGAGCAGTTATGGAATATCTTTGCAGAAGATCACCCTGCTGGTTACATTTAATTTCGGTATTCAGCTGTTGGTGGATCTGGCTTCCATAGGATTTGTGGACAGGATCGGGTACCGTGCATCCATGATCCTGGCTCATGGTATGGCAGCAGCCGGACTGATCCTGCTGACTGTTTTGCCGGAAACTTTCAGTGATCCATTCTGGGGACTCCTTGTGGCAGTTATGATCTATGCCATCGGCGGAGGACTTCTGGAAGTTCTGGTAAGCCCTGTTGTGGAGGCCTGCCCCACAGATAATAAAGAGAAAGCCATGAGCCTTCTTCATTCTTTTTACTGCTGGGGACATGTAGGAGTAGTACTTCTTTCCACGCTGTTTTTCAGAATTTTCGGCATTGCAAACTGGAAATATATGGCACTGATATGGTCATTGATCCCTATTTTGAATGGAATCCTTTTCACCAGAGTACCTATTGCTCCATTGCTCGACGAAGGAGAAACAGGTCTTACAATGTGGGAACTTTTTAAGAAAAAAATCTTCTGGGTTCTGATGCTGATGATGCTCTGCGCAGGAGCAAGTGAACAGGCGGTCAGCCAGTGGGCATCCACTCTGGCAGAAAAAAGCTTCGGTATCAATAAGACCATCGGAGATCTGGCCGGTCCTATGGCATTTGCCATTCTCATGGGAAGTTCCAGAGCTTTTTATGGGAAATTCGGTGACAGGATCAATCTGGAACGCTTCATGCAGTACAGCGCAGTTCTCTGCATGATCTCTTATCTGATGATCGCATTTATCCCGATTCCTGCACTTGGAATTCTGGGATGTGCAGTCTGCGGATTATCCGTAGGTATTATGTGGCCGGGAACCTTCAGTATGGCATCAGCATCCGTGAAGAGAGGCGGAACTGCATTATTTGCTCTGCTTGCCCTGGCCGGGGACGTAGGATGTTCTTCTGGTCCTACATATGTGGGAATGATTTCGGGAGCATTAAATGACAACCTGAAAATGGGAATCCTGGCAGCTTTGATCTTCCCAATTTTTATGGTAGTGGGAATCCGGCTGATCATGGGGCTTAGAAAGAATCCGGCACAGAATTAAATAAAGCATAAAAAATACCTGATATTCGGAAAAACAATCATTTCCGTTATCAGGTATTTTCTGTTTGCGGTAAAAATCCATTACTATTCACACGTCACTATCCTGCGAGGTGTTTGGGCATATATATGCCAGAATCCCGAGACATATCACGCGAATTTATGCCAGTGTCATATCTCCGTCTTTTACCCAGCCTATTTTACGAAGTACGGAGTTGATCAGTGGGCAAAGGACAGCAGGAAGAACAAAGGAGATCAGCAGGAGTCCTGCCCAGTCCCAGCCAGTGACTGCAGTTTTGGTTCCGGCTGCAATGTCATTCATCCAGCCTGTGTACACACCGATCTGTCCTACGAATCCACAGGTTCCCATACCGGAGGAAACCGGAGTACCGTTCATCTGGAGTTTAAACAGACAGGTAGCAATTGGACCGGTGATAGCGGATGTCAGGATGGGAGCAATCCAGATGCGGGGATTTTTTACAATATTTCCCATCTGGAGCATAGAAGTTCCGATTCCCTGGGAAACCAGGCCTCCCCATTTATTCTCGCGGAAGGACATAACTGCGAAACCTACCATCTGTGCACAACATCCTGCAACAGCAGCTCCGCCTGCCAGACCGGTCAGTCCCAGGGCAGCACAGATCGCAGCGGAAGAGATCGGCAGGGTCAGTGCGATTCCTACAAACACAGATACCAGGATTCCCATAAGGAACGGCTGCAGATTGGTAGCCCACATGATAATGTTTCCTACTTTCATAGCAGCACTTCCCAGAGCCGGAGCCCACCATGCAGAAAGTCCCACACCTACACCGATAGTAACCAGAGGTGTGACCAGAATATCGATCTTTGTTTCTTTGGAAACTGCTTTTCCGATTTCAGAAGCAAAGATAGCTACGAACAGAACTGCCAGAGGACCGCCTGCACCGCCCAGTGCATTGGAAGCGAAACCTACAGTGATAAGGGAAAACAGTACCAGCGGCGGACAGTGAAGTGCATAGCCGATAGCTACTGCCATAGCCGGACCGCTCATGGCAGATGCCAGAGATCCTACTGTGTACTGGGTGTCATTAACGGTCGCCACTGCCATTGTAAGAAATGGAATGTGGAATTGTGTACCCAGGGTATTGATAATGGTACCGATGAGCAGGGAACAAAAAAGTCCCTGCGCCATGGCGCCAAGAGCATCGATTCCGTATCGTCTGACGGAAATCTCAATGTCCTTGCGTTTGAGAAATGCTTTAAATTTTTCCATGATGTTTCTCCTATTGTCAATAATGTTGTCATGTGTCAAGACACATATATGTATTATAACCGCAACAGGAGAATTTTCATAGTATTAATTTAAAATAAATGAAAAATTATTTTAATTTCACAGAAAAGGCCATAGATTCACCATTTTTTATGTAAGATTTTTTCAGATAAAATAAAAACAGGACTGTATGAAACCATACAGCCCCGTTATGAGCATCTGCGTTAAGAACATTAATATCACCCAGGTTTGTATCCAGATTGAAGGTCAGATCAGTAAATATGGCATGCCTCACATGCAGATGGCGTAGTAGCACAGCCGCCCATGGCAGTTTCACGCAGTTCAGCAGGAAGCTTCTTACCTACTGTAAACATCGTCTGGATCATTTCGTCCAGTGGGATCAGCTGTGGGATTCCGGCGAGAGCCATTTCGGCAGCGATGATGGCATTTGCCACACCAGCGGCATTTCTGTTCTGGCATGGGTATTCTACCAGGCCGCCTACCGGATCACAGACCAGGCCCAGCATATTCATAAGAACAGTAGATGCTGCGAAAGTACATTTCCTCGGTGTACCGCCCATCAGTTCCACAGCAGCAGAAGCCGCCATAGCAGAAGCAACCCCGACCTCTGCCTGACATCCACCCACAGCACCTGCAACTGTTGCATTTCGCATTGCCAGATAACCGATGGCACTTGCGTTAAATAATGCCTGGATGATCTCTTCATCAGAGAACTGATAATGTTCCTGCATTGCCAGCATCAGTCCCGGCACGATCCCGGCAGAACCGGCAGTCGGAGATGCCACGATCAGACCCATGGAGGCATTGGTTTCCAGGGTAGCCATTGCATAAGTGATGGCTTTCTGAAGTAGATCTCCGCAGATTCCTTTTTTTCCATGGGCATGGAGACTCAGTTTTCTGGCTTCGCCGCCGATCAGGCCACCCATAGATTTTACAGGCTGTTTGATCGGGGAAAAAGCAGCCTCTTTCATAATCTCCAGTACCCGTGTCATTTTTTTATGAACAATCTCTGCAGTTGTCTCCCCAAGCTCAATTTCACGGATACGCATAACTTCTGAGATAGGAAGATTTTTTTCTTCACAGAGTGTCAGGAGTTCCTTTGCATTTTTAAAATCCATGATAAAAATCCTCCTTTCTTTACATCTGTACGATCATAACTTCATGAATGTTCGGGTTCTCACGGATCGCAGGAACGATATTTTCAGGAAGTTTGCCGTCAGATTCTACGATGGTATAAGCGATATCGCCTTTGCCCTCACGGAAGAGGCGCATAAATGCAATGTTGATATTGCGGTCACTCAGGCATTTGGTAATATAGGCCACAACGCCCGGAGTATCCTGATGGATTACGATCACTGCACTGTATTCACCTGTAAAATCTACCTGTACGTGATTAATCTCCACAATACGGACCTTACCGCCTCCCAGGGATTCGCCGCGTACTGTCATTTTCTGGCCTTTTTCATTTTCCATGCAGATATCCACGGTGTTCGGATGGATATCTGTTTCCTGCTCATTTGGAGTAAAAGAAAACTCCAGACCTTTTTCCTGAGCAATATCAAAAGAATTCCGGATGCGCATATCATCTGTAGAAAATCCCATAATACCGCCCAGCAGGGCACGGTCAGTACCGTGACCACGGTAAGTTCTGGCAAAGGAACCGTACAGGATAAAGTCGGCTCGCTTTAATGGACCTTCGATCATTTTCTGGGCAAGATAGGAAATACGCGCTGCACCTGCAGTATGTGAACTGGAAGGGCCGATCATGTTTGGCCCCATAACATCAAATGCACTGATAAATGACATAAGAATTATTCTCCTGTGAATTAATATAGTCTTACGTGATTAATAATAATCTTATTGTATTCTATCATTTAGAAATGAAAGAATCAAACTTATCGTTAGTATTAACAAAAATTAATGTAAAAAATAAGAAAACAGGGTTGCTTTTTCTCTGTGGGGCGGTTACAATGAATTTGCTGTTCAGAATTTGATATTCTGAACCATAAATTTAGAAGAAAAGGCAGGTGGAACAGAATGGATAATTGCGATTCTCATGGGCGAAGTAGTAGCACAGGATCTGAATTAAAAAGGGTATATGAGTATAGCAGCCGTTCTGTTCTGCTGTAGTCATATATTTCGCATCTTTTTATTTTCTATCCTGTTTCTATGAAATTCCCCGAATCATGCAATTACATATTTGGACAGTACATGAACAGTAAGTGGCGTCTTTAGTAACTTACTATTTGTTGTGCTGAAAATGCATAGAGAAAGTGGCAGTAAATGTGACAAGTGTAACAGACTGCTTTCTTTTCGTGCGCATTTTGACCAGATTGTGAAACAGTTATCTGGTTATGTGCAAATAGCGAAACGGATATTTTTATCCGACTGACTGCAAGTTTGCGGCAACGCTTTTTGCATCTTTATGTAAAAAAACGGAGGAAGAAAAAGATGGAGAAAAGAGTACAGGATTATTCCAAAGAGATTCTGAAGATCATCCGCAGCAACACCTCTCCGGCTGTTATGGCAGCAAGACTGCAGGATTATCATGAGAATGATCTGGCAGAGGTAATGCCGGAACTGACTGTACAGGAACGATACAAAATGTACCGTATTCTGGATACTGATATGCTTTCCGATATCTTTGAGTACACAGATGAGGAGAATGCAGTAGAGTATCTGAATGAAATGGATGTAAAAAAAGCAGCAGCTATTTTGTCCAGAATGGAAACAGATGCTCTGGCAGATGTATTAAATAAACTTGAGAAAACAAAGAAAAAGATACTGATTGATCTGTTAGAACCCGAAGTTCGCCGCGATGTAGAGATGATCGCATCTTTCGATGAGGATGAGATTGGAAGCCGTATGACTACGAACTTCATTGTGATCACAGATAAGCTGACAGTGAAGCAGGCCATGAGCAGTCTGATCGAACAGGCAGCGAAGAACGACAACATTTCTACGATCTTCGTAGTAACAGAGCAGCAGAAATTTTACGGAGCCATTGATCTGAAAGAGCTGATCATTGCCAGAAGGGATGATCTCCTTGAGAATCTGGTAGTGACATCTTATCCTTATGTGTATGCAGAGGAGAATATCGATGACTGTATCGAAGACCTGAAGGATTATTCCGAGGATTCCATTCCGGTTCTCGACAATGACAATCAGCTTCTTGGGGTAATTACATCCGCAAATATCATCGACCTGGTGGATGATGAGATGGGTGATGATTATGCAAAACTGGCCGGTCTGACTGCAGAAGAGGATTTAAAAGAGCCTCTGAAAGAGAGCATGAAGAAGCGTCTTCCATGGCTTGTGATCCTGCTTGGACTTGGAATGGTTGTATCTTCTGTAGTAGGACTTTTTGAACAGGTAGTAACTTCACTTCCGATCATTATGTGTTTCCAGTCCCTTATTTTGGACATGGCAGGTAACGTAGGTACACAGTCTCTGGCTGTAACCATACGTGTTCTGATGGACGAGTCCCTGACAGGCAAACAAAAACTGGAACTGGTGTGGAAAGAAATGCGGATTGGTTTGTGCAACGGCAGCATTTTAGGATTCTTCTCTTTTGTGCTGATCGGACTGTATATTTTCCTGTTTAAGGGAAAAACACTGATGTTCTCTTATGCAGTATCCGGATGTATCGGTGCGTCCCTGCTTCTGGCAATGCTGATCTCCAGTGCAGTAGGAACCTGCATCCCGCTGTTCTTTAAGAAGATCAACATCGACCCTGCAGTAGCTTCCGGTCCACTGATCACTACTATCAATGACCTTGTGGCAGTTGTGACATATTACGGACTGAGCTGGGTACTTTTGCTTGAAGTATTGCATATGGCAGGATGATTGTGAATACGATTAATAAAGATCTGGTGTATGTTTCAGACGTATGCCGGGTCTTTTTTTGTTACTGAAGCAGCTTTCCGGGAAGAATCTTTTCTGAACTGTGTTACGGCGCGAACTTCTGCGCAGATTGTTGACGCTGTTTGCCGGGGAATTGGAGAAACTGGGTTTGACCAATCTGGAACTGAAACAGCAGAAAATGGAGAAATATTAAAAAAAGCTTGAAAATTGTTTCTTAATTTTGTATAATGTTTCACAAATGGGGAGCTCAAATAGATGGGCTGAGAGTAGACTTGATTAGTCTTGACCTGGAACCTGATTTGGATAATGCCAACGTAGGGAAATAGGAAATACATGTCGTGAATGAATAGACTTGTGTATCGGGCTCTCTGTTTTTTATGTGAACTGGGGGCACCACTTTTCACAGAGCATTTCAGGCGCCGGACAACAGGAATAGTATGTTGTCCGGCGCCTTTTTTGTGTAGTCAGGAGATTCTGTAGCTGAAGTGACCCGCTGAAGGTGGAGAATTCTGTAAGCAGGATTCATTTTTAAAGTTTCATGATGTTAGAAAGGAGTATATCCATGGTAATGATTAACGGAGAGGAAAAAGAAATTGCCGGGAAAAATCTTCTGGAGTATCTGAAAGAAAATGGTTTCAATCCAGAACATCTGGTAGTAGAACGCAATTTTGAGATCATCCCAAAAGAACAATTCGGCAGCGTGACGATCCAGGATGAAGATGTGATCGAAGTTCTGCGATTTGTTGGAGGGGGCTGAAAAAGATGACAGAAATTCAGAAAAAAATGCAGGAACTCATCTCAAAAGAGGACCTGGATCATGCATTTGCTGCAAGATTTCCGAAAGAAATGCAGAAGAAATTACGAAATGCCAGAGCAGCAGTTGCGGGGCTTGGAGGGCTTGGATCCAATATTGCAGTCATGCTTGCAAGAAGTGGGATCGGGAAACTTCTGCTGGTGGATTTTGATGTGGTAGATGTGACCAACCTCAACCGGCAGATGTATTTCATACCGCAGCTCGGAAAGCCAAAGGCTGAAGCGTTGCCGGAACTGTTATATCAGATCAATCCATATGCAGCATATGAATCTGTTTGTGTGAAAGTAACTCCGGAGAATGTGAGAGAACTGTTTTACGATTATCCGATCGTATGCGAGGCATTTGACTGTCCGGATCAGAAAGCAATGCTGGTACGGGAACTTCTGGTCCAGTGTCCGAAGACAACTGTCATATCAGGAAATGGAATGGCAGGATACGCAGATATAAATGAAATCAAAACGCAGCAGATGATGCGACGATTGTATGTGTGTGGGGATCAGAACACAGATGCTGGAAGTGGAATTGGTCTGATAGCACCAAGAGTAGCGGCCTGCGCGGCACATGAGGCCAATAAAGTCCTGCAGTTGATCATGCAGGAAAAATGTGATTAGAAAAGAGGAGAACACGATGGAAGATAAATTTGTATTAGGCGGAAAAGAATTTAAGAGTCGATTTATTCTTGGATCAGGAAAATATAACCTGAATCTGATCAAGGCAGCAGTTGAACAGGGCGGTGCAGAGATTATTACCCTTGCACTTCGACGTGCCAATACTCAGGAGAAAGATAATATCCTGGATTTCATTCCGAAAGGAGTGACTTTGCTTCCAAATACATCCGGTGCGAGAAATGCCGAAGAGGCTGTCAGAATCGCAAGACTGAGCAGAGCTATGGGATGTGGAGATTTTGTAAAAATAGAAATTATGCGTGATGCGAAATATCTTTTCCCTGATAATTATGAGACAGTCAAAGCAACAGAGATTCTGGCAAAAGAAGGCTTCGTTGTCCTGCCATATATGAATCCGGATCTGAATGTGGCAAGAGATCTTCAGAATGCCGGGGCAGCAGCGGTTATGCCTTTAGCTGCACCGATCGGAAGCAATAAAGGACTGGCAACAAAAGCCATGATCCAGGTACTGATCGATGAGATTGACCTGCCGATCATTGTAGATGCAGGAATTGGAAAACCATCACAGGCATGTGAAGCTATGGAAATGGGAGCAGCAGCAATCATGGCAAATACAGCAATCGCCACAGCTGGAGATGTACCGGAGATGGCGGCTGCGTTTAAACTGGCTATTGAAGCAGGTCGTAAAGCTTATCTTACCGGAATGGGAAGAGTGCTTGCCAGAGGCGGAAGCGCATCCGACCCACTGACTGGATTTTTACGCTAAGGAGGAAGCTGGGATCATGAATGAGGAAAATCAGGTATATTTTGTAGACAGTGATAAGCTTCCGCCGGCCGCACTGGAGAGAAAGCACCGTCTGGAACAGGATCCGTCTTTTCGGACCAACCATATGGAGTATATGGAGGGAATGCAGGTCATTAAATCAGATATAAAAGATAAAGTACTTCGCGCGATGGAGGAGTACGATTATGATACATATACAGCGAATGATGTAGAACGGGCACTGTCTCATGAGTCATGTTCTATCGAGGATTTTAAAGCACTGTTATCCCCGGCTGCTGCACCCTATCTTGAGCAGATGGCAAGAAAAGCAGAAGAGATTACCAGAAATCATTTTGGAAATACCGTGTACATTTTTACACCGTTATATATTGCAAATTATTGTCAGAACTACTGCATTTACTGCGGTTTTAATTGCTATAATAATATCCGTCGGAAGAAGCTGACATTTGAAGAAATCGAACATGAAATGCAGGTCATTGCAAAAACAGGAATGGAAGAAATTCTGATACTGACTGGCGAGAGCCGTGCTTATTCTGATGTGAAATACATCGGGGAAGCTGTTAAAATCGCGAAAAAATATTTCAAAAATATCGGTATCGAAATTTATCCGGTGAATGTGGATGAGTACCAATATCTCCATGAATGTGGTGTAGATTATGTAACTGTTTTTCAGGAGACTTATCATACAGATAAATACGAGACGCTTCATCTTATGGGACATAAACGTGTCTGGCCATACCGTTTTGATTCACAGGAACGTGCGCTAATGGGAGGTATGAGAGGAGCTGGATTCTCGGCACTTCTGGGACTTGATGACTTCCGAAAAGATGCGCTGGCTACTGCACTTCATGTATATTATATTAACCGTAAATATCCTCATGCAGAATTATCTTTAAGTTGTCCACGCTTACGACCAATCGTGAATAATGACAAGATCAATCCGCGTGATGTGGGAGAGAAAGAGCTTTGCCAGGTATTATGTGCATACCGTATATTCCTGCCATTTGCTGGAATTACCGTGTCCAGTCGTGAGAGTGCTGAATTTCGAAATGGAATCACAAAGATTTGCGCAACCAAGGTTTCCGCAGGTGTTTCTACCGGAATTGGTGACCATGAAGAAAAATATGAAGGTAAAGAAGATGCGGATGTCGGAGACGAACAGTTTGAGATCAATGATGACCGTTCTTTCAGTAAAATGTATGATGATATGGAGCAGGGCGGCTTACAGCCGGTTCTGAATGATTATATTTATGTGTAAACAATATGAACATACCATTGCGATCACGAATCGTAAATTGGTACAGGGAGATTTTCTCGAGCAGATGCAGAAAGTAATCCATCTGCATCCACATGCAGTGATCTTAAGAGAGAAAGATCTGTCAGATAAAGAGTATGAAATACTGGCAGAAAAAATTCTGGAAATGTGCAGAGAAAGTGGCGTACGCTGCTTTCTGCATTCCAGAATTTCCGTAGCGAACAGATTAGGATGCAGACGGATTCATATGTCTATTCCGGTACTTATGTCTATGAGCGAAGAGGAACGTAGCCAGATGAGAAAAAATTTTCAGGAAATCAGTGTATCCTGCCACAGTATGGAAGATATGGACACTGCTGTAAGATGTGGAGCTACACAGATTATTCTGGGGACAATTTTTGAAACGGAATGCAAAAAAGGACTGAAAGGAAAAGGTCTGGGATTTGTCGCAGAAATATGCAAAGCCTGTCCGGTACCGGTGTACGCAATTGGGGGGATTAACCTGAAACGCCTGCCGCAAGTGATGGAATCAGGCGCAGCAGGCGGATGCATGATGTCTGGTTTTATGAGGATTTAGCTATTATTTTCGTGCAACAAGATGTGCCCGGAATCCTTTCTGTTTTTCCATAGTCAGCACTGTAAAACCGGCTTTTTCTGCCATTGCAGCACTTGTGATGTAAGTTTCCAAGGATGAAAATTTCTTTATAATTCGGGGGACAAATATGATATATACTTGTATATACAAATCAAAATTAGGCAGTATTTTACTGTCTGCTGATGAAATCGGACTTACAGGTTTGTGGTTTGAGGGACAGAAATATTTTGCAAATACACTTCCTGAGGAACATATTTCACAGGAAACTTCAATTTTGACAGATGCAAAAAAATGGCTGGATGTATATTTTTCAGGAGAAGAACCGAAATTTACACCTGCACTTCATCCAACTGGTTCGACGTTCAGACAGGCAGTATGGCAGATTCTGTTGCAGATACCTTACGGTCAGACGATCACATATGGAGAAATCGCCAGACAAATGTCTGAAATACAGAATACTCCTCATATGTCCGCACAGGCAGTAGGCGGTGCAGTGGGACATAACGAGATTTCCATTATCATTCCCTGCCACCGTGTAGTCGGCTCGAATGGCAGTCTGACGGGATACGCAGGCGGTATTGATAAAAAAATTGCTCTACTGAAGCTGGAGCATACAGATATGAGCCATTTATTTGCTCCAAAGAAAGCACAAAAATAAAGTGCACTAAAAGAGAGATTCTTTAAATAATTATTTATAAAAAAAATTGGGAAACTATTCTTCATCTACCCACGTCGGCATAGGAAGATTATTTTCCAGCGCATGTTTAATTGCAGAGTAGTGTTCTACTTTGTGATGGACATGCGCTGAATCTTTCTGAAGCTGAACCAGTTTTTCTTTTAAAATCTTTTCCTGATCTTTTAGGAGAGAGATAATTTCATCAATATGAGCTGCTTCATCTGTTTCATATATAAAAAATTTGCGGAGCTGAGAAATGGTCATTCCAGTACGTTTGAAACAGTTAATACATTTCAGTCGCTCAATATGTTCATTATTATAGATACGCTGTCCGGAAGGAGACTTGGGAACTTCAGGAAGAAGTCCTTCACTTTCATAATAACGAAGTGTAGATGCCGGAAGATCAAACATTTCAGACAGTTCTCTGATTGTGTAGGTTTTCATGAGTACCTCCTGTGTAAAAAGTAAATTGAAAATTTTGTGATATGTTATCATGAAATAGATCGTGTAAAAGATTATAGATTAAATTTTATTAAATTCAGGAAATCTTCTTGACCTCAAGTATACTTGAAGTGATAACCTTTGTAAAGAACAATAAATATATTCGTATTTGGGAGGAATTGTATATGTACACTGCATCAAAAGAAAGATATACAGCTATGGAATACAATCGCTGTGGAAACAGCGGACTAATGCTTCCGAAAGTGTCACTTGGACTGTGGCATAATTTCGGAGATACTGCGAATTTCGAAAATATGAGAAAGCTTTGTTTTACAGCTTTTGATAACGGAATCACACAGTTTGATCTGGCAAATAATTATGGTCCGGAACCGGGAAGTGCAGAGAAAAATTTCGGACGTATTCTGAAAGAAGATTTAGGTGTATACCGTGATGAGCTGATCATTACAACAAAAGCCGGTTATGATATGTGGGAAGGCCCTTACGGAAACTGGGGAAGCCGTAAATATCTTCTTGCCAGTCTGAACCAGAGTCTGAAACGCATGGGACTGGAATATGTGGATATTTTCTACCATCACAGAATGGATCCGAATACCCCGCTGGAAGAGACTATGGGAGCACTGGCAAGCATTGTACAGAGCGGTAAAGCAATCTATGTCGGACTTTCCAACTATGATGGAGAAACATTAAAGAAAGCAACCGCTATTCTGGACGAGCTGCATTGTCCGTTCGTGATCAACCAGAACTGTTATTCCATTTTTGACCGAACAGTAGAAAAAAATGGTCTCAAGGAAACAACCGGTGAACTTAAGAAAGGTCTGATCACATTCAGTCCACTTGCACAAGGACAGCTGACAGACCGCTATCTTCACGGAATTCCGGAAGACAGTCGTATCCGTACAGACGGAAGATTCCTTAAAGAAAGCACTTTGGATGAACACAGACTGGATCAGATCCGTAAACTCAATGATCTGGCTGCACAGCGTGGCGAGAAGCTTGCAGATATGGCCCTTGGCTGGCTCCTCTGGCACAAAGAAGTCACCAGTGTCCTGATCGGCGCATCCAAGCCACAGCAGATCCTGGACAATGTAAAAGCAACTTCCTGCGCACCGTTTACAGAAGAAGAACTGAAACTGATCGATGAGATTTCTCTGAATTAAAAATATGACAGGAATTTCTATAAAAATAATTATAAGACAGGGTGGAAAGTTACATTTCCACCCTTAAATAATGTGAAATTTGAAGTTTTTTTATGTATATCAGAAAACAAGAAGTCCGATATGATACACAATGCACGAAACAATCAGTGCGGCAGCAGTATAGAACACACTAATTTTTGCTGTCCATTTTACCGAGTGGGTTTCTCTTGCATTTGCGACCAATGCGCTGACGCATGGCATATTAAAGCTGATGGTGAAGATAAATGCCAGTCCCTCTGCCTGGGACTTCCGCCTGTACCATACAGCGTATTTAGAACACCAAGCAGAGACTCCTTCCATCAGCCTTGTCATTTTGTCATTTTTTCCAAACGTCTTAATATCTTCCAATTTCAATGTTCCATTCGGAAAAACACTCAGAATACGATCACAGGACATGTTCAACGCATGTCCGATAATCCCCAATACCAGCATGAGCTTCATAACAGTTAGACTCATAATTTCATTCCTCCTTCATAAGAAAATTTAAATCTTAACTATATATTAGTTTGGACTAACTAAACCGTCAGGACAGTATTGGAAAAACTAAGATTATGGTCATTTCATTAGGCAAAATCTGTGGTAAAATAAGAATAAACAATGAGTGACAAGAACATGAGAACTGATTTGTTCTTGTATGGCAGGGTTTTGAACAGGGAAAAAAGACGGTTGTAAAGAATGGCCGGTTCCAAATGCTTCGACTCTTTCCTGGAAAGGAGAGCCGCTTGTCTATATGCCATTCGTATATGAACATCCGGAATACTGGAAAAAAGTGTTAGACATGATATTATCGACACAGAATACTATTGCTATGGAGAGGAAATTAATGATGATTATATATGAGTATGGAAACCCGGATGCGGATAATGTTCTGATCCAGTTGACTGGTGACCATGAATTATCTGGTCTTGAGAATGAGGTTGAGGAAATCAGAAAACGGACTTCTATAGACTTCAGATTTATTGCTGCGAAAGTTGATGATTGGAACTATGAGCTGTCTCCGTGGAAAGCACCTGCGGTGTTTGGAAATGAAGACTTTGGTGATGGTGCTGCCAGGACACTGGAGCAGATTCTGACACTATGTACAGATAAAAGCAAGGCATATTATATTGGAGGATACTCCCTTGCTGGTTTATTTTCATTATGGGCAGCATATCAGACAGATATATTTTCTGGTGTTGCCGCGGCTTCGCCATCTGTCTGGTTTCCGGGATTTATTGCCTATATGAAAGAACACGAGATAAACAGTGAGACAGTTTACCTGAGTCTTGGTGACAGAGAAGAAAAAACAAGAAATCCTGTGATGTCGCAGGTTCGAAACTGTATCCAAAAAGGATATGATTGGCTCACGAAATGCGGGATAAACTGTACTCTGGAGTGGAATCAGGGAAATCATTTTAGAGAACCGGATATAAGAACTGCGAAAGCATTTGCCTGGGTGCTGACAGAAAAAGAACGCATGGAACAGGGAATCATTTACAATCCAAATGTATCTGAACTTACAGACGAGTAGTCCGTAGATCCATCACTTCGCGAGGATGCCATGCAGTATAATAAACCGGTATATATCGGAGAAAATGTCTGGGTTGGAGCCGGTACGGTGATTGTTCCGGGTGTTACTATCGGAAAGAATTCCGTAATTGGAGCCGGAAGCGTAGTCGTAAAAGACATCCCGGAGAATGTGGTCGCAGTGGGAAATCTGCCGGAGGAACTGGATGGTACCAGGTTGTATGGCGAAGCATTAGAGGGTGACGATGCTTTATACGGAAGTTGTTTATGAGTACGAAAATATGTACGAAAACAGTTCTTGATATTGCGGATATATGGGAAAATTTATATAATAAATGCAGAAGGAAAAAGAAAGGAGTTTAAGTTTTATGAAACAGAGGAAAGGAAAGTGACAGCTGGCAGCTGTGCTGACTGTCACCTGGGGTGGCAGCAGCCTTAAGGCAGAAGAATGGTCTGACGGAAGTGAAGAAACTGTTATCTGGCAGGAACCGGAAACACAGGAGGAAGGGGTATTCAATCGGTATATAGAAAGGACTTTCTATGTATCGTATTGTAGAACGGAAATAAGATATTTTTGAACAGGGATTATGCGAAAAATATGAAATGAGTTTTGAGATAATAAAAGGAAAACAAGAAGAACCATCCGAAAAGCTAATTGCGGAAATCGACTTTTCCGGATGGAAGAGGGACATTTTATGGATTTGAAACAATTGCAGTATTTCGTGGCATGTGCGCAGACAGGATCGTTCAGTGATGCTGCGAAAGTTCTGTATTCTACACAGCCGAGTGTGAGCAAGGTGATAAAATCTCTGGAGGATACTCTGGGAATGCAGCTTTTTGAGAGACTTCCGAGGGGAATCCGCCTGACTGTTCAGGGACAGAAAGTTTATCATTATGCCTGTAGGATTACAAACGAAATAGATGTACTTGAAAACATGGCTTCGAGAGGAATGACGAAGTGGATCAGAATTTCCATGAATCCAAGTTCCTGGTTTGCAAATCAGTTCGTGGATTTTTACAATGAAACATTCGAGAAGAATTACCATTTTCAACTGACGACAGCAGGTGTCAGAAGCGTGATGGAAAGAGTGAGAGATTACATGGATGACATAGGATTTGTCTATATCTTGAGTCAGCAGCAGGAGAATTTTCTGCATGAACTGGCGAAGAATAAGATGGAATTCATACCGATGTATGAGACAGAGGTAATCTTTTATCCGGGCCGGCAGACGGAATTTTATGATTCAGGAAAAGAAAAAGTTCATCTGGAAGAGCTGGAGGGAAGTCGGTTTATCCAGAACTATCAGGATGAATTTTTTGACATTGGTTCCGTGCAGGAGAATGCTTTTCAGTGGAGAGATTTGGATATTTCTGTATTGACCAATAGTGATTATATTATGGAAAAGATGCTGAAGAATAGCAAAGTTTCCAATGTAAGTGGAAGTTATCTATCTGAAAATAAGACAGGAACTACTCCGGGAATACCACTGGAACTGGGGGATAATAGGGTTATTTTCGGATATATTCTTCACAGAGGCGAAAGAATGGACGACAGTGTAGAAGAATTCCTGACATTTTTAAAAGAAAAACTTCCGAAAAGTTAAATAAGACTTATTCCTAAAAGCCTGTGATGTATTCGAACTAAGAATGGCACATAACCCTCCCGTGGGGTTGTGTGCTTTTTTGTCTTTTGTTAGACTTATCTGGAAGTTAATATGCGGATATTTCTGCAGAAATCATATTGATCTGATGGGCGAAAGAGATTCCGCAAAATGTGCAGCTATAACAGTACAATAGTACATAAATAGGATGCACATAAAAAGGAGAACTCATGATTAAATACATTTTAAAAAGACTTCTTCTGCTGATTCCGGTTCTGATCGGAATCACTTTTTTGTCTTTTGCCATGATGCGGCTGGCAGGAGGGGATGCAGTTACATATATGTATGAAAATGCAGGAGCTGCCGTTTCCGAGAAAGTAATTGATGCTGCCAGACAGGAGTATGGACTGGATCAGTCGTTTTTGATCCAATACGGAAAATGGTTTGCCGGGATGGTGACGGGAGATATGGGAGTCAGTTATGTATCCAAGAAAGATGTTTATGACACTTTCGTAGAAAAGCTTCCGGCTACGATTCTTTTGACCGTTTCGTCTGTTCTGCTTACTATGCTTATTTCTATTCCACTGGGGATTTTTTCAGCAGTGAAACATAATCGTCTGGGAGATTATGTGGTACGTTTCTTCAGCTTTATCGGCAATTCCATGCCGAATTTCTTTGCGGCTTTGGTGCTGATGTATTTTCTTTCCATCAAACTGGGGTGGCTTCCGGTTATCACTACGGAAAACACAGCACTGAGTCTGATACTTCCGACTCTGACATTGGCAATTTCCATGGCATCCAAGTATACCAGACAGGTAAGAGCAACTGTTCTTGAGGAATTGAATAAGGACTATGTGATGGGAGCAAAAGCAAGAGGAGTGCGGGGAAGCGTGATCATCTGGAAAAATGTGATGAAATCTTCCATGCTTACGATCATTACACTTCTTGCACTTTCCATAGGAAACCTTATGGGCGGAACTACGATTGTTGAGACTATTTTTATGTGGGATGGTGTTGGAAAAATGGCGGTAGATGCCATTACTATGAGAGATTATCCTGTTGTTCTGGCATATGTTGCATGGATGGCGGTGATTTATGTTGTGGTCAATCTGATCACGGATATTCTTTATCATTATATGGATCCTCGTGTCAGATTAGGAGGCGAGCAGGCATGAGCGAGACAAAGATTACAGTGAGAAAACAGAAGATAAGAAAAAATCATATCAGGGAAAAGTTAATCTTTTTTGCGGCATTAACACTGCTTCTGCTTATTGTTGCGGCTTTTGCACAGAAAATCTGTCCGTATGATCCTTATGAACAGGATCTTCTTCAGGCACAGAAGCCGCCGAGCGCAGAACATCTTCTGGGAACAGACCGGTATGGAAGAGATATGCTGTCCAGAGTACTGGTGGGAAGTACAGCAAGCATTTATGCGACACTGTTGCTGGTGGCAATTGTTACAGTTACGGGAACTGTGATCGGACTGATCTGCGGATGGTTCGGCGGAATAGTGGACATGGTACTGATGCGTATTTCTGACTTGTTTCTGGCTTTTCCGAGTCTGGTATTTGCACTGGCAGTTGCCGCAGTACTGGGAGGGGGAATTCAGAATGCTGTCATTGCGCTGGCAGTGATCGGATGGCCGAAGTTTGCAAGACTTGCAAGAGGACTGACGTTAGCACAGAAAGATTCGCCATATTTGATGGCAGTAAAAATGTCGGGCAGTAGTACAGCAAAGATTTTGTGGAAACATGTGCTGCCGAATATCGCCGGGCAGATTCTGGTAACTGCGGTTCTGGATATCGGAACTATGATGATGGAACTTGCAGGACTTTCCTTTCTGGGACTAGGTGTGCAGCCTCCGGCAGCAGAGTGGGGAAGCATGATCAATGACGGACGGAGCATGCTTCAGATTTCACCGTGGATGGTACTGGCACCTGGCGCAGCAATTTTTATAACAGTTATGATATTTAATCTTCTTGGTGATACACTGAGAGATTATATGGACCCGAAGCAAAGAGAGAATAATAAGAAAAGAGAGGAAGAAAGAGATGAAAAGAAAAATTTTTACAGTGTTACTGGCAGGAACTATGCTCACAGCAGGCTTAGCAACTGAAGCATTTGCAGGTGAAGAGAAAACATTTGTATACGGAACAACCGGATACAGTGAAGAAATGGGAGATGCAGGTCTGAATCCTCATGATAATTACTCCGGATGGAGTGCACTTCGTTATGGTGTAGGAGAAACTCTTTTTAAATATAACGACAATATGGAAGTGGAGCCATGGCTTGCAACAGATTATGAGTTTGTAGATGATACGACAGTAAAGATCACACTGCGTGACGGAGTGAAATTTTCCAGTGGACGAACTATGGATGCAGAAGCTGTAAAGGAATGTCTGGAAGATCTGATCGCAGTTCATGACCGTGCACCATATGACCTGAAAATCGATCATATAGAAGCAGATGGGCTTACACTTACTATTTATACGACGGAGCCATGTCCGGCGATCATTAATTATCTGGGTGATCCGTACGGAGCAATCATCGATATGGATTACGGAATCCAGGGAGAAGGCGGATCTGCCAATGTAGCAGGAACCGGTCCTTATATTGCAGAGAACGTTACACCAACTCAGATCGATCTTGTAAAAAATGAGGATTACTGGGGCGGTGAAGTGAAGGTAGATAAAGTTACAGTCAAATCTTTTGCTGATGGAAGTGCTTTGACCGCTGCTTTACAGACCGGTGATATTCAGGGCACTTATGGACTTCAGTATGATAATTATTCTCTGTTTGACGGGAATTCGGATTATACGATTAATTCCTGCGCTACAAGCCGCTGCTTCTTCGGGCAGTTTAATATGGATTCCGAAATTGTTCAGGATCAGAATGTGCGTAAGGCAATTG
>OLNC01000935.1_pt1 | contig 20877 bp, 18 predicted proteins | sample 1672011 | NCBI WGS metagenome assembly OLNC01 (sample SAMEA3136636, study PRJEB25190) | human gut metagenome | biome: human gut; feature: human-associated habitat; material: faeces | place: Austria | collected 2013 | reverse complement strand
AATCTTTCCTGCTCCTCTCTTTGCTCTAAGTGTCGAAGCAGGAAATGCGCTTCTTTCTGTCCTTCTTTTACGACTGCTAAATGCGAGCTCTTAAAAAAACCTCCTTATGTCTGTAACGCTTGTCCTAAGCTGCGCCGTTGTTCCCATGATTTCTTTTTCTACCGCGCCAAACATTCCCATGATACCTCTTTGGAACTCCGTTCTTCCTCCCGCAGCGGCATTAATCTCTCCCCTGAAGAACTTGATCAGCTCGACAGGCTCGTTTCCCCACTTATAAAAAAGGGCCAGCCGCTTTCTCATATCTTTCTTTCTCATATGGAAGATATTCCCTGCTGTCAGCGTACTCTTTATTCCTACGTGGATAAGCAATATCTTTCTGTTATCAACCTTGATCTTCCCAGAAAAGTCCGCTACAAAAAACGTAAAAAGAAACAGCTTGATACACCGGTTCCCGGATATCGAAAGAACCGTACTTACAGAGATCTCCTGGATTTTCTTGCTTCTTCCCACGATTCTTCAATAGTAGAACTTGATGTAGTGGAAGGCGCCGGTGGTAAATCCGGTCCTGTCCTCCTTACTCTGTTCTTTCGGAACTGTTCCCTGATGCTTCTTTTTCTCTTGCCTGGTGACCGAAGGAAATATGTTCAGGATGTTTTTGATCTCCTGCTGTCTGAACTTGGCCCACAGACTTATTCACAGCTGTTTCCGATAATACTGACAGACAACGGGAGTTCTTTCCTGGATCCTTCATTATTTGAGATGCCGCACCGGCAGGATGTCCTTACAAAGGTCTTTTACTGCGACACCATGTCCTCCTGGCAGAAAGGACGCCTGGAAAAGAATCATGAGTTTATACGTTATATCCTCCCAAAAGGAACTTCTTTTGACTCTCTTACTGAACAGAAAGTAAACCTTATGATGAATCACATCAACAGTACGGCAAGAGCCAGCCTGAATGGCTGCACTCCATTCCAGCTGGCTCTTCTTCTGCTTGATGCAAAACTGATGAGTCTCATGGATCTTCGATCAGTTCCCGCTGACCAGATCCACCTCAAGCCTGATCTTATAAAATAACAAACGCCCAAATATAATGCCTGAGAGAAGCAGTTTTCATCTCTTCAGACGGGTTGCATTTAGTCCTGCAAGATTCATGCCAGCCGTCTTATTTTGATGTTAAAAAGCTTCTGATTTTCATCTGCCTGTATTCTAAGTATAGCCTATTTCAACTGTAACTTCTATCTTATAATTGCATTTACTCTCTCAAAACACCTTATATTTAGCGTGATATACCCGGGTTGCAATAACTCTTGCATTCAACCAGAATTTGTGATCGCTACGAGCCATGCAAAATGCTAATTTTTATTTGCCTGTTTTACCGGAATATTTTCCCTTTTTACTTTTCATTCCGAAGGAAAGTTGTTGTATTTTTATCTTCTCATCTTTCATTACACTGCCATTGCATCAAGATATTTTTTTATCTTATCCACGTTATAAAGAACACGTCTTCCAATAATCACCCTTGCTTCTGCATGCACGCCATATGAAAAATGTTCCTGGCAAAAAGACCGATATGCGGGATTCCGAATGGATTTCTACCTTGCTTCGCGCCGGACTTCTGAACGGATGTTTTATTCCCCAAAAAAGGATTCGCGAATTCCGTGATTTAAATCGTTACCGTAAAAGTGTCATCCGCGATATTACATCACAAAAGAACAGGATTGAAAAATTCTTACAAAGTTCCGGCTTTCGTCTATCATCCTTTATTTCTAATATTTTCGGGGCTTCTGGCAGAAATATCATTTTGCATTTAATAGAACATGGGCAGATTGATAAAACTACTTTAGATTCATGTCTTAAAACCAAGAGCAGAAAACATATTGATGAAATTCTCATGTCCGTAAACGGAACGTTGTCAGAACACCAAAAGGCATTTTTAAGAATTCTCATGACTCATTACAATTCTTTAAAGAAACATCTTACTGAAATTGAAACGAGTCTCGAGGAAGATATGCCTCCATTTGCCCTGCAGGTTGAGCAGTTGAATAGCATCTATGGAATAAGCACAACTGCTTCCTGTGCAATTATTGCTGAAATCGGTATTGATATGAATCCATTTAAAACTGCGGAACATATCTGCTCATGGGCTGGTCTGTGCTCAGGTAATAATGAAAGCGCTGAAAAACGAAAAAGCACCTCTGTCACAAAAGGTAATCCTTACATAAAAAGCATGCTCTGCGAGATTGCCTGGGTTATTGCAGGAAAACGCAACACCTATCTTTCTGCATGGTACTGGCGAATCAAACAGAAAAAGGGAGCCAAAAAAGCCATTGTCGCACTTGCCCGAAAACTCCTTGTCATTATCTACACAATGTTAAAGCAAGGAACTCTATTTGACGAATCTTGTTTTGAAACCAGACGTAAGAACTGTGAGCAAAAACAGCTTTCTCGTTATATACGGGAATTGAAAAAGCATGGCTACCATGTGAAAGCTCAAAGCTAGCCTTTCTTAAATACGATCAATATCTTACTTCCGGCAGCCAATACTGTGACTGCTTTATAGTGATGCTCTCATAATTGTTGAAAACATTTGTTGTCAAGGTTCAGTTTTTTGCTACGAGTTTTATTTTCGTAGCAATGTACATTTTTTATTTATATTGAACACCCATATGAGTGAATCAATCTAAATTTCAGTGAAGACTCATCCTAGTTTTCGGACAGTCTCCCCCTTTACAACATACCAGTATCCATAATGGCATTGAAATTTGATGGAAATATGAGAGAAATCCTTTTTCTTTAATTTTTCATTACGGAAAAGTATCATAATGCAATGATTTCTTCACACTATTTCAATCTGACAGTTCTTCATAAAAAGAAAAAGCAGTCCCAAATAACATTTCTGCCATTTAAAACCGCTCTTCTCTTATTTGCTCAGAGTCAAATCACCTTCATTAGTTAAACAGTTATTCGGTTAGATAAATTACTCAATCACATCTTCACCGGAATCTTAAACACGATCTTCGTAACCGGCTCCGGATCTGTCACAGCAATGCTTGGCATATGTCCATCCTCCGGTGCATAAAATCCAAACATTCCCCTCTTCATCAGAGTATATCCCTGGTCAACTCCAGACTCATAAAGCAGATAATCCCCGTCCTCTGTGTGATCATCCACAACGGTCAGCTTCCGCAGAGATGGCCAATAAATTTTCTCATTTCCGCTTACAATATACTGGAGATCACAGTATTTCTTGTGGGATTCCATCTGTGCACCGGCAAATGGCCTGATGTTATAGTTCTGCAAGGATGCAAATACGCCCTTCTCCAGATCATATCTGCCAGCCAGAAGCTTTTCTTTCTCAACTCTCTAGATAAAACCGTGAACCATGTCCGCATATTCCTGAAGCTCCGGATAAAGATTTATTTTGTCAACATAATCAATAATCATGATGACTACCCTCTTTAAAATATTAGTCGTGCTTTTTTCATTACCTATACGATACCATGCCACCTGAAATTTCTCAAGTAAAAAAGGCCATCAGCCGCCAAACTTTTCAATCCGGCGGCTGATAGCCTTTTTCAGATAAATTTAAATTTTATGCCCACTCAGCATCTTTCCATTTTTCATGTTTATAAACATCCGGATTTGCAACTAGCTTCCACTTCTTTCCGGCGCATACAGCCTTGCAGCCTTCTACACACATTGTTGCCATGTTAATAACAGCCTCTCTTGTCTGTGCTGCACTGTGCGGGCTGAAAATAAGATTCTTTGCATCAAGAAGAGGATTTCCTGGATGAATCTCCTCACCTACAAATACATCAAGTCCGGCTCCAGCAATCTCGCCACTGTCCAGAGCCTCAATCAGATCTGCCTCATTAATGATTCCACCTCTGGAACAGTTGATAATAATAGCTGTATTCTTCATCTCTTTCAGCTGTTTTGCAGAAACCATGTTCTCTGTCTCCTTTGTCAGCGGAACGTGAATGGAAATAACATCACAATCCTTCAAAAGATCCTCATAATTTGCATAGTACTCATATCCCATTCCTTCAATCTGCTCTTTTGTCAGGAAAGGGTCATAACCGGCAACCTTCATACCAATACCAGTGCAAAGAGATGCAGTGTCACGGCCGATACGGCCAAGTCCGATGATTCCGGCTTTCTTTCCGTAAAGCTCGAACTGCTTATGTGCATCACGGATTGCCCAGTTGCCCTTGGAAGCCTCAACCTGTGCCTCAACAAGGTTTTTGGAAAGAGCCAGCATCAGTGTCAGGGAATGCTCTGCAACAGCACGGTTGTTTGCACCAGGTGTGATAACTACCGGAATACCAAGCTCTGTCGCTGCATCTACATCTACGCTGTCATAGCCAACTCCGGTTCTTCCGATAACCTTCAGCTGTGGAGCTGCCTCCATAACTGCTTTGTTTACAATCTTTGCCGGAGCAGCACGTACGATCAGCGCATCTGCATCCTTCATTTCCTCTGTATAGTTTGCAGGGTTTGCGTCATGTGCAACATAAACCTTCTCGCTCTGGTCAAGAAGAGCCATCCCTTCCGGAGCAACTGCTTCTGTCATTACATACTTCATAATTAATTCTGCCTCCTTCTCATGCCCGACGACATATTTTATCCGCCATATCTGTCAGAAGTGTCTCTTCTCCGAAACCTCCTGATTTTGTGAAAACATGAGTTTTGTTATTATCTGAAATTAACTTGGAAAGAACGATTCCAATTTCAAACTCGCCCACAGGTGTAAGCTGAGCATTGCCCAGATTCCTGATGCAGCCAAGAAGGGTATCCCCACCTGTCATCAACATCGAACTATTCAATCCACGTTTCACCATATTTCCAATGATGCATCCAAGTGATGCCGGAATCCGCACCGGTATTTCCGATTTCGGAATGCCGTTTGCAATGGCAAAACGCTCTGTTTCATTATCACCTTCCGGGTCATTCGTATCAATGATTACTTTTGAGTTCTTGCTGCAAATATCCCAGAACCAATCCAACCATTTTTTTCCGTCTTCCTCGGAAAAATATTCCATATTCAGTTTTTGTTCCGGCGTCAGCTGGATACGGATAAATCCATGTTTCTCCGCATAGTTCAGCTGTCTGACCGTAATTGGATTTACACTTCCACATACTACCAGAAACTTTTCCGGAAGTCTGGGCTGTGTTGTTTCGGATTTTGGCCATCCAAGAACATCAGGCAAAATTTCCGCAAGACCTGCACATCCGGCAATCAGACCAAGAGAATCTGTCTTTTTCAGAGAATCCGCAATTCCCTTTAATTCCTCATCTGATGCACAGTCATACACGGCAATGGTTTTCTCCTGACATGCATCTGGCGTATGTCCTGCTGAAATGGTCTGCACATTTGTTTCACACTGCTGGTGAATCAGCTTTTCCACATTTGCTTCTGTAACCGGTTCAAAAGGGTCAGAGCCAAATACACTTCTGTCAACCGGAATCCCCTCAATATAATGAACTCCATTTACCGTAACTCGATTTATCTGAGGAAAAGCTGGAACAAAGCTCAGCAGTGATTTTCCTGTTGCATCCAGCATAGCAGTCAATTCTGCGCCAATGTTTCCCCGGAGAGCGGAGTCTGTCTTTTTAAACAGATACTTCACTCCGCTCTCAGCTGCCGGCTTTACAATCCGAAATATAGTAAGGTAGGCTTCCAGAGGCTTTTTATGCCGTGTCTCCGCATCTACCACAAGAACATCTGCGTCTTCTGCCTGAAAGGACATATCCTTGGAATAAACCAGCACTTTGGTGGAAAATCCCTTTTTTGCAAACTGTACGCCCGCATCCAACGCACCTGTAAAATCGTCAGCAATCATCAATAATTTCATTTATCAGTTCATTCCATTTCTCTTATTCTCTTCAAGAACTGCCTTTAATGCTGCTACGCCTTCCTCAGACATACTGTAGAATGGCTTTCTGCACTTTCCTACAGGATATCCAAGAAGTCCAACTGCAGTCTTTACGATGGTATTCGGGTTTCCATATTTGAAGCAGGCACGAAATGATGCAATTGCATCCTGTGCAGCCTGAGCCCCTTCCAGATCACCAGCTTTGAATTTCTCATAAATAGCAACCATGTTGTGTGGATATACGTTTGCGCATCCTGCGATACCACCAACGCCGCCTTCTTTCAGTGCAGAAAGGATCAGAGAGTCATTTCCGGAAATAACAGCGAAATCTTTATCTCTTGTAAGCTCGATGTATGCTTTCAGATTATCCCAGTTTCCGGAAGAATCCTTAGCACCAACGATGTTATCAATCTCTGCCAGCTTTGCTACAGTCTCAGGAGCGATGGAGCAGCCTGTTCTTGCAGGAATGTTGTAAAGAACAATCGGGATCTTAACTGCCTCAGCAACTGTCTTGTAGTGCTCATATAACTCGTCCTGGGAAACAGCTGCAAAGTATGGTGTGATAACAGAAAGGATATCAGCACCAAGAGCCTCAGCACGTTTACTCATCTCAACGGTCTCTTTTGTTGTGATGCATCCTGTTCCTGCATAAACCGGAACACGGCCTTTGATCTGGTCAACAGCAACCTTCAGGATTTTTTCTTTTTCCTGAGTATTTAATGCATAACACTCACCATTTGTACCATAGCAGAAAATACCATGAACACCACCCTCGATCTGACGCTCGATCTGGTTGCGGAACTCTGCCTCATTGAAGCTCTCATCCTCATTCATTGGTGTAATAATTGGCGGGATGATTCCCTTGATCATATCATGTCTGCTCATTATGCTTCTACCTCTTTCTCTTTCTTTGCATTTGCCATACGGATTGCATAATCCATTGCGTTTACAAGACTCAGTTCATTTGCACTTCCGTCACCGGCATGACCCTCGCCAGTACCATGGTCAACGGACGCTCTGATGATCGGCAGTCCAAGAGTAACGTTTACACCTGCTACTGCATCCCATTTCTTAAGCTCTTTATTATATACGAAACCTTTTACTTTCAGCGGGATATGTCCCTGGTCGTGATACATTACAACTACAATGTCGTACCAGCCGCCAAGTGCTTTACTAAATACCGTATCTGGCGGAGTTGGTGCTTTTTCCGGAATGTTGATTCCTTCTGCAAGTGCCTCATCAATGGCCGGCTGAATTTCTTCAATTTCTTCTCTTCCGAACATACCATTTTCACCGCAGTGTGGATTCAGGCCTGCAACACCGATCTTCGGCTCCTTGATACCAAGTGCCTTACAACCTTCATTTGCAATGCGGATAACATCGAGGACTCTTTCCTTCTTGCAAAGATCGCATGCCTGACGGAGGGATACGTGTGTGCTTACATGGATGACACGCAACTCATCATGTGCAAGCATCATGGAGTATTTTGCTGTATGTGTATAGTCTGCATATATTTCGGTATGTCCGGAGTAATGATGACCGGCCATATTGATGTGGTCTTTATTCAGTGCGTTGGTAACGGTGGCATCTACTTCACCGGCCATTGCCAGCTCGATAACTTTCTTTACATACTGGAAAGCAGCTTCACCGCACATGGTCATGCTTTCTTTGTATGCTGCGTCAAGAACGTCTGCCAGCATTATCTCTGCCAGCTTCTTTCTGTCTTTCTTGTACAGACGTTTGGAAAGATCTACGACATCCAGATCATAAACATCAATGATTCCTGGCTCAAATTTTGCTTCCTTTACATCATGGATCACATTGATCTTCATGCTCTCAGCACCCTTGACAGTCGGGATTGCTGCTTCCATGCACTTTGCATCTCCAACAATAAGAGGTCTACAAACTTCATAAGTCTCTGGCTTCATTAATGCTTTTACAGAAATCTCCGGACCATTTCCAGATGGATCACCCATTGTAATTCCAAGTATTGGTTTCATATATGCCTCCTTATTTTACAACTTTCAGATAAATGTTTCTGATGTCATCAAGACTAAGCTCTTTCATGTTGTTTACCAGAAGTCTCTGCTGCTGGCTTCCTGCTGTAACAAGGAAATCAAGATCATTCATTGTTACACCGTACTGTGTCAGGTCAGTTGGGATATTTGTTACTTTTACGATGTCTGCGATCTGGGAAATAATGTAGTCTGCTTTTTCCTCAACAGATTTCTCTGCATATGTAGGATATACAGCGTCACAAAGTGCTGCAAGACGATCCTGGCAGGCATCTTTATTGAATTCCATTACGTGAGCAAACAGGATTGCGTTGGAAACACCGTGTGCAATATGGAATTTGCCACCCAGAGGATAGGACAGAGCGTGAACTGCTGTTGTACCACTTCCTGTGATAGCGATTCCGCCATAGTATGCACCAAGAAGCATATTGTTCTTTGCTTCCATGTTGTCCGGATTATTGTATGCTTCACGAATGTTTCTGAAAATCAGTTTTGCACCCTCTACTGCATATGGGTCACTGAATGGAGTTGCTTTCTTGGAAGTGTAGCACTCAACTACGTGAGCAAGGGCGTCAACACCGGTAGCTGCTACGATTGATTTCGGAAGCTTTGCGATCATCTGTGCATCCAGAATTACATAATCCGGAATCATATTGTCATTTACGATACCTTTTTTGGATTTTTCCTCAGGTACCGCTACGATTGCGTTGCAGGTAGCCTCAGATCCGGTTCCGCAGGTAGTAGGAATCATAACAGTTTTCACTTTTTTCTCAGCAAGTGTAGGATCATTCATAAGATCCTTGATCGTATAGGAAGCACCCTTGAGAACACTAGCAAGCTTTGCAGCATCCATAACAGAACCGCCGCCAAGTCCGATGATCAGATCGCATTCCTGTCCCTGCACCATATCTACAACTGCCTCTACCTGTCCGTATGTAGGCTCTGGTTTGCAATCCGTAAATACATGATACTGAACACCAGCCTCATCTAACCGTGCAGTCAGAATTCCAAGAAGTCCTGTTGCTTTGATACCTTCATCAGAAAACACAACCACCTTCTGTGATTTTTCTTTTTTGATAACTTCCTTGACCTTTTCGATACTTCCTACACCACCAAAGGCACAGGATGGAATTTTTACCTGATAACTCATTTCATTTTCCTCCTCGTTCGTTTATCTCTTTAGAAAAAAATCTGACGATATGCTGTTCTTCCACCTTTTACAGTCATAAGAGGAACAAACAACTTGTTGCCGGAAATACTGTTTCCATAATTATCGGTAAAGGTTTTATCCTTCACATCTCTGATATCCAAGATTGCCACATCTGCCGGTGCACCTTCACGGATCACACCTGCTTTCTCTTCAATGCCAAGAGCTTTTGCAGGGGTATAGGTTACGCTCTGTAAAATTTTCTCTGTTGGCATTCCTGCTGCACTGTTTACTGACATTGCATACAGAAGGGAGAATCCAGGACGGGTATACTCGCTGACACGAACCAGGTCGGAACTGATGATATCCGGATAGAAGCTCTGTGAAAATGCATTCTGAAGATTTGGATAGGACCAGTGAACACGGCCATGGCAGTCATCCATGTAAACGCCACGCTTCTTAGCATCCCATACACAATCCTTGATCTTTCCGTTTTCATCGAAAATGGTTTCTGCCTTTGTCTGGAATACGTGGGCGATCACATCGTCCTTACGCATGGTTCCAAACAGCTCTTTTACGGTTACATTTTCCGGAAGGTCATCATAATGGATGGCAACCGGGCAATGATAGCCTTTTGCTTTCAGGTGCTCGCTCATCTCGATGCCTGCGTGTAAAGGACTTATTCCATGGTCGCCCAGGGTTTCCTTACACATACGAACTTTCAATCCACGAAGCACCTGAGGATATTTCTCAAACAAGCTGTCGATCAGATCCTCTCTGAAATCTGCAGGATCGTGATCCTCTTCGTGTTTGCATAAGCTCTTATTTCCAAAAGTAGAAACATTCAGATAAGAATAAACAGTAGATTCATATCTTACAATATTGGACATATAAAACTGTTCAAAGTTTGATGCTCCGCAGGTTCCGCCATCGCAGGCTGTTGTAATGCCATTTGGGATGCATACGGTATCTGCATTGGCTCCGATGATCGTTCCATATAAATTCAGGTGTGCATGTTCATCAATGATACCCGGAACTACATAATTGCCTTCTGCATCTACTTCGTTATTACTCTGGGTATCTTCATCCAAGGCAACAAATACGCCCTGATAAATACCGATGTCTTTCTTTTCAAACTTCGCATTGACAGAATCGAATACCTGTCCATTGCGAATGATCATGTCTATCTTTTTCATATTTTAGCCTTTCATCAGGTTCGGCAGGAATGTTGAGAATACCGGAACATAAGAAACCAAAAATACGGTTGCAAACAGGATAATTACAAATGGGAATACATTCTTTGCAAGTGTTACTACATCCTGCTTGGTTGCCGGAATTGCTGCAAACAGACAGTTTCCAAAAGGTGGTGTTGCCTGTCCTACTGCAAGGTTAAATACGATGATACATCCTAAATGAACCGGGTCAATTCCAAAGGACATTGCGATTGGATAAACAAGAGGCGCAACGATAAGGATGATAGCTCCGGAGTCCATCAGCATACCAAGAATGATAAGAAGTACATTCAGGAATAACAGGAATGTAATCTTACTGTGGATCATGGATGTCATCAGTGATGTAAACAGTTCCGGTACATTGTAAACAGTAAGTACATAGCCGAACAGTGTGGCAGCCATGATCAGAAGAAGAATGTTTGCAGTACCTTTTACGCTGTCGATTACGATCTGTTTGATACGCTCAACAGTCATTTCCTTGTATACGAAGATAGAAACGATCAGGCCGTATACAACTGCAACTGCTGCGGATTCTGTTGGTGTAAAGATACCTGTGTAAATACCGCCAAGAATGATAACTGGCATCAGGATTGCCCAGATCGCTTCTTTTAAGCTCTTGCCAACGTTTGCCCAGGAAAAGTCATTTGATTTCGGAATGTCATGCTTGCGTGCATAGAGATATGCGTAGATGCACATAAACACACCAGCCATGATTCCAGGGATAACACCAGACATCAGAAGTTTGGATACGGAGGTTCCGGTTGTGGAACCATATACAACGAATACGATACTTGGCGGAATAACGATTCCAAGAGTACCACCAGCTACCGGAAGAGCAGCTGCATATCCTTTCGGATAGTTTTCTTTAACCAGCTCCGGATAAAGCATAGCTCCGATTGCTGCTGTTGTTGCGATGGAAGATCCGGAAAGTGCTGCGAACAGCATACATACCAGAAGAACTACGATAGAAAGGCCGCCACGAAGATGTCCCACACAAGCTTTTGCGAACATGATCATTCGGCTTGAAATACCACCATGCTGCATGATTGCCCCTGCCAGCATAAAGAAGAAAATTGCAAGAAGTGTATATTTGGCACCGCCGTTATACATCTTAGATGCGATCTGCATCAGTGGAAGTCCGTCGATCATACAAACGGATGCAGCACTTGCAAGAAGTAAGGACCATGCAAACGGAACTCCCAAGATTAAAGTCACTACAAATACGATTAATAAAACAAGTATGGGATTCATTATTCCGCCTCCTCTTCTACTCCCGTCTGGATTGCTGCCAGATGTTTAAATAAAACCACTACGTGATCAAATAACATTAAAATGGAACCGATAATTAACAGGCTGTATAGCTGCAGGTATGTAATAGGAAGTGTTGCTACCTGCTGATTGTACTGTGCTGTGTGCTGAACCAATGCGATAGAACCAAGTAACAGACATACCAAAGCAATGATGCTGCAGATATCGGAAATCAGTTTAAATGCATTCTTTTTTCTCACATCTTTGAATCTGCACACATCAATACGAATTTCTGAATCAGACTTTACTGCAATGTTTCCGCCAATAAGAATCAGCAGCATAAACAATGCAAGACTTAAGTTTTCGCAATATGCAAGGCCACTCTTAAATATGTAACGCATGATTACGTTTACAAAATTCACAGCGGTCACTGCGATAACAGCGATCATCAGGACCCATTTCTCAACGATGTAAACTTTATTACTGATGTTTTTCAGGGTCTTTGCTATTTTATCCATTCTCGCATCTCCTCTTTATAGCTTTTAGAAATAAGCAGTGCCCTGTATCAGTTTTACCTGAATACAGAGCACAGACAATTTATTTTGCGTAACTCTGTATTTCAGCAACAGTGTCTGCATAATCCGGGAACTGGTCATATACAGATTTTGTAGCTTCCTTCAGCTCATCTTTGTCAAGTTCGATTAATGTCATGCCCTTGTCATTGACCAGAGTTTCTTTTGCTGTTTCATTGTCGTTCTCGCAAGCTGCTCTTTCAACTTCTGTTGCATAAGCTGCTGCTTCGTCAACCCAGCCTTTCTGTTCGTCGGTAAGTCCGTCATAGGTAGATGGAGAAACCAGAAATGCTGCTACCTGGAATACGTGCTCTGTCTCGATCAGATATTTGTTTACTTCAAAAATATTGCTCTGAAGGATGTTTACGTATGGGTTTTCTTGTCCATCAACTGTGTTCTGCTGCAATGCTGTGTAGAGCTCGCTGAAGCTGATTGCTGTAGGGCTTGCTCCAAGCGCATTGAAGATTGCCATCTGAATATCGGAGCTCTGTGTACGGATCTTCAGACCTTTGAAATCGTCTACGCCATTGATTTCTTTGCTTGCGGTTGTGTTTCTGAATCCCATCGCCCACCAGCCTTCTACTTTCAGTGCGCTGCCCTGAAGGGAATCTGCAAATTTCTGTCCAACCTCCCCATCAAGTACTTCGTAAGCCATATCATAATCATCAATAAGGTAAGGCATATCAAATGCATTTAACTCTGGTGCAAAGTTTGCTAATGTTGTGGTAACGATTGGTGCTACATCAACGGTTCCCATCTGAATTCCTTCCGCAACCTCCGAAAGAGAACCAAGTGTACCATTACGATAAAGTTCAACGTCCATTGTTCCACCGGAAAGCTCCTGTAATTTCTCCTGGAATGCAACTGCACCCTGATCGAAAATACTTCCCTCTGCATCAGCGTGTGCAAGCTTCAGTGTAACGTCTGCTGCGTATACAGATGTTGTGCTTCCGACTACTCCACAAGTCAGAGCTGCTGCAACTAATAATGTAACGATTTTTTTTGCTTTCATAATTTTCCTCCTTAAAACATCCCTCTTTGGTATTTTAGTTTCAATTTTAAACGTTCATTTGTGTTCTGTTCTTTGATGGTCTTATAATATCACCTTCTGTACCCCTTTTTCAAGCCATGTGTTTCATTTTATTTGTTTCAATATGAAACATTTATGATTTTTCTTCAATTTTAGAGTTTTTCAATTCTCTCGTGTTTTATTTTAAACCGATTTGATGGCGTTTTTATCAAAAAAGATTCCATTCTGAAACATTTTACCCTGCAAACTCTCCCTTTTAACTTATCTCTGTAATCCTTATGTCTGGCATTCCGGCTGCTTCTGCTCAAATTCGGCCGCTGCCTGTCCATTATCCGCAGAACAAAACAGCAGGAGGCTGTGATCCTTGTTACGAATCACAGCCTCCCGCTGTTAGTTTTACATTTATTATTTAGACCTCAATCGAAAATACATTAGAAGGATTTTCTACCAGCATTTTGTGAATTTTCTCTTCTGAAACACTCATCTTTCTTAGCAATGGAACAAACCGTGTGAGAAGATACTCCAGGCCATTGGCTCTTCCAACCGATTCTCTATAGGAAGCAAGTCCTTCCACTCTTCCGGCATCCATGCCAAGAACGATCTGGTTCTCATACCCCCGATCCAGCAGCCAGCAGATATTTTCCGCAATCTCTGTGTCCGGACGGTAAGCCGCTTTATTCGGCTCATCAAAGCAGATGGTTGCTCCTCTATCCAGAATAGAGCTGTAATAATATCTATCTGGGTTTCTCTGCATATGGCAGAGAACGGTTTTCTCCGATTCCCCCCCATTTTTCTCGATCTCATCCAGAATCTCCGAGCCCATAGTTCCGAAGTCTGTATGTATGGAAATTGGGCATCCTGTTTCTTTTTGTGTAATAGCAGCAACCGCAAGAGCTTTCTGCTCCAGCTTCGTAATAATGCGGTAACTTGTACCGGCTTTGATAACGCCCGCTTTCGCAATCGTTCTCTCCACATAAGGACCATTGTAGCTGTTCAGGTCCATTCCCTCTGCAACTTCTGCTATCATATATTTTGCAACAATATTTGTATCAACAGTTGCAAGGAAGGAAGTATTCGGGCAGTAATTGCTGCCTTTCTGGAAACCAGTCGTCATTACAATATTTCCTTTTCCCTCGTATGCCTTTGCAACTTTCAGCATTTTAGAAACATTTCTTCCGCAGCCGATAGGATCCATGCAAACCATGGTTCTTCCACCGGCATCCAGGAAACGTCCAAATTCTTTTTTTGCAGCCTCTACATCATCCATAAGAAAAGCTGGGTCCAGCTTAATCTCTGGACCCCCGCTTCTAACCAGATGATCATGGGCGTCTGTAGCACCAATCTGGTCTGCAGGTATATCTCCAAGAACAGTTCTGATTATCTTCATGTTTTTTTACACTCCATATAAGAGATTTGGCAGCCAGGTTGAAATAAACGGTACATATGTCATCAGCATCAACATTGCGAAAATCAATATGTAGAATACAACACTGTCTTTCAAAAACTCCTCCGTCGGACACTTTGTAACACCGCAAGTAACAAACATCAGGTTGCCCATTGGCGGTGTCAGAGAACCAAGCGCCATATTGAAAATAAATACCATTCCAAAATGCACGGGATCAACTCCAAAAGCTGTTGCAACCGGTACAAGCATTGGAGCGAGTACAATTTGGGCAGCTGTTGCCTCAATAAACATACCAACAACAAGAAGGAAAATGTTTACAGCAAGCAGGAAGATGTATTTATTCTTGCATACGCTGATCAATACGGTTGTCATTGTCTGTGGAACGTTCTCCCAGGTAAGGATCCATGAGAAGCAGGATGCAGCACCAACGATAAGCATGATAGATGCTGTAGAACAAACTGTTTCACGGATACAGGTTAAAACGTTATCCCAGCGGATTTCTTTGTAAACAATACCAAGAATTACTGCATAAGCGATTGCGACTGCACCAGCCTCGGTAGGAGTACAGATACCCAGACGGATACTTCCGATGATGATGATCGGAAGGCACAAAGGAAGGATTGCAGGCTTAAATGCTTCCCAAAGCTCTCCGCCAGATGCCCTCTTCTCGCTAAGGCGCGGAATGCCACGTTTCTTGGAATATTTTGATACAATTATCATCATCGCCACGCAAAGGATGACAGCAGGAACAATACCTGCCACAAACAGGCGGCCGATAGAAGTTCCGGTTACACTTCCGTAAATAATCGCTGCGATTCCCGGTGGGATCAAAGGTGTGATCATTGAAGAAAATGCAGTGATAGCGGATGCATACCCGTTTGGATATCCGGCTTTTCTCATATCCGGTACAAGCAGCTTCGCTTCCATTGCCGCATCTGCCAGAGAGGAACCGGACATACCACCCATAAGGGTACTCAAAACAATATTTACCTGTCCAAGACCACCATACATATGGCCAGTCAAAACCTTACAGAATTTCAGCATTCTGTCAGTGATACCACAGTAATTCATCAGTGCACCAGCTGCAACAAAGAAGGGGATCGCCAGCATGGGTACAGACTGAATTCCACTGATCACGCGCTGCATTGCCAGCATTCCATCAAGTCCGGCAGAGGGGTTCAATACAAAGTATGTAACACAGGCTCCCAGAACAGATGCAAAGACCGGCACATTAAGAAAAAGTAAAACCAGCATGATAATTGCTGCTATAGCGATAGGGCTCATTCTTCTTCTCCTTTCAAAAGTGCTTTCTGGTCATCTCCTGGGTTTCCAAGACCTTTCAGATGACGATATGTATATACAATATACTGAATTGCCATCAGGATCATCCCAATCGGTGCCGCTACATCAATAAATGCATAATTAATCTTGAAATATGGTGTTACTTTCTTTGTTACAGAGGACATCAGCTGATACCCTCCATAGCAATAATAAATCAACACAATCACAGTTACTACTACGTCAAAAATCTCAAGCACTCTTGCAGCTTTTCCTTTTAACCGGTTCATTACCAAGTCAATGCTTACCTGGTTTCCGTAACGGAATGCCACGCTTCCGCCGAAGAAAATCGCATATATAAAAAGCAGAAGCTGCATTTCCTCCAGCCATGCAATCGGCTGATTCATTATCTTTCTCATGATTACTCCGGCAAGGGTAATAACTACGATTGCACAGAGACTTAATCCGGAAATAATAACATCAAGATTGCAAACAAATTTCTTTAAATTCTTCATGTTACCTCCTTCAGGGACTATCTGTCATATTACTTATTCAGCAATAATCTCCTGAATCTGGTCATACAGACCTTCGCTCCAGGTTCCGTCTGCTTCATAGTCCTCATACAGTTTCATGCAGGCATTTTTGAGCTCTTCATATGTAGCATCGTCAAGCTCTGTAACTGTACATCCGGCATCTTCCAGAGCAGCTACCATTTCCTCGCTCTGTTTCTGATAGAGGTCGTTGTTGTACTCAGCAGCTTCTTTACCGCAATCGATGATTGCTGTTTGATATTCTTCCGGAAGGCTATCCCAGAAATCTTTACCCATGATAAAGTTGGAGAATGTCATCTGATGATTTGTCATAGTAACATTCTTGCAAACTTCCTGGAATGCATTGTTGTAAAGAGTTGTCAGAGGATTCTCTACACCATCAACTACGCCCTGGCTAAGAGATGTGTAAACATCGGATAATGCCATTGGGGTTGCTGCGCTTCCAAGAAGGTCAAACATCTTAATGGAAATATCATTATTAGGAACACGAATCTTCAGTCCCTTAAGATCATCCAGAGATTTTACCTCAGATTTTGTCATAAGCTGACGCTCGCCATAGATCCAGTTTGTAGAAACAATCTCAAGACCTTCATCTTCCAACTGTTTTGCTTCATCAGCCCACCAGTCACTTGCTGTGATTTTGTACATGGAATCCCAGTCAGAGAAAAGGAACGGTCCCATAACAACGCCGAAATCCGGTACATAGTCCATCAGGTAAGAGCCATCAGCAATAGTACATACGCCCTGTCCTGCAAGTGCCATCTCGATCAGATCTGCTTTTGCACCTAACTGACTGTTTGGATATACCTCAATCTTAACAGCTCCATCTGTGGCTTCTTCTACTAACTCAGCCCATTTATCGCAGCCTTCGTCAATCGGATCACCGTCTGTCTGCTCTGTACAGAGTTTAATAGTGTACTCTGGATCAGCATGAACTGCTGTTGTTCCTCCAGCGATACCACATACCATTGCGGTTGCTACTAATAATGCGCTCACTTTCTTTGCTTTCATAATTTTCCTCCTTTAATTTTCCCTCTTTTTAGTTTTAGTGTTTCGTTTTAAAACACCATTATGAGTTTCGCTATTTAATAATGCAATATTACCATGTTGTACCATTTGATTTCAAGGCAGTTTTTCGTATTATTCGTTTAAATATGATACATATAACTTTTTTATTGTTTTTTCAAAAAACACTGTTCTATTTTGCATCTGTATGTTATCATATAAGTAATCCAAATGAGGCCATTATGAAACAACGTTACAGACAGGATTGTTTCAACGGAGGTGTGCGTATGAAGACAAAGATTTTAACAATAGCTCCTTATCAGGGCATGAAAGAAATAATTAACGATATCGCTTCTGGCCGTGATGATATCGAAATGACTACTCGAATCGGAGATCTGGCTACAGGCCTTGAAATTGTACAATCCTATGATTTGGACGATTTCGATATTATCATTTCCCGTGGCGGTACTGCGAAGATGATTTCTGCCAATGTTACTATCCCGGTAGTCGAAGTTGAGATTTCCGTATATGATATTCTCCGTGCCATCAAGCTTGCGGAAAATTATTCCAACCGTTTTGCCATTATCGGCTATCCGGCCATTACAAATTGTGCGAAAATGCTGTGCAATCTTCTTCAATATGATATTGAGATTATTGTTCTGGATGAAAATACGGAGCCTTACCAACAGATGGAGCATCTGAAGGAGCAAGGCTATGAAATGGTTTTGTGTGATATGGTCGGTACTTCTATTGCCCGTGAACTGGGGATGAACTTTATTCTTATTATATCCGGAAGAGAAAGTATTGAAGCCGCTCTCGATCAGGCAGTACGTTTTTCCAAAATATTTTCCATTACCAGACAGCAGTCTCAGGTTCTAAAAGCTGCAGTTATCCAGAGCCGTGAAGCATTGTTTATTTATACCAAGGATGGTCAGCCGTATTTTTCCAGTATGGAAAGGAGCCCCGCCACTGCTGCTTTCTTTAATCAGGTGGAGCAGAATCTTGCTTCCTTTCTTTCCGATTCCCGCTTCCGGCTGGAAAATCAGGTAGACAGTTTTGTTTACACCATGTATTCCAGACACATTACTATCAATGGCATTGCTTATGTATATATTTACCTTCTGATGCAGGATGCACCGCTGCTGGTCGATGACATCGGCGTTTCTCATTATGACGTGAAGACGAACTCCATTAATGAGGTTTCTGATTACTATGGCAGTGCCAATCTTATCGGCAGCACAAGAATCATCATGGAGCAATATGCCGCTACCCTGGCACCGGTTATGATCCTGGGTGAAATCGGAACCGGCAAGACAAAGGCGGCTTCCTTTTTGTACTCTCACAGTGAATACCGGAAGAGTCCTTATGTAATTATCGACTGTGCTAATACCAATCAGAAAAAATGGAATTATCTCATTGATAATGTAAATTCGCCTTTTAATGACCTTAACACCACGATTTTTATTCAAAATCTTCAGGCGCTGGAAATTTCTCTGGCACAGAAGTTTCTCAGTTACTTGAACCAGGGTGAGATGTGCCGTCGGAACCGTTTTATTTTTTCCTATACTCTTGGCAGTGACAAGCAGGAAACGGACACCGTCTGCCAGACTTTTATGAATGAGCTGTCCTGCCTGGTTCTTCGTATCCCGCCTCTTCGGGAGCGTGTGCAGGACATTCCCAATATTACTACCTTGTACATCAGTCAGGCAAACGTTGAATTCGGGAAGCAGGTTGTAGGGCTGGAATCGGAGGCTATGGAGCTAATGCAGCAGTTTGGCTGGCCTCAGAATCTGGCACAGTTTAAGCGTGTCATTCGTCAGCTGATCATTTCCACCAATGATTACTATATCAAAACTGACGTTGTGCGCCAGGCCCTCTCCCAGGAAAGCCCCATTTCCCAGCATACCTTCCAGCTTCAGCCAGGCTATGAAATTCTGAACCTGAACCAGAACCTGGACAGTATTAACTATGACGTCTCCCGGATCGTCCTGGAGCAGGAACACATGAACAAAACCAAAACTGCTGAAAGACTTGGCATCAGCAGGTCTACGCTTTGGAGGATTTTGCAGAAATAATCTTGGTAAAATTCAAGCGCAGTGGAAAATCCGGTAATTTTCTACTGCGCCTGAGATGAATCTACACACCACCTAATAAATCATCCTCAGGCTGTTTTGTTTTAAAATTACCAATATGCATCAGCTTTACGGCACAATCTCAAGCCAGTAGCCATCTGGATCTACGATAAAATAAATTCCCATTTCTTCATTTTCAAAGCAAATGCACCCCATCTCTTCGTGTTTTTTGTGCGCTGCCTCGTAATCCTCCGCCTGAAATACCAGATGGAATTCGCATTCACCCAGATTGTATGGCTGTGGATGGTCTTTCAGTCAGGTAAGTTCCAGCTCAAAATTGCTTACATCATTGCTCAGATACACAATGATAAAATTATCGGTAGTCTTTCTTCTCACTTCGTGCAGATCAAGGGCCTCGTTGTAAAATTTAATAGATCGGTCCAGGTCTGGCACATTGTAGTTTTCGTAAATCATCTTAAATTTCATAGTTCTTCTCCTTTTGTACATTCTGTGTTTCTAATACGTGACTTATATTGCGGATATTCCGTAATAAACCAAGTCATCCCCCTCAGCCTGTCCGAAAACTTGATTTTCAGGCATAAATTTAGCCCCTTTCTTCAAATCTGTGCCATTGCTACGAAAATAAAACTCGTAGCAAGGTGCGGAAAAGCTCTTGAATTCCTATTCAAAACCTTTTTCTACTAATCACACGTGGCAGAGGCGATAAGGTCATATTTTTCATAAAAAATTTGATTTTTTTCATCTCTGCTTTGTTTATTCGCTTTAATGCGAATGTTTCTGTTTACATTCTGAGATTTTGATAGTAAAATGGAATTATTAAATAGAAAGCAGGAAATCTGATATGACGATTGGTGATAAAATAAAAAAAATCCGGACATTCCGGAATATGACACAGGCAGAACTCGGTGCAGCTCTCGGCTGGGGTGATAAAGGTGCAAATCGCCTTGCTCAATACGAAACCAACTACCGGGTTCCCCGTAAAGATCTGGTTACTGAAATGGCTAAGATTCTGGATGTAAACCCTCTGACACTATATGAGCCAACCACACTGGATGCTTCAGAGCTGATGGAAATCCTCTTCTGGATTGATGAATTTAATCCCGGTATGATCAAACTATTTCAATTAGAGACTTATCCCGGTGAAAAATGCAATTCCAGTGAAGACACCGCCGTCCGCTATCATGACTCTGACGACTGGCCAGTCCATCCACCTGTTGGCATGTGGTTTAATTATGGGGTTCTCAATGATTTTCTGAAAGAATGGACTCTTAGAAAAGAAGAACTGAAATCCGGCGAGATTACCCGAGATGAATATTTTGAATGGAAAATCAACTGGCCACAGACCTGTGATGACTGTGGTAAACGGGAAACGTCAAAGCAATGGCGATGCTCAAACGAATAGAATTTAGCGAAACTTAGCAAAAC
>OLNC01000927.1_pt1 | contig 21227 bp, 19 predicted proteins | sample 1672011 | NCBI WGS metagenome assembly OLNC01 (sample SAMEA3136636, study PRJEB25190) | human gut metagenome | biome: human gut; feature: human-associated habitat; material: faeces | place: Austria | collected 2013 | reverse complement strand
CTTTGAACCAGAATTGTATCGACAGCCGCATACGCAATACTTTGTGCACTCTCCACGATTTCACATGTATCAGCAAATAAATCTCCTGTTTCATGGTAAGCAATCATACTTTTATTTAATTTTGGACTCGGTGAATCCAAACTTGTTTTTTCTTTTTCAGAATGTTTTTTTTCCATCAAAGCAACCTCGTTTTCGATAATTGTTGCGACACTGTCGCAACTTTTCCATTTTGAAGTTCCAGATTGATACCTCAAAACGATTTCTTTAAATCTCCAAAATCTATGTTCTTATTTTACCCCAACTCTTTCATTCTGCCTACTGCTATTTCATGTTCACATATAATAATGAGGTCGCAATCCACGACCTCATCACCTTCATTTAAACATAAATCAATTCCTTGAGAATAATTTCTTCCGCAATCGCTCTGTGCTGATTAACAGCTCTTACCCATGCCATTTGATCTGCTTCTTTATCCGGCAGTGGTTCTTTTTCTTCCAACTGTTTCAGAATTACCTCTTCCCGTTCTCTGGCTGCACTTATAAATACTCTCCCAATATCTGTCCAACACATTCATAAATTGTATCTATGATTTCTTCGCACTTACCCTTCTTCATACCTTCTGTAACTCCTACTGCCAGAAGTTCCTTTCTGCCTGGATTTCGCCCATTTCCATCAACGGTTGTTGTATGTTCTCCGTAATAGATATTACTGTAAGTAAGATCATACGCCGGGCTCAGACGCCACTGGTCATTTAATTCATCATATAGATATGTGAAATTTTTTGAATGATCGTCCCGGTTATGTGTAGCCACATTAAAGCACATTCGTCGAAACATGTTTTCACATCTTCTCACATTCTTCGCCATATTGAAATGCAGCCTTATGATCAACTGTCATAGCCAATGTTCCTACAAACTTTTCGTCATAATATACCTGCAATGTATTATCTTGTCTCATTTATGACCTCCTGAATATCTTTATAAGGTACCTGTGTAAAAAGATTTCTGAGTTCATCTGCTATGTCCAGTACCATAGCGATCTTTGTAAGTGATATCAGCGAACTCTGTCCGGAACTTTCAAATCTTTTGATCGATCCATTTTTCCGATACATATGTCTGAAGCGCCGAAGATAGAAGGACTCCCAGGATCAGAAATGGAACTGCCTGTAAAAGCACTCCCATAAATACATAAATATAATAACTGCTTTCATAAAAGAGAGCCCACGTCTGCTGAATACAGGAAAGAACATCTGTATCGGGACCATGGATTCCGTATTCAGTGCAGTGGAGATATGCTTCATGAGATCTGTCGAATAATACATCTGATCGATACCGGGACGGTAATAAGGCAGGCTACCGCACCAGATAGCATGACTGCAACATCCTGGAATAGGAACTGGGAATTAAGAATGATCTCCATGGTATATTGCTGTGTCTGAATGTATGAAAATAATAAAATAGTTCCTCCAAGATAGGCAAACAGCAACGTATTTACTGTTGTTCCGATAATCTCTTTTCCAACCTGATAGCCGGAAGCTGTAAGTTCTTTCGCTGTCAGACTGTTTTTATGAGTCCAGACTTCATATACAGAGGAGGTTACAGATAATGCTGTATCGATAACAGCCCCAAGAGTACTGAAAACAGTTACAAATATTCCTACATGAAGCATGTTAATATGAAGGTCCGTACTGTAATAATACATAAAATCGTCTTCCGAAATCTGCAGCTCATTTAACCCGTAACTTCCTGATCTCCATGTGATAATATAAATCGGAATAAACAAAAGTAACATTACCAGCAGTGTAGCCAGAAAAGCCGCCCGCGTCTTTGGATTATTTCCATTTTGATAAAACAGAGAATTATAGCAGACACCTGCTCCTGCCACCAATATCAGGAGCAGTACAGGGAATCCGGCAGACATCAGCATAATTGAAAAAAACAAAATTACAATATTTCCTGCCAGTGTCATAATTGACATGGCTCCACGCTCTCCGCCAATCAAGATCACCAGAAAAATTAAAATCAATGCAAGAAAAATGATCATTCTCTGACACTCCTTTTCCGTGATGGTATTTTCATAATCGCTGAAGCAATAAAAACAGATACCGGTATTGCCAGTACAATTCCAATACTTTCTATCAGAAAACGACAGATATCATATGGAATGTGATATCTCACGATCGTTATAAAGCTTACATCATTATTCATCTTAAGTATGAACATGGGAATCATGCCACTTGCCAGAACAAACAACAGTACATTTATCATGGTTCCCATAATATCATATCCGATCTCACGACCGGAATGTATCAGTCTTCTCAGAGAAACCGATGGATTTTTCCGCACGATTTCTCCTACTGCTGCGCTGATCGTCACCGTCACGTCCATAATTGCACCAAGTCCTGTCAGCATAATATCTGCCCAGAATATATCCGCAGAATTGCCTGTACTTCCAAGGTATTCCAGATTGGAATAATCCAGATCTCCGTACATATAAATAGAAAATTCAAACAATGCCATGATCAGAAACAGAACACACAGGGTCGAAAGAACTGAGGAAAATGTTTTTCTGTGAATTCCATTTAAGCAGATCAATGTAGTCAGTGAAAAAAGAACTGCGATGACATTACAGATATTTAAAATATTTTTCCCCTCTGTAAAAGCCTGAAATCCATACGCAAATATGACCGTATTCAGTATCAGTGATATTATCGTGTAAAATCCCTGCTTTCCTGTAATGCAGATCAGGAGAAAAAATAATCCTCCTGCCAATAAGGCCAGATACCCATCCCTTTTTACAGAACGTATCGTTTTTCCGGGGCTTTCCTTTGAACCGCTTAAAAGAACGGTGTCTCCTTTATGATATTTCTTGGTCTGAACCTGAGAAGATGTATATTCATTAGAGACCGTTATTTTTTCCCCTTTATGCGAACCGTTTAATATCCGTGCCGTAATATTCTGAGTATAGTAATATTCTTTTGAGCCCCTGGTTCCTTCTCTGCTCAAAGTCTGTTTTTCTGTTACGGAACATATTTTTGCCAGCGGTGTATGATAAAATCGGGAATTACAGCAGGTAAACAGAACAAAAATAATATATATGCCGGCTAAAAGATATTTTTTGTGAAATATGCAGGATTTCATTAACTTCATTCCCCCTGTAGAAATATTGCAATTGTAAACGCACTGACCGGTTGCTTTTTATCGAAGTAACATTGTACGCTTTTTGAAAGTATCGGTCAATATAAGGTATACAAAAAAACAGCAGCAGAACCGTTTTCACAGTTCTGCTGCCCCCATAATTATTTTAACAAATACCTGACTCCAAAAAAGCCATTATTTACAAAGCTCAGAAAATGCATCTGCAACAAACTGAACCTTGGTTCCGATAATAACCTGTACAGAAGTTTTTCCAGGTTTGATCACGCCTGCAACACCTGCAGATTTGATCACCTTATCATTTACAGCTGTAATATCCTTAACCTCAAGTCTCAGTCTTGTGATGCAGTTATCAATGCTTGTGATGTTCTCTTTTCCGCCACAGCCTTCAAGAATTTTTGCGGCAATAGCAGTATAATCATCATTTGCAAGCTCGATATTCTTCTCTGCCTCAAGATCGTCATCGTCTTCTCTTCCCGGAGTCTTCAGATCAAATTTCTTGATGGCAAAAAGGAATACAACATAGAATACGATGAATGCTGCAATTCCAAGAGGAAGGATGAGCCATGTCTTCTGTGCTGCCGGAAGTGAGGATGAGAAAAGTAAATCCATCGCACCAGCGGAGAAGCTGAAGCCTGCACGGAATCCAAGAGCAACTGTGATCATGGTAAAGATACCGTAAAGTAATGCATAGATCACATAGAGACCAGGAGCAAGGAACATGAATCCAAACTCGAACGGCTCAGTTACACCACAGATAAATGCACAGATTGCTGCAGATGCAACAAGACCGATCGCGATTTTTTTCTTTGCAGGTTTCGCACATTTAACCATTGCAAGTGCTGCACCAGGAATACCAAACATCATACATGGGAAGAATCCGGACATGTACATTCCAAGGCTCCAGGATACATCTGCAGAGGTTTCACCTGCCCAGAAGCGCTGAAGATCACCAAGTCCAATGGTATCAAACCAGAATACATTGTTCAGTGCGTGATGTAATCCGGTAGGAATCAGCAGACGGTTCAGGAATGCATAGATACCTGCACCAACAACATCCATACCTGCAACCGCTTTTCCTAATGCTACAAGTGCGCTGAAAAGTAATGGCCATACAAACAGTAATACAACAGATACGATAATGGAAACCACTCCTGCGATGATCGCTACGCAACGCTTGCCGCTGAAGAATGACAGCCAGTCAGGAAGCTTGGTGCTCTTGAATTTGTTATAGCATGTAGATCCGATGATACCGGCAAGGATTCCGATAAAAGGATTCGCAATTTTGTCAAATGCAAGAGTTTTTGTTGCACTGTCAGCGATTGATGGAATGATGGTTGTAACAAATCCTGTAGAAAGAAGTGTTGTGAGCATCAGCCAGGATGCAAGTGCAGCAATTCCGCCGGTTCCGTCATTCTTTTCTGACATACCGACACCAACACCGATAGCAAAAAGGATCGCCATGTTGTCGATCAGCGCTCCGCCTGCCTTAACCAAAAACAGACCGATCAGATTGGCTGCGCCGTGAATGTCTCCACCCTGCATGGTTGCCGGACATAACCTGTATCCGATACCCATGAGGATACCACAGATTGGCAGTACTGCCACTGGAAGCATTAACGCTTTTCCCAGTTTTTGAAGAAATTTCATATATTTCCCCTCCCTTAAAATAAATATATTTGACCGGATCACTCCGGTTATAACACCCCGAAAATTACTACTATCTCCGGGCTGTTATAAGCCTGTCAGCTGCATGAAGATGATCATGAAAGCTTGAGGACGGCTTCATCCGCAGAAACATCCCCCTCCTTCTGGAGGCTTATCTTTCCGTAATCATCTGTGTTGCAGATCAGAACCGGGATAATTGTATTTAAACCGGCTTTCTCGATTTTGTCCAGATCAGCCTCTATCAGAAGATCACCCTTTTTAACCTTGTCACCTGCTGCAACGTGCGCTTTAAAGGGTTCGCCCTTAAGTGTGACTGTATCCAGTCCGATATGTATCAGTATTTCCGCTCCCTGAGTGCTTGTCAGCGTAACTGCATGAAGAGTATCAAATACCATTGCCACCTCACCGTCTGCCGGAGCATATATCCTGCCGTCTGCCGGGATCACTGCAAAACCGTCACCCAGTACCTTATCCGCAAAGACAGGGTCCGGAACCTCTGCAAGGGGAACCACTCTTCCTCTGCAGGGTGCATAAATTAAATTTCCTTTATCTTTTCCTTTAAAAAATTTCAACATATTCTCTTCCTCCCGTTATTTTCCCACTTCCCCCGGTATTGATATCCACGATGTCGCTTTGTAAATATGTCTATATATTTTTTTCTGTGCCGGGTTTATATTATATATTTCGTATAATTTTCATTTTTTGTTTTTTAGGCATGTGTATATATTAACCATTATTTTCGGTTTTGTCCATATTTTTATCGGTATTTTTCAAAAAAATAAGCTGTAGTACATTAATGCGACAGCTTATACAAGAATATTCAGTTTACTTCAGCAGTTCTTTTTCAATCCTTTCCCCTGCCTCCGGAGCCTGTTTATTCATCTTCTCCTGGAAGCCAAACATGGATACACAGGCAATATTGTCACCGCCCACCTTCGGTGCAAGCTGCAGATATCCCGTCATTTTTTCCTGTATTTCACAAATTGTACAATATATGTAAAACTTTGTCGGTTGCTTACTGCAAAATTTCGATCCGTTTTGAAATAAGCTCCTTCACATTTATCAAAAAACTCCCTCACATATCAGTTTTTTCTGATACATGAGGGAGTTTCTGATTTATGACTGATCTATGATCTATTTTGCTTTATATCGGTAAACGGTTTTTACTGCTGTGCTGTCTTTACCGGTTGTCCAATCACTTTCGGAGGTTGTCGTCTGAGTCTGGAGTTTTTTGTTCTGATACTGGTTCATGCGGTACCAGGCCTGGCCTCTGGCTCCGTGGCTTCCGTAGGCGCCGTTGCAGGTAGTTCCGCTGGAGCACCATACCCGGCTGCCGTTTCCTTTCCAGTTCAGCAGATAATAGGTAATGCTCGGGTCATCTCCATCTGCGCCGGAAGCAGCTACGGTTACCTGACTGGCTGCCACACTGTCAAAATGTACATAAGAGCCCGTCTGTGCAAAGTTTACATTCTTTCCGGTATTCGGTCCGCAAAAATGATAGTAATAACAGCCCACCAGCTGTCTGGAAGCAGATGTCTCCAGTGGTCTTACGGACTCATAAACACCACCATCATTGACATAGCTGGAGGTTGTTTTCTGATAGGTGTGTTTATACTGGATCGTATATTTATCGGAAGTGATATTCTTTGGAAGCGTATCCACATAAACCCAGTTTTTAGGTTTCGCCTTGATCTTAAAGGTCTTTGTTACGGTTCCGCTGTAGTTTCCCTTAAACTTCACCGTTACCTTATAAGTACCAACATTTTTTCTTCCCTGGGAATATGACACCTTGTAATTACCGGAACTGATGGTTTTTTTATTCGCATCGGTTACTTTTACCTTCGGTGTTTTTACTTTTCCGTCGTATGTATAGCTTGTGGCGGAAAGCTTTATTGTCTTCGGATAATAGATGGTTTTCTTTCCGGTCACCGCACCGCAGGAGCAAAGATACTGAACATATCCGTTTCTGGATGTAGTTGCTTTCTTTACCTGTTTTTTGTAGCTGTGTTTATGAGCCTTTCCGGTGATCTTAAAGGTTTTTGTAACGGTTCCCGAGTAATTGCCTTTAAACCGAACTGTTACCCGATAGGTTCCAACATATTTTCTTCCGGCAGAATAGGTAACTGTATAATTGTCTGCACTGATCACCTTATTATTGCTGTCTGTAACCTTTACCGTTGGCTTTTTTACTTTTCCATTATAAGTATAGCTTGTTCTGGAAAGCTTTATTGTCTTCGGATAATAGATGATCTGTTTATTCTGTATACTTCCGCAGCTGCACTGCTCCTGTGTATATCCGTTGGCAGCGGTAGTGGCCTTTACTGTTACTCTCTGATAGCTATGTGTATGTGTGACCGGAGCTGCCTGGACAGTGAAATTCACAGAATCCGAGAATGTATATGCATACTGTGCATGATTCACAGATGCCACCGCTACTCTGTAATTCCCCGCTGGCAGTGTGCAGGACCAACTTGTTCCATTCACTCCATACTGAAATTGCGTCGGATTGGATTCTCCTGCTTTATACACATATACATCATAATATCTGGCATAGCTTGTTGCATTCCAGGAAAACGTTGTGGTCTGATTCGCTTTTCCCGGATTCACGCTCACATATGGCTTGCCCGGTACACGAACGCCCGGATAGATAAAGCCAAGCAGCACCTTGTTGGAATCATAAGGGTGCCTTCCTCCGACTGCATTGGTCAGTGTATATCCATATGCAACTCCATGAGAGGATGTCTGATCTTTGTCCGTTCTTCCTCCCTCATCTACCGTAAATCTGTTGTTTCCAAGATTGGCTGTTACATAAGCAACATGTCCGTAATAATCTCCGCTCCATACAGCAATAGAACCGGGAACAGGCTCATTTCCTACTGCATAGCCCTGATTGATAGCACTTTGCCACCAGCCTACCGCATTTCCCCATGAAGGCAATGCGATTCCCTGTCTGTCATACACGCACTGCCATGCAAAGCGTGTGCAGGGGATCTCATATAAACCATCTCGATCCACATCCTGTGTTGTAGGATAGGGATTACCGGCAGCTGTTACCATTGCCGCCGGCACCGCACTGAAGGCAGTTACTGCGGACAGCGCAAGGACCATTAATTTTTTCAGAAGCTTCTTTTTCATAGTATCCTCCTTTCCTGCGGTTTCATCCTTCTTACCGGATAATCCTGATCTGGCACGCCTCCATAGCTTTCAGTGCATTCTCATGACTCTCCGGTGTTACACCTGCGCAGCATGTGGCATCAACACAAATCGGCACTTCCGGAAGGGATGCCTTGATCAGAAGGGCATTGGAGATCACACAGATATCTGTGCAAAGTCCCACAAGAGTAATGCTTCCGATTTCTTCATCCTCATTGAGTACAGCCAGTTCTCCCGCCAGATCGGTGGAGCCGAAGGTTTCTTTGTCAATGGGTTCTGTTTTCCTTAAGGCGTCCAGCTCTTCCCGAATCTGCCATCCATCTGTGCCCCGGATACAGTGAGGAACCGGAAGTTTTTTCCCCTCCTGTGTCTCCAGATAATACGTTTCATGGGTATCCCTTGTGAAAAATACCTTTCCGTCAAAATTCCGGATCTTCTCCTCCACCTTCGGAACAATGGCAGCTGCCTCCTTCGTGCCAAGTGCACCGTCGATGAAATCATTTTGCATGTCTACTACAATGAGAATGTTCTGCATGTCTGTCACCCCCTGTTTCATAATTTATTTCTGTCCGGCAAGTTTATGATACCTTTATTGTGCATGCTCTCGCGGAAGATGTCAAGGTAAAGAAAAGTCTCTCATGCTTCAACAATCCGTACATCCCACGCAGGAATGATCAGCAGTGACTCAGCTTTGATCGTCTCACCAGTAAGTACGTCTTCTCCATCACTGTATTTATACGCAACAGACTGTTCCTTTGCAGAATAATTCAGAAAATACCGGACAGTTTTTCCAAAATCATTCGTTCCTTCACGAACGATCACCGGATATTCATAACCGGATAACTTTACCCCTGCATCGCCAAGAACAGCTTTTATCACATTCTGAAGTGTGGCATTATCTGTCATGCATCCCAGATAGTATGCCATACCCATTCCATACTTGTTTCTTGTTATTGCAGCATATCCTTTCCAGTTATAATGTTCATATCCTGCAAGCACCTCTGCGCCTTCCGGTTTGAGAAGTTCCATAAAGACCCTGGCTTCTCCAACCTCTGCCGAATCCGCATCATCAGAATTTATATCTGCATCTGCACTCCTTGCAAAATCATCCAAACTTTCCGCACCATACAATTTTCCTGACAGCTTCACATTGCGCGGAAAGGTAAACTGATCATAGCTGATACCCAGAGCATCTTTAAGGATATGCGGCTGTGCATCTGCATGAACCTTCACATTCTCATTGGCAAAACCGCTTTTAAATGTCACGACCAACGTACCACCGTCTTTCACATACTGATTCAGCCTCTCTAAAGTGCTGTCAGGTGCAGCATAAAGCGCCGGTACAAAAATCGCCTTGTACTGAGAAAGATCCTCAGATTCCGGCCAGACGAAATCACACTCCACATTCATCCGGTACAGTGCATCGTAGATCCAACGCACCACATCATTGTATCGGATCTCTCCATTATCCCCGGAAGTCGCCTGGATACCAAACCAGTTCAGTGCAGTCAGAGCCTCATTACTCACCATCACAGCCACATCATTTTTCTTCTTGAGATTTACCATATGACTGCCTTTTTCCCGAAATTCCTTTCCAATGATGCAAGCCTCCCGGTAAGTATCATTCTCCGCAAGATCATGGCTGAGAAGCCCCTTCCAGTATGTCTCAAATGAATTATGGATAGAATGCCAGTGCCAGTACATCACACTGTTGGCCCCGGACGCAAGATGGCTGTAAGCACAAAGCCGAAGCTGTCCCTTATACGGCGTCCAGCATGGAAATCCCTGCGCTTCCGTCTCCAGCACCAGATAATTATCATGCTTCAGACTACGGATCATATCCCCACCAAAAGCAATCTCCGTACCGGTCAGCTCATCCTGGGAGGGATGATAAATATCGGTTCCGGCAATGGTCAGAGCCTCCGAAACATGCAGATGGTTCACATCCGGCTGCACTCCGTAAGAATAACCTCTCCACTCAAAATCCATATTGTGAGTAATAAACTGGTCTTCTCTCTTATACTCACTGACGATCCCGGCCTGCCAGCTTAGGAATCTATCCACCAGAGTCCTCTGAAATTTCTCAAACTCTGCTCCCAGGCTGCCGTTGATGGTTCCTCTCACATCCGGAAAATCCTCCCAGGCATCAATCCGATTGCTCCAGTAATCCAGCCCGAATTCATAATTCATGGCATCCAGATTATCATGAAATTTTTCTCTTAAATATTTCACAAAAGCCAGCTGTACATTCTTACCTGCTGTGCCGTAATATTTTGTCTCATTATCCACCTGGAAACCTATAACACATTTCCTGTGGGCACTGATCTCCATCAGCTTGCGGATCACACGCTCCGCATAAAAAAGATATACCGGATTGGTAATGTCCATGATCTGTCTTGCACCATAGATCCCTGCGCCTTTTTTCGTTGTAGCGATCACATCCGGGTGAGCTTTCACCATCCACGCAGGCACTGCGTACGTAGGCGTTCCGATGATCACATTGATTCCGGCTTCCTCCATGGCATCCATAACACGCTCCACATGAGAAAAGTCAAACACCCCATCCTGGGGCTCGCAGGTGCTCCACGTAGATTCCGCAATACGCACCGTATTGATCCCGGCTTTTTTCATCATATCTATATCTTTATCAAGTCTGTCATACGGCATGTATTCGTCGTAGTATGCCGCACCAAAAAGAATTTCCTTCATCTCTGCCTCCCACTGTGTGTTTTGATAATCCTATCTTAGCAGAAATTTCCTGCACAGAATATCATTTATTCAATATAATTATCATTTATCCCACATCAGTATCACTTGCCTGAAAAATCCCCAATATCCTTATAAGAAAGAATCCTGCTTGCAGGATTCTCCGCCTGCGACGGGTCGCTTCAGCGACATTATTCCTCTCCGTCGCAGTGCGATCCTGCCCGGAGGACTTTTTTATGTTATAGGAACATTACGGAGTAATTTCCTATAACATAAAAAACCGCCCTTTTCTTCCATGCCAAAACATGAAAAAAGGGCGGTTCCTGTTTCATTTTTTTACAAAAACTGTTTTTATTTACCTTCAGCAATATCCTTAGTGATCTTCAGGAATTTATCGATATCATCTGTTCCATGGCAGTGGAGCGGAGAAACACGAAGTGCACCTTCAAGACCAAGAGTCTCAACAATACGTTTGGAATATGGGCTGCTCTTTACACGCTCGAACAGCGTAACACCATGCTCAAGATATCTTCTTGCACACTCTGCAAATTCAATACCCTCAATACCCATGGCAACGATCAGATCCTTATAAGTAAGATCCTCCATATCCACATAAACCTGAACCCCCGGAATATGACGAAGCCCCGGAACCTTATCGGTACCTTCCAGCATACGGTACAGAAGCGCTCTCTCCTGAAGATGAATGTGATTCATACCCTCAACAAAAAGCTCACGCTTATTATATTTCTGTGCAGAATCACCCAGGAAATGCTTACCGATACTGCAAACATAATCAATAACCGCCATCATAGCCGCAAAGTTAGCCGGAGCCGGAGTACCAAGAGCCCATACATTATCATCCTTGCAGGTCAGCTTGATATGCGGCATCACAGCAACACGGTCAGAAACATAAGCATAACCGCAGCCACGAACACCAAAGAACTTATACGGTGCAAAGTTGCAGACATCCACATCCCAGTCCTCAACATCGATCACTGCATGAGGCGCATGCTGAACTGCATCACTTACAATGTAGATATCCGGGTTGATCTCTTTTGCACGACGTGCGATCTCCTTGATATCCATGATATTACCGGAAATATTGGAAGCAGCCATAATACTGAGAAGAACCGTATCCTTATCTACATACTTCATGATCTCATCCGGATCAAGGCCACCAGTCACCTTATTAGCCGGAACCTCACGGAACTCCCTGCCGGTTTTTTTACAGTAATACTCAACCGCATCATGAGCAGACGGATGTTCCAGAGCAGAAGTAACTGCGTTCTTACCCCAGTCAACACCTTCCATGATCGTACCAACCGCATGGAACATGGTCTGGGAAGCAGTCAGCTCAGTGATAAGAGCACCACTCTTTGCACCAAAAATAACCTCCAGGATCTCCCGAGTACCATTCTTAACATAATCCGCCAGATCAAATCCCCTGCCACGAGCACGCTCCGGACAATCCGGGAACTCCTCGATAGCAGCCTTAGCCTCAACAGCCCTCTTAAGTCTCAGCGAACCACCAGAGTTCTCAAAGAAAAGTCTCGCACCATACTGCGGATCCTTATCTGCATAATAAAACTGAGATTTCAGCTTCTTCTGATATGTATCTGAAAACAAAACGCCATGATTAAATTCCATAATCGTATCCTTTCCTTCATCACATAAGCCCCGGCAACCCGGACAGCCAGCTATTCATGAACACTCTCATTTCATACGACTGTGTTCATTATATATCTCTCATCAGAGGATATCATAACACATTTATAAATAGTTATAAAATGAATAATGTAACTGTATTATATTAACATTGTTTATATTTTAACACATCATAGCAGTTCTGTAATACCGTCAAAAAGCAATATGCACTTTTTACATAACCACGAACATTACAATTCTGCTTCTTAATATCGTTTCCTCATATCTCATCACATAAAAACCCAACCTGTCATCCCAGCTATCCAGCGAAGCGCTGATAGCCCATCCAACTCCCAAGCAGCCACACTACCCTACCACCCTGAAAAGCCAGCCCGCCAGGCGTGTGCTGCCTGTCACCGGACTCTGCAGGAGGGGAGCTGATTCTTGGCTGCCAGAAATCTGCGTTGTTTTACAAAAGTCCGCTGTCTGAGCGGCTACAAGACGCGAGTTCGGACTTTTGGAAAACGCTTTTAGCAGAATTCCGGCAGCCTAGAAGCCAGCCCCCGACGAAGCCCCGGTGACAGGCAGCACACGCCTGGCGGGCGTCCCTTTTCACAAAAAAAAACTGAACCAGCCACATCCCGCAGCCAGTTCAGCTCAACCCATACAACTACAAACTCACTCACCATCAACCCAGGCAAGCAGCTTCCCGGTAAAATGCCGGTTAAAGAAATGAATCACCGGTCCCAGCCCAAAAGCCGTCACCAGCGTACCAATTCCAATCACACCACCGGCAAAATAACAAATCAGCGCACAAACCACATCATTGGACATCCTGTGCCAGAAATAAGGAATTTTCGGCCATTTGTCCGTCATGATCAATGACAAACTGTCATAAGGCGCAACACCCTCATCCGGCATCTGATACATCGACAATCCCAGACAGATAATCGCAACGCCAACGCACAATGCCACAAGTTTCACCGGCATAGCCACCAGTTCCAGCCCCATAACACCCGTAAAAATATAATAAAAAAACGTACAGATATAAGCCAGGAACACCGCATTCACAACCGTACCGATTCCCAGAAACTTCCGTCCGAACGCAATCTGCACAACCAGCAATACAACATTCACCAGCAGCTGAAAATTACCATAAGCCATACCAAGCTTAGCCGCAACAGCCATATTCATCCCACTGAACGGATCTGTTCCCAGCCCGGCCAGCTTAAAGATCGCGATTCCCATGCCCGCCAGAATGTTACCGATACACATGATCAGAACATGCTTCCAGTTGATGTTTCTTAAATAATCCCCCATAACACCAATACCTCATTCTCTCTGAAAAATATATCAGACGAATACACCATCCGCCCTCACTACACAGAGCACGATCCCAAACGATCACTCTGTAACAGCTCTTTCATTCTATCACACCCAACCACTCCCTGTAAAACGCAAAACCTCAAAAAACAACAAAAAAACAACTGGCAGATCAGGCAGGCATAAAAAATCCCCAAACTCCCAATTATATGTCGATTAGTTTTTCTAATAAATGCATTTTTTTTAAAAAACCCATTGAAATCCATCAATTCATGTGATACTCTGTGTTACAGTGTTTTTCTACACAGAACGAATGACCGCCACCACCGCACATAAAAAGGTCCTGGCAGCATTCAAAAATAAAAAAACTCAGGAGAGTCTCTTCAAATCAAAAGGGAAGAGCGCCGAAGGTGTACGCAGCACACAAAATGCTGTAAATCTCTCAGGCAAAAGGATGGAGGAAAGAGTAATGTTTACACAAATCAACAACTTTATCACATGGTTTGACGGAGTCGTTTGGGGACTTCCGCTGATCATTCTGATCCTGTTCACAGGAATTCTGTTAACCGCTCGGTTAGGTCTTTTACAGGTAAGACACCTCGGAAAGGCACTGAAATTCATGGTAAAAAATGAAGAAGACGGCGATGGTGAGGTCACAAGCTTCGGAGCTCTGTGTACTGCGCTTTCAGCAACCATCGGAACCGGAAATATCGTAGGTGTCGCAACTGCTATCGCAGCCGGCGGACCAGGAGCACTTTTCTGGATGATCGTAGCTGCATTCTTCGGAATGGCAACCAAATATGCAGAAGGACTTCTGGCGATCAAGTATCGTACCATTGACAAAGAAGGCCACGTTCTCGGCGGACCATTCTACTACATCGAAAACGGTATGGGAAAACAGTGGAGATGGCTTGCCAAAATCTTCGCATTTTTCGGAGCAGGTGTTGGACTTTTCGGTATCGGAACCTTTACACAGGTAAACGGTATCGCATCTGCAGTTACCAATTTCTTTGACCCGGATAAAGCACACACAGTAGCACTTTTCGGAAATACATATTCCTGGGCAACTGTAGTCGCATGTCTGATCCTTACCGTATGTGTAGGACTTGTCGTTCTCGGCGGAATCCAGAGAATCGCAAAGGTATCCCAGGTCGTTGTACCGTTTATGGCAGTTCTCTATGTTGCACTGGCACTGATCATCGTGATCACAAACATCTCTGCAGTACCTGCAGCGATCGTAACTATCGTAAAATCTGCTTTCACAGGAAGTGCACTTGCAGGTGGCGCAATGGGAACCATGGTCGTGGCTATGCAGAAGGGTATCGCCCGCGGTATCTTCTCCAATGAATCCGGTCTTGGTAGTGCCCCGATCGCAGCTGCCGCAGCTCAGACAAAGGAGCCGGTACGTCAGGGTCTTGTATCCATGACAGGTACATTCATTGATACTATCGTAATCTGCACCATGACAGGTCTTTCCATCGTCATCACAGAGACATGGAACACCGGTCTTGAGGGTGTTGCCATCACAACAGCAGCTTTCCAGAAAGGTCTTCCTTTCCCGCCGTTTGTAGCATCCTTCGCACTGATGCTGTGCCTGGTATTCTTCGCATTCACTACAATCCTCGGATGGGATTACTACGGTGAAAGATGTCTGGAATACCTGTTCAACAGAAACAAAGCCGCAGTTACAACATACCGCTGGCTGTACATCATCTGCGTATTCATCGGACCATATATGACTGTAGCAGCTGTATGGAACATCGCAGATATCTTCAATGCCCTGATGGCATTCCCGAACCTGATCGCTCTTCTTGCCCTGAGCGGTGTGGTCGTAAAGGAAACTAAAGATTTCTTCAAAAGACATAAAAATTACGAATAAGAAACTGCAAACACGCACAAACCCATAAAAATCCCCCCTAATATCATACAAAAAAGACGCGTACCTCTTTATCATCCGATAAAAGGCCGCGTCTTTTTCATTATAAAACTCCTACGCCAACGTCAGGATTTCCATCTGATGTGTAAGCTCTGCCGCATCCAGAGACACATCACTTCGTATATCTTTTTTCTCAAGCCGGATACACATTTCCTCTCCACCTGTCATATGGAAAAAATTATCCTCAAGAATTACATCCGCATCAGTAAATTCAATAGCTGTAAACGGGCTGAAGCAGCTGCTCTTCAAATGGATCACAAACGCATCCTCCTGCTCCTCCACCTCAGCGGCGATCTCCGGTTTATCCAGTTCCAGATATTTATATGGAACAAGAGTCTCCACATCACGGAGCACTTTTCCATCAGCAAGTGTCACTTCTGCCTCAAGGAAAATCTTATACTTCCTGTCTTCCCATCTGGAAACATCCACCGCCAGGATCTGCCCGGACTCCTGCACACCCACAGTGCCCTTTCCGGTAATCTTCTCAAGGATCTCGCATTCCATATTTTTCACATAAAAGACAACCTGATATGGCTGCGCTTCCATACTTTCATTTTCCAGATATACCTGCATGGTATCCTCATCCCGGCACATGCTCACAGCCTGTGGCGCATAGAATTTTTTCGCCATATAGTGAAGCGCCTTCCAGCGGCCAAAATAGTCGATGCTTGCCCAGGATGCCACCGGCCAGTTATCGTTGATCTGCCAGTAAAGAGTACCCATACAGCGGCCTCTGTGGCGTCTCCAGTGGTCCACTCCATACTTCATGGCCATTCCCTGGAGGATCTGGCTCACATAGAGAAGCTTGCGGAAATTCTCCGGATAACGGAAATTCTCGGAAAGGTAATACAGGATCTTTCCGTTGGCTGCAGGATTTTTCTGGTGGTTCTCCATCACCCTGGAAAAAATATTCCGGTCTTTCTCTTCCGTAAAACTCTCCACAGTTTTCAGGCACGGAAATGACTGGAAGCCAAACTCCGAACAGAAACGGAAATAATGCTTCTGATAATCGGTAAAAGGCTTCTGACCATGCCATACATCCCAGTAATGACAGTCGCCCCGGTTCTCATCATCCGGGTCATCAAAACAGCCTCCGGAGCTTGGGGAAGACTGCCAGAAAAAGGTCTCGCTGTCTGCTGCTTTCACAGCTTTCGGAACCACATGCTCAAACATTTTTATGTAGTCTGCACGGAGATATTTCGACTCACTCTGCACCTCCGGCCAGTGATCCCAGGCCGACTCCATCTCGTTATTTCCGCACCACAGTCCAAGGGATGCATAATGACGGAGGCGTTTTACATTCTCCGTGATCTCCTTCGTGATATTCTCTTCAAATCCTTCCGTGAGATCATAAACATTACATGCAAACATCAGATCCTGCCATACGATCAGTCCCATCTCATCACAGAGATCATAAAAATGATCCGAAGGATAATAACCGCCGCCCCACACACGGACACAGTTAAAATTGGCACGTTTGCAGGATTCCAGAAGATACTCCTGAAGCTCCGGCGTGATCCTGGAATAGATACAGTCCTCCGGAATATAGTTTCCGCCCATGGCAAAAATCTTCACGCCATTGACACAGAACGCGAACTCTTTTCCCCAGAGATCTTTTTCCTGGCTGATGGTAAGGGTACGGAGACCGATGCGTTTCGTTATGGTTTCCAGAACTGCGCCGCCCTCGTCCAGAAGCTCCACCTGAACTTTATATAGCGGCTGATCGCCGTAACCATTTGGCCACCAGAGTTTCGGGTTATGGATCGTGGATGTCAGAGTTATTTTCCCTCCTGCTTCCGGCTTGTAATCTGCACGATCACATCCACAGACACACTCCGCATCCTCCAGGACACTCACTCTCACCCGACACTTATCCACATCATCTCCGCTTACAGTCACCGTTGTACACACATCCACAGCATCATCCCCATGCACCTGTGTAATCTTCACATCCTCAATCCTTGGATGACTGTACGCTTCCAGATAAATATCCCGGAAAATTCCGGCATCAATGGTCTGAGGGCCCCAGTCCCATCCAAACATACAGTGCGCCTTCCGGATCAGCTGGTTTCCTTTCATTCCACCGCAGGGAACATAGTGGATCTCTTTATTTTCTTCATACTCATAATCTTCGATATATTTGAATACGGAACGGAATACGATCCGGATCTGATTCTCCCCGGCATGAAGAAATTCTTTTACATCCAGTTTCCAGATACGGTGCATATTGTCTGTAGACCCGGCTTTTTTTCCATTGATATAAATATCCGTCAGTGTATCCAGTCCCTCACAGACCAGAACCACTTTCTCTTCTTTCAGAGCATCCTCCGCAACCACAAACGTTCTGCCAAATTCATAGTCCTTCCAGAACAGTTCCCTCGTAGCATCTTCATTGGTGCGGTAAAAAGGATCTTCGATCTTTCCGGCCCCGTAAAGTCCGGAAAGCACAGATCCCGGAACCTGCACCTCACATAATGTATCTTTCCCCGCTTCCGCCAGTTCCCACCGGCCATTTAACATGATCTTCCTCATAAAATATACCTTCTCCTGTAAAAACCCTATTTTTATGCAGTCCCATATATAGGACTATTGTATTCTTTACAATCTGTCCTATAATTCAGACTTTGTTTTCACTGTTCTTACAACCCTTTTTATAACTTTCCCCCATAATTCCGGTAATTCTCAATATAATCCAGAATCTCCTCCGGATCTTTCATAAACCGACACATATCCACAACATCTCTGGCCATAAATTTTTCCCCGGCTGTATACTCCAGAAGTGCCCTCATGCTGTCATAATATCCCTGAATATTATAAAGAACAATGGGCCGGTCGATTCGCCCCAGACTCTTCAAAGTCAGGATCTCAAAAAATTCCTCGTAAGTACCAATTCCCCCAGGTACCACGATGGTCGCATCGGAACGGCTTTCCAAAAGGTGCTTTCTCTCACGCATATTTTCCGTAAAAATAAACTCTGTACAATGCTCATACAGCACTCCCGGCTTGTCAAAAAATCTCGGCGCGATCCCAAGGATATAGCCCTTCTCTCTGTCAACACCCCGGGCTGCCGCACCCATCAGCCCCTCTTTTCCACCTCCGAAAACAAGGCCGTGTCCTCGCTTTCCCATCAGCCGTCCCAGTTCTTCCGTTTTCTCATAATAGATCTTTTTCAGTTCTGCACTGGACGCTCCATATATACAAATATTCATAATCCTGTCTCCTTCCCTGCTGCCTCCGCAAATGCCCGGAGAAGCTTCAGCTGCTCTGAAGAATCATACATCATCTCCGGATGCCACTGCACGGCTACTGCAAATGGATAATCATTTATCTCTGAATATAACTTTTGCCGGCCTCTGCACATGATACTGGCAAAGACCGGCTTTCCGTCATTTCCGATACATCTGGAGTGCATCCGGAAATGTCTGTTATTTTATTATAATCTGACATACACATGGGGTCAAGCAATTGCCGCTGCCTGAAGCTCCCGTTTTGTTGCTGCTCACTCCGCGATCAGCAACACATTTTTATATTGAGAAATTTTTATGCTTATACAAGAACTTTTTCTACTGCGTTTTTCCATCCGATGTATTTCCGGTTTCTTTCCTGCAGATTCATGGAAGGGATGAACTGATTGCGGTTCTTCACCTCAAAGATGCTTTTCATCTTATAAAGTCCACAGCTTAAGCCAGCCATCAGACCAGCTCCCAATGCGGAAGACTCCTCACATCTTGGAAGGCTTACTTTTGTTCCGAGGATATCACTCTGAAACTTCATCAGGTATTGATTTCTTGTAGGGCCACCATCTACACAGAGTTCTTTTACAGTCATTCCATCTTCTGCCTTCATCATCTCAACGATATCTGTGATCTGATAAGCAATAGATTCCAGGGCTGCTTTTACAATCTCTTTCTTTCCGGTTGTTCTGCTCATTCCATAGATAATGGCTTTTGCATCGGATTTCCAGTAAGGTGCTCCCAGACCGGAAAATGCAGGAACCAGATAGGTAGTATCGTTCTTATTTGCCTGCTCTGACATTTCCTGAGTTTCTCCCGGAGACGTGATCAGTCCCATGTCATCCTTCAGCCATGTGATCACTGCACCTGTGTAGTTGATATTTCCTTCCAGTACATAGGTAACTTTGCCGTTAAGTCCCCATGCAAGAGAAGTCACAAGACCAAGATCTGACATGATCGGTTCTGTTCCTGCGTTCATCATAACGGAGGAACCGGTTCCGTATGTAGCTTTGACCATTCCTTTTTCGATGCAGCCCTGTCCGAACAGTGCACCCTGGGAATCTCCGATCACACCACAGATTGGGATCGGTGTCTGGAAATATCCCTCAAAATCAGTTGTTCCGTACTGCATGCTGGAATCGCATACTTCCGGAAGCATATCTGCATTAATGCCAAACCAGGTACAGATCTCTTTATCCCATTTCAGGTTGTGGATATTGAAAAGCTGGGTTCTGGATGCATTGGAATAATCCGTTGCATAAACCTCGCCTTTTGTCAGTTTAAACAGAAGCCAGGTGTCGATGGTTCCCAGGCAGAGATCGTTGTCTCTTTTTGCCTGTTTTACTTCCTCCACATTTTCCTGAAGCCATGCAAACTTCGCTGCCGGGAAATATGGGGAAAGGTGCATTCCTGTCTTCTGACGGATGATCTCTGCCACACCGCCGTTTTTCTTCTGCTCACGGTCCGGATCGATCATCACGTTTGTCTTGATCCGCTCACAGATTTCGGAAGCTCTGGAGCACTGCCATACAATGGCAGGTGCCAGAGGCTCACCTGTGCTGCGGCTCCACGCTGCGGATGTCTCTCTCTGATTACTGATTCCAAGACACGCAATCTCTTCTTTCTGGATTCCGGCCTTCTCTACGAGATTTTTTACAACCTGGATCGTATTGCTGTAGATCTCGGAAAGATCATGGGAAACCCATCCTTTTTCGTTGATCAGCTGTCTATGAGGAAGGTCTGTCCTGCAGACCAGATCACCGTTCACATCGAACAGGATCGCCTTTGTTCCCTGGGTACTCTGATCAACCGCAAGAACATATTTTTTTTCCATAATTTTCACCTTATTTCAGCGCGTCTTTTACAGTTTTTGCGATTCCTTCTGCGTTCATTCCGTAGTAGTCAAATACTTCCTGGGAGGTTCCGCTTACAACCGGAGCATCCGGAAGTGCGATATTCAGGACTTTGCGTGGGCACTCAGCACCAACAACCTGACTTACCATAGAACCAAGTCCGCCAAACGGCGCATGCTCCTCAGCAGTTACAACAACCTTTGCATTGGATGCAGCTTTTACGATTGCTTCTTTATCCAGAGGTTTTACACAATACATATCAAGAACTGTTGCGTGGATGCCGTCTTTCTCAAGAAGTTTGGCAGCCTCGTAAGCCGGGCGTACCATTTCGCCACATGCAATGATCGCTGCGTCTGTTCCTTCTGCAAGAACAGTTGCCTTATCCATTTCGAACGGGCAGTTGTCCTCTGTATAGATATCCTCAACCGGATTTCTTCCTACACGGATATATGCCGGTTTCTCATCCTTCAGAAGCGCCTCGATCAGCTTTGCAGTCTGGAAACGGTCACTTGGAAGGTAAACTCTCATGTTCGGGATTGCGGACATAGCTGCGATA
>OLNC01000909.1_pt1 | contig 21820 bp, 24 predicted proteins | sample 1672011 | NCBI WGS metagenome assembly OLNC01 (sample SAMEA3136636, study PRJEB25190) | human gut metagenome | biome: human gut; feature: human-associated habitat; material: faeces | place: Austria | collected 2013 | reverse complement strand
GGTCTAAGCGAATGTATGACAGCCAGTTGCAACTATGATAATTAAGGCATTGCTTCAAGTGTGATTGGGGCAATGTCTTTTTTTATAAATTCTTACAGGGAGAGATGCGTATGATGAAAAAGTTTTTTAAGAAAGTGTCTATTTATACTATGTCAGCAATGCTTGTTTTTTCAACAGCACCAGGAACAGTGCAGGCGCATTCAGGAAGAACTGATGCAAGCGGAGGACATCATGATAATAAAAATGTGAGTGGTTTAGGTTCTTATCATTATCATTGTGGTGGGAATCCAGCACATTTACATAATGGTGGTGTATGTCCTTATAGTAGCTCTGCTACTACCGCAGATACATCATCTACTTCTGCGGTAAGTACAACAACGTCTGGAGGAATGGGAACTTTTAAATTTTCTGGTGGAGTAGCAGATGTATCCAGTTCAACAACATCCACAACTACAACGACATCTAATTCAATACAACTAAAGGCAGGAAGCAGTATTGCAATTTCTAAGGATCTGATAAAGATTGTACAAGATGTATTGAACCAAAAAGGATATGATTGTGGTTCTGTTGATGGCATTGCAGGAGATAAGACGAAGAATGCTATAAAGAAATTCATAGACGAAAATCAGACTGACAGTACGGACAATACGATTGTAAGTATGGTTGCTGAAGGACTGGGGATTAAATAATGCAAAATAAAATCAAAGGAGAAGAAACGGTATGAAGAACAGAGTTGTGAGACAGCTATTAACAATGTGTATGGTAGTCTCATTAGCGGTAAGTACCCCTATGATGAGTTGGGCAAATGAGACAGAAGCAGTTGAGCAGAAAAGTAATGAATCAGACATTATTAATATATCTGAAAAAGGTGCAAAAACATCAATATATGAGGATAAGAAATCAACAATTGCAGTGGAGTCGGCAGATTATACTTTAGATGCATCTAATATTGTGTTAACCTTGGAAATAAAAAATATGTATCCTAATATTTTAACTGTTAAAATTCAAAACGCAAAAGTTGATAATGCTCAAACTGCATTTAAATGGGATACAAATGATTATAAAGCTGGGGATATTTGTGATAGTTGCTGGTATATTATGCTTGAAGATTTACAGGAAACAAATAATACAGATTTTAAACAATTATCATTTACTATGACTGGAACATTAAATGATGGCACAGAAATATTTTCTAAAAACATCATTATAGATAGAAATGCTTTTAAATCTCTGGCAGACGAAGATGACGAAGCATCTGAAGCTGAAGTTACCCCAGAAGCAACAGAAGAAGTTGCAGAAGAACCTGATAAAAATACAGAAATGTCTGATACAAAGAATGATTTTGATAAGGATAACTCTGACATAGAAGCAAGACTCTCTACACTTGAAGAAAATACAAAAGAACTCGAGGAAAAGAATGAAGAATTAGAGTCACAGTATAATGATCTCAAAGATGAAAATGAGAAATTAAAAAAGCAAAATAAAAAGTTGAAGAAACAAGTAAAGAAATTACAGACTTCTCAAGACGAAGCCGATGTAAAAGTGACAACAACTCAAGAAGAATCTACATCTGCTGCTGAAACGGAAGAGACAGAAGCAAAAACTACAGAAGCTGAAGATACATCAAGTGAAAATATACAGAAAGCTTCAATTCCAGACCAATATATTGAAAAAGAAGATGTATATGGGGATGATGGTAAATTATCTTTTACATATCAATATGAGTATAATGATAAATATCAATTGATTGAGAAAAAATGTGTATATCCGGATGGTAGTGTTACTAACGATGAAAAATACGCATATGATAAAAATGGAAATAAAATAAGAGAAGATCATGAAGACAACAAGGATTCGAGTTATTCGTATTATACAGAATATGAATATGAAGATGGAAATTTGATAAAATCAACCACATATAAGCCTACAGATAATAGTATTAAATATACATTTTCATATTCATATGATGATCAAAATCGTATTATTCAAGAAAATATGGATAACATAGAGTATGATAACAAAGCCACCACAAATTATTTCTATGATGATAAGAATAATATTATATATACTGAAAGAAATAATGAAAGATATGAAGATTATACATACGATACAAATGGAAACCTTATATCGCAGATGAGAAGCAACGGTACAGGAACTGAGTGGAAATATGAAAATAATATAAAAGTAGAAGAAACATATTATTATGAAGGAGAGCTTTTATATACAAGCAAACTAGAATATGCTAGTACTAATCCAAGTACGGCTGTAATTAGTGATGCAGAAATAATAAAAGTTGTTCAACAAGCATTAAATGATGCAGGATATAATTGTGGTACACCAGATGGTATATTGGGTGATGGAACAAGGAATGCTGTAAAGAACTATATGGAAAGCAATGGAAAATCTTCTAATGGTGAGATTACAGAAGAATTAGTTGGAATGCTAAACATAAATGATAAGATTAAAACTGCAAAAGAATTATCGAAATATCGTACAGATATCAGTTACGATATGCTTATGAGAAATCCGGTTGATTATATAAATACACCAGTAAAATTTTCTGGCTCTGTTGTCCAAGTAATTAATGAAGGAGGGGGAAACAATATTAGATTGGCAATTAATTCGGATTCTAGTCAAACAATTTGGTGTTCTTATTCAAAACTAGATATGAGTGGCAATTTGATGGAAGGAGATCAAGTTACGGTGTATGGAATTGCAATGGGAACAGAAGATTATATAGCTATTACTGGCGAAAAAATCACATTGCCAACTATTACTTGTGAAAGAATGGATACATCTTTTGGAACATTTGAAAAATTTCCTGGATTTTAATGATTGAAAAGAATCAGTTGTTGTAAAATTAGGCACAATTATTACAACAGATATAAGCGTTGGTAAAAGATTTGCTGATTACTATAATAATGGTCTTATTGATGTGGGAAATTGTGAATTAAAACTATTGAATGTGCAGTAATCATCAGTAATGTTACTACAATAAGGGCTAGACTGAAGGGTTTAGCCCTTTATTACAAGAAGAGGGACAGAATAAAGTATGAAAAAATTAAAAGGTATTTTATTAATTCTTTTATTAGCATTTGGATGTTTAGGATTTTCACGAAATGTACATGCAGAAACAATAATAAAAGAGGGTAAAACAGTTATTTATGGAATTGATGATGATAAAACTTTGTTTTCATTTAGGCATGATGGATATTCCGTATATCATATCTCGTTTGAAATCCGTCTAAAAGACAGTTCAGACATGTCTTATGCTAGCAATGATGATTTGCTGTTTTCTCTTGATGATTCTAGCTTCTATAGTTGTGTAGAAACTAGAGCAGGTATAAGCGGAAGTGGATATATATATGCAGGTGGAGAGAGAGAAGAGGATTTAGAAATTAATGAAAAATATGCTGTTAATGTCTATAATTTTTCACATTGTGCTTACATAATAAATTATAAAGTTTTTGAATATCAGGGATTGGCTGATAATATTAAATTGCCATCTCAAATAAACTTAAAGCTTAATACTACAAAAACAATAAAACCAAATTCTATTTTTCCATATGGTTCATATCCTGTGATTGAATGGAAATCACAAAATAAAAGTATTGCAGAAGTTGATGAAATGGGAAATGTTTGGGGTAAAAAAGTTGGTGTAACTTATATTATTGCTACATTGGATAATGGCTATCAAAGTAAATGTAAAGTTACCGTTACTGGACGACCACCACAAATGAATTATAAGAAATTCACAATGGTTACACAAACCACGCTGAAAGCGGAATTGCTTTATGCAGATGGTAATATAAAATGGTCAAGCAGTAATCCAAAAGTTGCAACGGTAAACAGCAAAGGTACTATTACAGCAAAAGGCATTGGAGAATGCACGATTACAGCAAGATATAAGAAAGTAAATTATACTGCGAAAGTCATTGTAAAAAGGGAATATCCGAATTATTATGCCAGATTGATAAACTATAATACCCGAGATAATTATTTTGTTGTAAACTTTAAAAACAAGAGTGGTAAACCAATAACCATTTATCCATCAAGTGCAAAAGTGGAACATGTAGCATATCGTGCATATGACAGATATTTAAGATTATCAGGCGGTACGGCTATTACTATTCCTGCTGGCAAAAGTCGAAATGTCAATTTTTATGTTCAAGGCGGATTGACATGGTATGATTATGGACGATATACGTTATTTTATCAAATGGGATTTGACGGTGGAAAGTATGAAGCTCATGTGTGGGATTCCAATAGTGTATTTAAACGTGGTGGAAAATGGTATCATACGGAAAGAACTAATTAATTAAGCAGCAGACGTTCGGAACATTCAAATTTTACCCGTATCGTGAATATTGAACACATCACGCCCTACACGCCACACGCCCCATCTACAGAAATGTAAACCACCCGGGGGTATGTCTCCCCTATGTCCTGGTACTTCACACACTTCCAGAGCAGACAGCAGAGACAGCACAACACAGCACCAGAGAACACACAACACAGCAGGAGAACACACAACACAATAAACAGTATTCCATCCTGTGACCGCCAGAACACAAAAAGCTTATAAGCTTCTGACCATCCCACCAGACAGCATGGAGAAATAGCAAAGCCCCTATAGCTTATGGAGATGGACTGAGAACACCAGACAGAAACAACAGCGGATCACAGGAGAAGATACAAAAGTATAACTGTCCAGAGATGGACACGACAACACACAACACACTTAATATAAAAAGGCTAGGAGAATCACACACATAATTCTCTTAGCCTTAATTTTTTCTGTACTGGATAGTATTACAAACAATAATATATAATAAATATCAGGCAGTAAGAAACACAATAATACAATCGGAATAATATAACAGAATCACCAGACACAACACCAAACATAACAGCACCAGAAAACAAAAATTCTCACAGAGACAGCACAGAACATTCACAGCAACACAATAGAAAGCTACGCCCCAGATAACAGACAGCAGACACAGAAAAAGCGCACAGATACAGGATAGCAAGAGATAGCAACAGACAACAGCAGATAGCAAGTTGCTTTATGATCTGGCACACTGGCAGAGAATCATATAGACACTTGCTCAAGGTTCTGTCATTGCTCTGTTACCCTGTCAATGTGCCTTGCTTCATTCAGTCACACATCATCACATAACTGACATACTGTTATATACTATTATATATAATACATACACTACACTGTACGATACATACTGTATACACTATATATACTATACCTGTACACATTGTTATATACTATGCTATACAGTACAGTGCATATATACTCATACGCTTATATACTCTGATATTACCACACCACCACCACATGATCTGTTATTACTCCATCATGACATAAACATCATACCTGTATATACGTCACCTTCTGCCATGCCTTATATTATAATCTATCATACATATATAATCTGATTCAGAATCAGGATAGACAACAGACAATCATATAACAGAAGGACATAAAAAAGAAGCGGTATATTTCAACCGCCTCTGTATCATTCACCAAGGATATAATTGACTGCTTTCTCTGCCTTACTGCTTGCAGATACGACAAACTTGTTATCATTTTTCAAGGCTTTTAACCAACCTTGAATATATGCTGTTGAGTTCTTAAAGGTCTGTGGTGTTTCAATTCCTAGCATGTTCATCATGAATGCACTAGATAATTCTGCACAAAGTTCTTCACGGCTATATGTTGGTGATCCAAAGCTTACAATCTCATTTGTTTCAAATCTGTTAAGCCTACTCTTGTATCCTGTGCTGTGTGCCAGTTCATGAAATGTTGTACTGTAATATTCGTTGATATTTTCATATTGTTCTTTCATTGGGACAACTACTCTATCATTAGATGGATTGTAAGTGGCTTTATTGCTTGGCAGTTCTTTGAAGTCAAGATGTTCACGATTTACATACATTGTGATTATCTTGTCTGCTTCTTCTATTGGCTCAACCTCTTTAAATGGTACTTCCAAAGGTTCTACACCTTCAACCTGTGAGATGTGAAAGACGTTGTAATATTTCAATACAGGTATCTTTCTGACTTCCTTTTCTCCTGTCTCTTCGTTTGTTTCTTCTTTCTGGTAGATTTTCCAGAATACAACGATTTCTGACTTCTCACCTTTTTTAATATGACCACCTAACTCTGACCACTGTTTGAATGTTGCATATTCACCAGAATATTTCAGAAGAATCTGATTGATAATGCTGTAAGGTTTCTTTGTAATTCTGTTGTATGCCTTTGTTCTGACTCCCGTCCAAGGGCGTTTCCAGGGCACGATTCCTTTTTCCAGTTCTGCAATAATTCTATCTGTTACCATTTCATATACATTTGCTTTTGTTGTCATAACTAATAACCTCCATCTTTTGTGCATCTTTTGTTTGGTTCTGTTCTTTTTGATAAGGTTATTATAATATATCTTGTACAAGATGTAAATGGTTATTCTTGTACAAGATTTATGTGGTATATTTATACATCTTGTACAAGTTTTACGATTGTTGCATATTTTTAAATACTATGATAAAATATCAATAATAAATTGGGAGGTGGCGCACTATATTATGAAAGAATCCGAAAAATCATTTGATGCAACACAATATAAAAATCAATTCCAGAAAGAAAAATATGATAGGATCATTGTAAATGTTCCAAAAGGGCAGAAAGAAGTTATTACTTCTTATGCTAAAGAACATAGCTATAATAGCTTAAATTCTTTTGTTGTTGATGCTATTAATGAAAAAATGAAAAATTAATAACCTATTGTATATGAGCAGGCGTTAAGCCTGTTCTTTTTTTTGTCTTTATCCATCTTGTACAAGATTCATAAAAAACTGAATATATTCTTGTACAAGATTACGTCTTTACATCTTGTACAAGATGGCCTATAATAAACTCATCAAATGAAACACAGCAACACACAAGAGCAACAGCGAAGGGTGAAAATGAAGTAGCGAAAGCACACCAGAGACACCAACATAACATTGGATAAGGGTAAGCAAAGATACAAAGTTATCGAGATTGGTTTAAGACCTGCCAAGGCTGATGCTCCTATAAAAAAGAAAATCAAATCTCAGGAGGATAAAGAATATGTGTAGAACAATGAAAGAATTACAGACAATCTCAGAAAGAATCTATGAACTTGAACAGAAGAAAGCTAAAAAGAAAAAAGAGATGGATGCTCTTGAAAAAGAAATTAAAGAACTGAAAAGTGAGACTTCTTCCTATATGAAGAAACGTCAGAAAAACGAATTAACAGTTGCAGGTCTGACAGTTCTTTTCACAGCATTTGTAAGATCTTCTTTTGATAAAGATGCATTCATCGAAGAAAACGGTGAAGAAAGCTATAAAAAATATTCAAAGAATATTCCAGTTGAAAGAGTCACTGTAAAAGTTGCAAAGAGTAATTAAATAATAAGTGGTCATAGCCACTATAAACAGGGCTTTAAGCTATGAGCGTTACCCGTCAAATTTGACGGGTAGGTAGTCGAAACATAAGGAGGACAACAGACAATGACAACAACAAAGATTACAGCCCATACATATGTATGTGAATTACCAGATATGATTCAGAATCAAATTCTTGCAGAATGTGAAGAGACTTTCAAAAGTCTTGCTTTTCCAGTAGATATTGAAGAACAACTTGAAAACGTTAAAGGCTGTAAGATGTGTGACATTGAGGACACAATTGATGTTCAAAAGTATTACACAAGATAAAATCCACTGATGAGTCTTTGAGAATTAAGACGAAACTCCCCATATAAGGGAGTCTGGATAACATAAATTATATTCGCTGTCCTAACGGCATAACGGGGAGAAAGAGGACGAAACATGAAAGCAAAATCAATTAAGACAGTAGAAGTAAAAGAGATCGGAGCTATTAATCTGAATAACATTGAAGCAGTCAATGGGAATCTTCTGGTACATATTCCAATTTCACATGCAAATGAAGGTTTAGAAGATCTTGTGAATAAGTTGTACAAAGACTTTCTTGAGAAGCATCCAGACGTTGACGAAGAAGAAATCTGTGTTGATGTGAATGTACAGTATACTTTCGGTGGATGGATGACAGGGATTAATTCAGATTTCATTCTTGACATTTATCTCTGGCAGGAATCAAACGAGGATGTAGTAGAAGATTACGATGACATTCCACTTTATTTAGGCGAAGAGGGAACACGCACAGTAAAGAAACTTATATGGGATGCACTTGGCAAAATGCTTCTGAACATCTAATTATATGGCTGTGCTATCGGCATGACGGGCAAGGAGGACATACAGAAGTGAAAGACAAGAAGAAACTTAGAAGAATCATATTAATACTTCTGATTGTAAAGCTTGTATGTGACGTTATATCACTTATTAGCTATCAGAGAAAAGATGATTCTACCAAACATTAACAGATAAGCAACAGGGAGGACGGAAACCATGAGAAGAACAGAAACAGTGATGACCTATGACCAGTGGGAGCGTAGATTTAAGAGACAAGTAAAAAGATATGTCAAGAGGAAATTAAATAGAGCATTTATGTATCTGGTTACGTTCTTCCTGATCACAATGCCTATCTGGATGTTTATAGATTACATTTTGAGAGGGTATTGAAATATATTCCTTCTGGAACATTGGAAAGGAAACAGACATGAGAAAACTTACATGTAAAAACGGAAACATTGTTTATGTTGGAACGCAGGAGGAAGTCAGAACAATACATCATGCTATGTATCGTGCATGGTTGAAAGACAAAATTCAGATAACACCAACAGGTTATTTTACATATGAACGTATTCGCATTGAGGGATTCAATCTGATTCAGGGGATATTACTTGATAAGAGAGAAGGATATTTTGATCCTATGTCATTTGATGAAATCATGGAAATGTTCATCAATGGAAAATTCAGAACCTATTAGACAGCAATGGAAATAAATCAGAAAGGAAGCGTGAGCAGAATGAGTAAGAAAGACAATAAGGAACTGGAAAATACAAAAGTCACTGGAACATTTGTAGTGGAAACAGATCATGGCATTGTGACTAATATTGCATATAGTACCATCATTCAGCCGAATGTTAAATTCAGCGGAAAATCTATGAAATGGTTTGATGACACTAAACTGTTAAAGAAGAACTAAAACGGAAAGCGGTCATTTTTGACCGTTATTCGTCCAAACAACACAACATAAGAGATGTGAAAATATAAGAGTGTGAACACAGGAGATTATAAGGCTATGGCATCAGTGGAAACAAAGCAGAAGGAAAGTAACATGGTTACTACAATGGAAACGAAACAGTCAGAATATGCAGGTGTAATTACTACAGCAGAAATGGAAATGTCTGATTATAAGAGATGTAAGATAACAAGAGCGGAAACTAAGGCAACAATGCCAAAGAAGTTAATTACATCATTAGGTTTCTTTCCTATCACATCAGTGGAAATAAATGAGGACAGTTCAATCCAGTTCTATATTAATCTGGACAGTTCAGTTATAGATCCTGAGTGCAGAGATACCATTGGAAACTGTATAGAATCACAGGATAAAGCTAAACGCATAGGATGGACTTGGAACAATGCAAAGATAGAGTTATCAATGCGCCTGCATGTGATTATTGACTCTAACTGGAATGTATCATCATCAAAGCTTGAGGTCTGCTATCAGGATAAAGAACAGAAAGATATATCTGGAAAATTGTATTTTGTCAACGTTGTAAGAGAATATACATTAAAGACAATAATTGCTGATGCCATCCGAGCCAAATTATTCCAGTAAAGAGCGGAAAGAGTGATGGAAAATCAAGCAGTCACCTAAATATGCAGTTAAATGGGACAAGGATAAAAGAAATCTGAATAGTTACTTTCATTTTAACGATGGAAATTATGCGGAGATAGATGAGAGCGTAGAAAGTTTTGACTTTAGACGTTGGCTCAAGGAAACAGAAATATGTAAAGGAATCTGATAAGAGAATAACATGAGCGAAGATAAGAAACTGAATGAAGTCATCAGAGTGAAGAAACGTCCAAGTAACTTTGTAATGATGGATAAGACATTTCTGGAAGATGATAGATTGTCTTATAAAGCAAAGGGATTATTGGCATATCTGCTCAGTAAACCTGATGACTGGAAGGTGATAGTTGGGAACCTTGTAAACAGTTCTAAGGACGGAAAAGCATCTGTATATGCAGGACTTAAAGAGTTAAAGGAATGCGGATATTACGAGAAAGTACCTGTTAGAAATGAGCAAGGAACCCGTATCATCAGATGGGAAAGTACAGTGTATGAAGTGCCGATTTCTCTACTTACCGATTTTCAAGAAGTAGACAATCAAGATAAAGGAAATCTATATCAAGAAAATCGGGAACGTAATAATAATTATTATACTAATAATAATATTACTAATAATCATAATACAAGTCTGTCTATAAATGACGGGACAAGCCAGTTGAATAAAACGCTTGATGCAATTCATGAGAATATTGGCTATGAGCAGTTTAAACAGACATATCCAGGTGATATAGGATTGATTGATGAGTTTGTGAATGTGATGCTTGATGTGCTTCTGTCTGAGGGTGGTGTGATCCGAATAAACGGGGAAGTAAAGTCAAGGGAACTGGTACAAAGTCAGATTGTCAAGTTGGAATATGCTGATGTGGAATATGTCCTGATGCAGTTTAAACAGCAGAAAGAGCGTATCAAGAAGAAATCACAGTATATTCTATCCATGCTGTATCAATCACGCTTGGAAAGAAACGCACACTATACAAACTGGGTACAGTCAAATGAGTGAAATCATCACTGTGACTGATACATAAAGATTATTGCAACAATGCAGCAGAGAACATATGGGAGAATACGGTCAAGCATTCTCCCTGTACATAAACAGGAGGATTAGAAGAAATGAGAAATAGAAAATATAAGCTTGAGGATGTAAAAAAGGAATCTGTATTTGACTGGACAGCACAGACAAGTAAGAAAAGACCTGAACCAACAAAAATGATTCGTATTGACCTGTATCACAAGAATAGAGTCGCAACTATGCCGAAAGATATACAAGGAGCTATTTTCAGAATTGTTAAAAGATATGTGAAAGATGTTACGCTTCCGAATGTGGTTATTAATGCAGAGATTCAGAAAGTCTTTAGCAGAAACTACGAAACAAATGCAGATGAAATTTTTTATGTCATTTGCGTGACTATTGATTATAGCGGAGACAATCCTTGGAGGCAGAGATTTAACAGGGAAATCCATCTCAAAAAAGGAAATGGGAAACTGTATATGCATTGCATGAATTATTGTAAAAGTGAATTGACAAAGATTCTTCTCAAGTAAAGGATGGAGGTGCAGCAGACGTGGCTTACATAATGACAAATGGAATTTATTATATTTTTGTTCAAGGAAAATCTATTAAAAAAGTTTTAGATGTAGCAAAAGCAACAGTGTTTCAGAATTATGATGATGCAGTGGGAACTATATCTAAGCATAAAGGGAAATGTAAAAGTTATCGGATATATGACGTAACGGATCTTGCATCTGCTGATTTTGATGAAATAAATCGACAGAAACAGCAAAAGAAACAGCAAAAGAAACAATCAAGAAGAACATATACACAGAAAGAGCGTTCAATCATTTACAAGAAAGATAATGGTAGATGCTATCTCTGCGGAAAAGAACTTCTGTATTCAGAAATGACATTAGATCATGTAATTCCACTTGCAAAGGGTGGAAAAGACGGTATAGAGAATCTGCGATGCTGTTGCGCAAAATGTAATCAATGGAAAGCAGATAGCTACTCAGGTGATTTTGGGAATAAGATAAGCAACATATACATGCACCAGATGAATGATAAGATTGGAAATAAGTTCATGTGGAGATTTGTAAAAAGGTATCTGGATAAGCAAATGACAGAGTTATACAGTAGAGCATAGGATCAAGCAATTCATAGTATAATAGCAGGAATTAAAAGCATAGATAATATATATTAATTCATGCCAAAATAGTAGGAAATAAACTATTCTTTGTGATATCTGACAGTATTGCAAGGAATAGTTTTACTACATATGGTATATAGATATGGGATATTATGTAAACTTCGAGAATAGTCAGTAATAGCAAGGGATTATAGAATATTTCATAGTAAATTAGCAGGAATTAATAAGGCGAAAAAACTGACTTCGTTTAAAATAGAACGAAAAACGAAATTAAATACGAACTATTTTGCGTAGTATTTGTGTATTGCAGGAAAATGAGAAAAGTGCTGAAAAGCCTTGATTTATAAGGCTATCTGGGATTTTTCAGTTTATAAGAAATAGTTTGATAATCAAAGTAAATATCAAGGATTGTTGTTCGTGATTAAAATATTTTTGGGTTACAAGAGAGTGACACTACACAATATATAGCATACAAAGCACAAATCATACACAATATATAGTGCATAAAATAAAAACATAATACAACATATAGTATACCAGAAACAAACAACACACAACATACAGCACATAAAACACAAACATCATCCCTGCTGCAACATCAACACATTATTATTCCTGCTTATAATAATTGTCACCAAGTGACAACTTTACGGCAATTTTGCCACAATGTTAAACGGATCATTCCATACTGGGTGAGGTTCTAGCAGACCCTACCCTAAGTAGGTAAGGTTCAGATGAACCTACCCTTGTATATTCCGTAAAGAACATCAATGCAGGATACAAAGAATTAACTGGTAAGAAAGAGAATCAGTATATATAACCGATCCCAAAAAGGAAACGCTCATACAGTTCACAGAAATACTATAGTAGTCATTCTGTAAACAGAACAAATATCATAGCATCCCCAAAAGAGAAGAATCTATATAAGAAACTATTAACCATTCCACAACAGAACAGGAGAATACAAATCATGAGATTAATAAAAGATACCGTAAAATTAAGCAACAAAATCATCACCAGTAAATCATTATCCCACAATGCTGTATTGGCATATACGGGTTTACGAATGTTAATGCTTCGAGATTCCTATGTGAGATCAGGATTATCATATGATATATGCACTTCTTCAGGAGCTATTGCATATGAGTTAGGAATCCAGGAACCAGATAAATATATGTTTGATGCAATTAAACAAGGCTTGATGGAATTATCAGAGAAAGAAATAATTAAAAGCACACCATGTGTAAATGATTATATCATTGATACATATAATTTATGCTTAGATATTAAAGAACCATATGTGAAAGTTGATACAGCATCTATAAATTTGCTTATGGATTTAGATGAACAGGGAAGAAAGAAGATTCCATTGCTTAGATATTATATTGTACTTACCAGTGTGGGCGGTTACAGTGCAGAAATAAGAAAGAAACTTACACAAAAATACATAGCATCATTAGCGCAGATCACTTGTGTAAGAACTTGTCACAGATATAATCGGCTGTTGGAAGATATGAAGTTCATTCAAAAGAGTGATTCTTCTGATATGTGATTAAGGAAAGGTTGGAAAGCGAATCAAGGAGTTGGAAAGGATTTATGGAATACAAAATGGTTCTACTTCATTTCAAGGTAATCAATATGAGGTGGTTACGAATAAATCGGAAGTACCAAAAAAGACACAGGAACAATTAGCAGCCCAGATGGGAATTTCGGTTGATACCCTTCAAAATTATAAACTTCTTTCAGATAGGACTCCGAAAGTTTCGGACTCCTTAAATCAAGAACAATTGGACATTTTGTCCAGTACTGGATTTCAGTATGTGACATTTTGTCATGTACTGAAACAGTTATCACACTGTATGGAGAATACTATAACAGGTTATCGTCATTCACAACGAAAACTATATAGATATTCGTCCTAATGAAGAAAACATATATATCATTAACCATTAAAGGCGAATGTTCTTCATAAGGAAGACCCATGTAACCAATAACACTACATTATAATAAGGAAAGGAAACAGAACTATGAAAGATTCAATTATAATATTTTCCGCTACAAGAGCAAGACAATTATTAAAAGCAGGATTCCAGATTATTGATATCAAGCCTGATCGTAAAGATAAAACACATATGAGATCAGTATTTATATTTCGGTATGATGAGAGAATACAACAATATCTGAAGGAAATGTGATATGTAAATATCAAAATAAATTAAAAGAAAAATATCAAAAGTTTTACTCGTTAGAGTATGTAAAATATTATCTATTACTTATTATTATCTATTACTTATAAGTCTTACAAATGTATTTATTTTTACATGGGATTTGTTAGTGGGGTTACTAACAAACCAAATCAAAAAAGCATGACTTTTGTTAGTCTAGGAAAATCTTAAAAAATACCCGTAAACTACAATTTAATAAAAGGAGCACAAACGGATGAAAAATGTAGTATTTTTAAACAAAGAAATCGTAACCAGTCAAGACTTATCTCATAATGCTATCTTGGCTTATGTAGGACTTCGCATGATTATGAGTCGTGATGTCTTGTTATTTGGTGAAGAATCTACTATAGCACCTGTCTCATTGGCAAGGATAGCTTATGAACTAAACGAATCAGATAATGTTGAAAAATCTTTGATGGATGCGATTAAAAGTGGTCTTACGGAACTTAAAGAAAACCATTGGATAACATTAAAGGATTTCTGCAAAGAATATCTGGTGGATTTCTCAAAGCTAAAAATTGATACATCAAAGGAATTTTTTATTAGAGTAGAAAACTCTGAGATAAAAGTTATTATGTCCTCCGGGGAACAGACAAGGAAAAAGATTCCATTGCTGAGATATTTTCTTGCATTGATTAGTACATTCAATCATTCCGATTATATGGGAGAAATGTCTGGTAAGGTTGGCGGTATGTCAATAGATTATATAGCAAAGCAAGCTTGTATCAATAATCAGATGACTTGCATCCGCTACAATGAAACCTTAGAGAAGTTACACCTGATCTATGTATATAGAAGCAACGACAAAATCAAATTTGATAATAGCTTGAAGCAAATCAATAATTGCTACAGTAGATATAAAGATAAAGAATTATGTATTAAATTCGCAACAGATTATGAGAATCTCTACGGATATGCTCATGGTGTTATAAAAACAAAGAAACGTAAAGATGAAGCGGATAACAATAGGCGGTATGCTGCATATTACAATCAGATATGTATGGGAACTGAATATCCTATTGAAATAGTGCGTCAAGTTAAAAAGTATATTCATAATAAGAATACATACCTACAATCTGAAATTGATAATAAATATACTCCAAAGTGTATTACACTGTTATCATATAGTGAGCGAGAGTATGTTGAAAAATTAAAGTCTCAACTCAGGGATGAAGCACCGATTGATAAGCTTCTGGAATCGTTGGGAGTCACAGCGGAACAATGGGAAGAACCTGATGTGATGGGATTTTAAGGGTAGGTTCAAATTTCTGTCGGTTTAGAAACGCATCAGACAACGGAAAAATGCGATAAATTCGTTGTTTGAAACCGAAGTCAGTTGTTTAGAAACATAAATGGAAGTAATATTTAGTTTACTTCTATAGATAGGACGGAGGTCTTTTTTATAAGACTTCCGTTATCCTGCTTATAATAACGGAAGGGAACTAAAACAGTCATCCGTATAACCATCCCCATCCCTTACAGAATCAATTCTATGCTGTAAATCCTTATATATAACCTTAAATTTCCAACGAAAACCATCTACCCTAACAACTTTACCCTTAAAGCATTATCGTTGAAATTTGATGGTTATTTCTTCAATATATTGTGAAGAAATGAGTATAAGATGGCTGCTGCCATACCAATATTTATATCTGTTCTGTCAGAAGCAGAAAAATAAGTTGCTGAATAGGTATCATCTATATTATAATATGTTTATAGCAAAACACTGGGAGGTGATAATATGCCATTACTTAAAGAAGAAACTTATACTATAGATGATATATATGCATTACCAGAGGGAGAAAGAGCAGAACTGATTGATGGTTATATTTACTATATGGCTCCACCTAGTAGAAAACATCAGGAGATATCAGGGGAATTGTATGCAGATATTAAAGAGTATATTCGTTCTCATGGTGGACGATGTAAAGTATATGCAGCACCATTTGCCGTTTATCTGGATGAAAGAAGTAATACCTATGTAGAACCGGATATTTCTGTAATTTGTGATCCAGATAAGCTTGATGATAGAGGATGCAAGGGTGCGCCAGACTGGATTATTGAGATTGTGTCACCTGCAAGTAAACAGATGGATTATTATACAAAGCTATTCAAGTATAGAACAGCAGGTATTCGTGAATACTGGATTGTTGATCCATCTAAGAATCTGGTTATAGTGTACAATTTTGAACAAGGCGAAACAGAACAGTATACATTACAGGATTCTATTAAAGCAGGAATTTATGACGATCTTGTGATTGATTTCGGAAGTATAGAATTATAAGTGATAATATGACAAAACGTGCAAAAGAATATATGAATGCAGTAATTGAAACATTACAGACAAAATATAATATGACTGAAATTGAAGCATACAAGGCTGTGAAATCATCTTTTTTGTATGACTCATTGTTGTATTATGTAGATGAAACCATACATGATGATATTGAAATGAATGCAGATTTCGTATATGAGGATTATAATAATCCAGAATTGAAAATGATGTAAGCAAAAATATTGTAACTGTTAAATAATTTTATAGGTAGTATGAAAGCCTCTCAGGAAGTTAATCTGGGAGGCTTTTGCTTTTAGGTTATAGATAACCTTGACATAGTGGTTAGTAACAGTGTATATTTATTTTAGTTATTAAAAACTAAAATAAGATTGGAGAAGATATGGCAAATTATAAATTTAGAGATTACATGAGGGGAATTATACAATTTGGCGATGATGTTTTATTATATGAACTTATATCAGTTATTTTATATGTAGGAAAAGATACCATATGGAATATTATAATTAGTACAAAACTTCAAAGTAAAAATTGGAATGAATTACAGCATTTGATTTTAGAGTATGCAGAAAATAGTTCTAATAAAGAAGCTTTGAATAATATTTTAAATGATATTGGTCGACATATGTCGTTCGATATAGCAATAAGAAGTATTGAGGCAATTAATAAAATTTCAGAAGAAGAGTTACGTGCGTTCTTTTTTGATTATTCGGAAGCATTTCATACAAGAGAAAATTTTTATTGTGCGGATATACCGGTAGTAAATGAATTGGTAGTATCATTTTTCAAATTGTATAAAGGTGAAACATTATTAAATACGTTGTGCGGATCTGGAAATTTTTTGCTTGAAGCATCAAGCGAAAAATTAGCCAAGGAGTATGTTGGAATTGATGCAGAAAAAAGAGTTTCGGATATTGCGTATTTAAGAGGTAATATGTTTGATAGAAACATATCCGTTCAATGTAATAATTTATTTAGTATTCAAAATCAAAAATACGATATGATATACGCAACATATCCTTTTAAAATACAATATGAGTTACAAGAAATTGTCCCTCAATTTTATTCATTGCCGTTGGCAGACAACATTGAGTTAAAAAAGTATTCTGCTAGTATGCTCAATCTATTATTTTTGACAAAACAATTAACTGCAAATGGAATATTAATTGCTTTGGTTCCAGAAGGTGGAGTATTTAATTCTTTAGATAAAAACATAAGGGAATATATAGTAAATTATAATTATTTAGATGCGGTTATTTCTTTACCCAATAATATGTTACGTCCTTTTTTTGCGGGAATAAAAACTTCGCTACTTATATTGAAAGCAAATAGAGAACCTGATGATAAAATAAAAATGATAGATGCTACCGAGTTTGGCTCTATGGCAAGAAAGAGTTTAACACTGGCTAAAGATGACATAAAACAAATTGTTTCTTTGTATAGTGATAACAAAAATAATATTTGTAAAGCAATGGTTAGCAGAACAGAAATTGCAAAAGAGGATTATTATCTTGGAGTACAACGATATGTAAGTCAAGGTGGCATCTTAATAAATGGTACAGAATTAGGAAAAATGTGTACTACTATTTTTAGAGGATACCAGATTAATGCAGAAAGTTTAGATAATATTATTACAGATAACCCAGAAATCACACCGTACAGAATTATAAATATATCGGATTTAACAAATGAGGGATTTATAGTTGATGAGCTTACTCCTGTAGTTATAGAGGATATATCTAAAGTTCAAAAATTTCTCTTAGAAGATGGTGATATAGTATTAACTGCAAAAAATACAACAATAAAGTGTGCTGTGTATGAACAAAAGAATAATATAAAGACTATATTAAGTGGAAATCTTATTGCAATTCGTACTAACAAAAAAGTCTTAAATCCATTTTATCTTAAAACATTTTTAGATAGTGAAACAGGAAAGGCACAGTTATCGAGTATCCAAACGGGAACATCCATAAAAACTATTACTCCGAAAAACCTTGAGAAAATGGAAGTGTCATTACTACCAAAAACGGATCAAGATGAATTGGCAACGAAATACGTAAAAAAAATAGGTGAAGTTAAGGAACTAATAAACAAATATGTTTCAGTAATGAATGAAATAGAACATATTTATGATGAAAGCATTGAGATTATCCCTGATTAGGTTATTGATAACCTTTTTGAAAAGATATAAAAAACATATTGACACATTCCAAATGGAATGCTATAATCAGAACATCAACAAGAGCAGTACAGAGTAACATAACTGCTCTGTTGATGGGATAACAAACACATTGGAACAGGTAAACGGAACTTAATCAAATCGTAACATTATAGGTTGACACAAACAAATGTTTGGGTGTATAATGATGTTACGGCAAATAAAAAAGGAAAGTAAACAGCATCTCCTACAACGCTGAAACTTCCCTTTAGTTTGGAAAGAGCTTCCTACGACTCAATCCAGTATGTATTGTACAGGCATCACGAATGAAGTCTATACTTTTCCTTGAACAAGAATAAGTGTATCATAAATTTCATTTTTGTGCAAGTCTGCACAATTTATTTCCCATAAAAAAATTTAAGAGCAGCGAGATATGAAAGGTAAGCTATGTACTTTTGTGCATTTGCAGATCGGTTTATTTCCTGTACCTAAATGTACTATGAAAACTAAATAACAGGAGGATCACATTATGATTAACGCTGAGAAAATCGTTTTCGAGAAGCAGAACTACTATACTCCTTCATGGAGTGGTGTAACTACAGTAAAGATTCTTGAAGTATTACCCAAGGGGAAAGTACGTGTAAAAGCAGGTGAGGCTATATTTGTACGTTCTATACAGTACATATTTAATACTGCTAAAGCTGCAAGTACAAGCCGTAGAGAATGGGAAAGCTTTGAGAGAAAACGTAAGAAATCTGTAAAAAAGAGAAAGAAAAAGTGAAGATTTGAAATTCTGATTTCATCTTATTTATATAGGATGGAATCAAAAATTTTTACCTTAATGATACGAGATAATCAGTGAACAATAAAGATTCGTGGAGGTGAAAAACAGTTGAGTCACGATTTAAACAGAATTGAATATGTGATTATAAATATCATGCTGAAAAACTTTGCTACAGATCATATGCATTCTATGTCATGTGAAGAAATCTGTGATATAGAAGGACGAAGTAAGATCAGTACCATTTATAAGCACATCAGGAAACTAGAAGGTCTTGGACTTGTAACCAAGGGAGCAAAGATTGAAAGAGCATATGGTTACATATTAACAGATAAGGCAATTGGAATGATGCCTAAATCAGATAATGCGAGGGAGGATTAAACTAAAATGATTAAGAATAAAACAGGTTTTGTTGGAATCGGCGGATATGCAGGAAATCAGTTGCTTCCTTTTTATAAGAAAAACTATCCATGTTTGTTTATTAATTCAGCACATCAGGATTTGGATAGTTTAAAAGAAGTAGATGCATCAGACAAATATCATATTCCTGGTGGAGAAGGGTGTAATAAGAATAGAAAGAAATCGAAAGAACTTTTCCGAAAGGATATTGACAATATTGTTAATGCAGTTAAAGAGAAGTTTCCTGGAATAGAATATCTGTTTGTTGCGGCTGCATTAGGTGGTGGAACTGGTGCAGGTGGAGTAGCAGCACTGAAAAAGATTGTAATGGAAGAACTTGATTTGAAAGCGTGTGGTACTATTACAGTTTTACCTGATACGAAAACAGAATCTATTCAAGCTTTGATTAACAGTTATGAGACTTTAGCAGAGATCGAATCTACATTAGATGAACCTGGAGCCGTATTTATTCTGGATAACAGTAAAAACAATAATAAGATGCGGATTAATGAAATGTTCTTCTGGTACTTGGATGCCTTACTAACCAGTGATTGCAATTCAACTCTTGGGAATGTAGATGATGCTGAGATTGGACAGTTGCTTTCAACTCCGGGGGTTTCCATTATCAGTAAGCTTGGTAAGGATAAATCAGATATGCAGAACTTACTGAGTACCTTCCATAATAATATTTACGCACCACTTGAAGAAGATAAGGTGATTAAATATATCGGATTGATTAATTCTGGAATGGGAAAAGGAATCCGTATAGAAGATATTTATGAAGAAGTTGGAACACCTCTTGATACTTATATTGGATATGAAGCAGATTCAACACTTTGTGTATTATCTGGATTGTCATTGCCATATACAAAAATGGATGAGATTAGAGAGAAAATTGATGCAAGTAAGGATACCATCAAACGAAATATTACTGCACAGAATAACAGTAGACTTACTAATAATTTAGGATTTTTTGATGAAGTTTCAGAAAAGCCAAAGGAAAAGAAGAAAAGTAATAGAGATATGTTGTTTTAATTCAATAACTATTTGTAAGAGTTTGGGGTAGTTCATAAGAGATAAAACATATTTAGAGAATAATTTATACGGAGGACAAGAGACACGATGACCAAAAATTCAGCAACAGTAGAACAGTTTATGAAGTGGGTTGGAGATGCAAAAGTAATGATTGCTATCAATTCATATGAAGTATGTGAAAAAATAATGGGAGTAGCGATTCCTTTTGCAGAAGTTCACTATGACAAAACAAGAAAGAGATTACTTTCTCATCTAAGGACGAAGCGTCACTTACACTCAAAACGGACAGCATTGAGCGTATTGATAAAATCAGCGAGAGAGATACCTGTTATTCCATTCGCATGGACGTATACAATATCAATTTTATCGTAATCAGACGTTAATACAGGGAGGATTCAGAACATGAACAGAGCAGAGAGAAGAAAAGCAGCGAAAGAGCAAAGAAACAATAATATAGGAAGAAACACCAACAGCAAGCACAATTTTGTTGATATGGGAAAGTGGGATATCCCAATCAATGAATTAAAACAGGATGAGAACCTAAAAGATCCTAATGCAGATCCAGAAGTTATGGAATTATTCAACGAAGTTTATACCAAATGGATGGGAAGTACATTGGTCAAGAATCTATATTCCAAAGTGCTTATTACACTGGGAATGGAGTATCTGGACACTTTGACATCATTGAAATTTGACCTGATTCCGATGGAAGATAGAGTCTACGTCAGAGATACAGTGTACCATATGGCAAATACTTGTAATTTCTTTATGGGTGCGTGTGCCGATGGTCTCAATAAATCATTACAGGATTACATTGACGATTCTCGTAAGGCAAATAGAAGAGAGGTTGAACTTCCTTCCATAATTAACACAGGGCTTGAATTTCAGACATTACCAAAGACAGAACAGATTGATGATATGTATGCTGATTTTCTTGTAAAACATGCCAATGAACTTGATCCATATCTGATACTGA
>OLNC01000902.1_pt1 | contig 21970 bp, 24 predicted proteins | sample 1672011 | NCBI WGS metagenome assembly OLNC01 (sample SAMEA3136636, study PRJEB25190) | human gut metagenome | biome: human gut; feature: human-associated habitat; material: faeces | place: Austria | collected 2013 | reverse complement strand
ATTCACAAGCAAGTTAATATTTAATTTTGTCTAAATTTTGGGGTTCACTTCAAATGCTTACGGAGCTTTTATTATACAAGTCTTATTGTTTTTATAATTTGATCTTCGATTGGCTTATCCTGCATATCTGTCGGTGTCTCTGCTATTTTGTCAACAACCTCAATACCCTCTGTAACCTTACCGAAAGCGGCATACTGACCGTCAAGGTGAGGTGCATCCTCGTGCATAATGAAGAACTGACTTGACGCACTGTTCGGGAACATTGTTCTTGCCATTGAAAGCACACCTCTTGTATGCTTTAATGGATTTGTAACACCGTTACCGTCAAATTCGCCCTTAATTGAATCTGTTTCTTTGTGTTGACCGTCTGCCGTAAAACCGCCGCCTTGAATCATAAAGCCCAGAATTACACGGTGGAAAATAAGATCGTCAAAGAAGTTTCTTTCGATTAGTGAAATAAAGTTTTCTACTGTGATTGGTGCAACGTCCGGATAAAGCTCTGCTTTTATAATTCCGCCGTTTTCCATTTCGATTTCAATATTCATAATTTATCTCCTTGCTTTTTAAGAATTTGACTCTGTTGAGTCTGACTGTAAGAATGGAAGAAAGTCATTAAGTTCATCTTCACTTAATTCATCATCATTGTTTTTGTCATCATTTGAACTGTTTGATTTACTGCTTGATGAAGAATTTGAACTGCTCGATTTTGAACTTGAGTTTGACTTAGGTGTTGATTTTGGTGCAGTTGTTGATTTTGATGATGATTTAGATGACTTTGATGATGATGTATCTTCGTCTTCATCATCAGTATCTTTTGAGTTTTTGTCTGTGTCTTTATCTTTTGACGGCTTTGAAGTAGCCTTTGTTTTGCTTGATTTACCGCTTGATACAGATGTGTCAATGGTGATTGTGTCAATCACGATAGGCTCGATAGGGACGTCCTCCATATTTGATGAGGCAACCGTACCTGTTTTTACAGATGCGATTTCATCAACTATATCCATACCCTCTGTAACTCTGCCGAATGCGGCATATTGACCATCAAGGTAAGTCGCATCTTTTTGAACGATAAAGAATTGGCTTGTTGCACTGTCATAATCCTGTGCTCTTGCCATTGAAATTACACCTCTGGTGTGAGAAAGTGTGTTTTCAAAACCGTTCTTTGCAAATTCACCTTTGATAGACTCAGTTTTTTGTTCTTTCAGATTTTCGTCATAGCCGCCGCCTTGAATCATAAAATCTTCAATAACTCTGTGGAATATTGTGCCGTCATAAAAACCGTCTTCTGCAAGTTCAACGAAGTTTTCAACCGTATCAGGTGCAAGGTCCGGATATAATTCAAGCATAATTTCGTCACCGTCTTCAAGTTCTATTGTGGCGTTGACTGTGTTTTTTACAAGTTCCGGATCGGGTGTTGAAACGGGCTCTTCATCTTTGCCGTTTTGGGTTGTGCCGCATGACGCAAGCACCATTACCATTGATAGAATTATAGCTATAACACTAATTGATTTTTTCATAATTACTCGACATCTCCTTCTGTTTCGCTTTCGTCAGCAATTTGAGTTTCGGTTGTATCATCAGCAATAACTTCTTCAGAATTTTCTGCTTCTTCATCAGTTTCTTCTTCACGTTCTGTTCGTGCGATACTCATAACGCTTACACCGTCGTCAAGACGCATAACTCTTACACCTTGAGTTTGACGGCTGTATGAAGAAATTTCATCTGTGTGCATTCTTATAATAACACCGTCAGATGTGATAAGAATAATATCGTCATTATCTGTGACAGTTTTCATACCGGCAAGTTTGCCTGTTTTCTCGGTAATACGATAAGTGAAAATACCTTTACCGCCTCTTGACTGAATACGATACTCGTCAAGCGGTGTTTTCTTTCCGTAACCGTTTTCTGTGACAGTAAGAAGCTGGCTGTCGGGCAGTGCAACAGACGCACCGATAACATAGTCGCCGTTGTGAAGGCGGATACCCATAACACCTCTTGTTGTACGGCCTGTTGAACGTACCTCAGTTTCGTTAAAGCGGATTGCATAACCGTCATGTGTAGCAATAATAATATCTTGAGTATTGTCTGTAAGTTTAACTCTGATAAGTTCATCGTTTTCGTCAAGGTCAATCGCACGAAGTCCGCCGTTACGAATTTTTGAGTAATCCATAACGTTTGTCTTTTTGACAATACCGTTTTTGGTGATGAATGTAAGGTATTTGCCGTCCTCGAAGTCCTTAATAGGAATCATTGCGGAAATCTTTTCATCATTTTCAAGCGGAAGTAGGTTTACAATCGCCGTACCCTTTGCCTGTCTGCTTGCCTCAGGAATTTGATAACCTTTCAGCTTGTATACAACACCGCGAGTTGTAAAGAACAACAATGTGTGGTGTGTTGTGGTTGTAAACAGGTGTTCAACGAAGTCCTCTTCACGAGTTGTAAGACCTGAAATACCACGACCTCCGCGTCTTTGTGATTTATAAGTATCGACAGGCAGACGTTTTGTGTAACCTTTATGAGTAACGGTAACGACAATATCTTCTTCGTCGATAAGGTCGTCAATATCAATTTCAGTTGTAACCATTGATATTTCAGTTCTTCTTTCATCGCCGTACTTATTCTTAATATCGGTAAGGTCGTTCTTAATTATTTCAAGAACTTTGCTTTCATCTGCAAGAATTGAACGTAAGTCTTCGATTTTTGCAACAAGTGCTTGATATTCTTCCTCAATCTTGTCACGTTCCATACCGGACAAACGACCGAGCTGCATTTTTACGATTGCGTCTGACTGTGCGTCTGTAAGTGAGAATCGTTCGCACAAGGTTTGTTTTGCGTCAGGAATACTCTTTGACGCGCGGATTATTTTGATTACTTCGTCAACGTTGTCTATAACAATTTTGTAACCCTCTAAGATATGTGCGCGGTCAAGTGCTTTGTCAAGTTCAAACTGTGTACGTCTTGAAATAACATCTTCCTGATGAGCGATGTAGTAGTCAATCATCTCACGAAGTGTAAGAATTTTTGGCTGTTTGTCTACAAGTGCAAGCAAGATGATGCCGAAAGTATCCTGCATTTGTGTATACTTGAACAGATTGTTAAGTACAACGTTAGGGTTTGCGTCACGTTTAAGTTCGATAACAAGACGAATATGTTCGGTAGATTCGTCACGAGTTGATGAAATACCGTCAATCTTGCCGTCACGGACAAGTTCGTTAATATGCTTTTCAAGCTTTGCTTTGTTTACTTGATAAGGTATTTCTGTGACAACAATTCTGTTTCGGTCATTGTGTTCTTCTATTTCGGCTTTCGCACGAAGAATAATTTTTCCACGACCTGTTGTATAAGCGTTTCTTATACCGCTTTTGCCCATAATAACGCCGCCGGTTGGGAAATCGGGACCTTGAATATGAGTCATAAGTTCCTCGGTTGTTATCATAGGGTCGTCTATAACTGCGATTATACCGTCAACAACTTCTGTAAGATTGTGCGGCGGAATATTTGTCGCCATACCGACTGCGATACCGGCAGAGCCGTTTACAAGCAAATTCGGAAATCTTGACGGAAGAACGTCAGGCTCTTTTAATTTGTCATCATAGTTAGGTACATAGTCAACCGTATTTTTCTCAATATCGGTAAGCATAAGTGCCGATATTTTAGACATTTTCGCCTCGGTATAACGGTAAGCGGCAGGCGGGTCACCGTCGACAGAACCGAAGTTACCTTTACCTTGTACAAGCGGATATCTAAGTGAGAAATCCTGTGCCAAACGTACCATTGCGTCATATACGGACGCGTCACCGTGAGGGTGATATTTAGCAAGCACGTCACCGACAGTTGCGGCAGACTTTTTAAAATCATTTTCGTATAATAGGTTTGCCTCATACATATCATATAATATACGTCTGTGAACAGGTTTCATACCGTCACGAACGTCAGGAAGGGCACGGCTTACTATAACGCTCATAGCATAATCAATATAAGCTTTTTTCATTTCACTGTTAAGGTCAACATCAATAATATGTTGGTTATTGATTGCGTCCATATCCAGTTTCAATTCTTTGGACTTTTTTGCCATAATTTCCTCCTAATTTTCAGACTTGAAACGTAAATTCCAAGTACAAAATTTAATACTTTTAACTTATTTATTATACCACAAATTGGGCTTAAAATCAAGGAAAATCCTATAAATATTCAGTATTTAACGACACACGAACACTATGCGTTCGCTGTCTTTTTTTGGTTTGTCAAACGACAGTTCGTCATATGTATCGACAGTCTTAAAACCGGCTTTTTTGAGAAGTAATGTAAGTTCATTTACCGAATATGCTCTTTGCAGATGACGTTCTTCAAAACGACTGTATTTTTTGCCTTGCTTTACAAAGAAAGTGAGGAACATATCGGATAATTTACGTTTTTCGATAAAGCGATTTTGCCAGGTATAAAATATGTTTTTATCGCTGTGCACAAATGTGTTTGAGCCTATCACGTTTTTTAACTTATATTCCGTGCTTATATCGAATATAAAAAGACCGTCGGGATCGATAAAGCAAGTTTTGATTTTGGTAAAAAGAGTTAATAACGATTTCGGCGGAAGAACGTAATTTATACCGTCAATCATGCATAGAAACGCACCCATTGTGCCGAAAAGGTCAAGATCGGTCATACTTTGGTTCAGAAAAAGTATGTCAAGTCCGTCGGCTTTTTCGCGGGCAATGTTAAGCATATCCTCCGAAATATCAACGCCTGTCATATCGTATCCGCGTTTGGCAAGCGGTATTGTTATATTGCCCGTACCGCATGCAAGGTCGCATACAAGGTCCGGGTTTATATCATACATAATAAAAAGATTTTCTATATAGTCCGCCCATTTTTCATAATCAATATCCTTGTGCATAAGCGAATCGTAAATATAGGCGAAATCGGTATAGCTATTCATCTTTATTCTCCATTCTGTCAATTACTAAATTGTAGCCGTCTGAGCCGTAATTTATACATCTGTTTACGCGACTGATTGTTGCGGTTGACGCACCTGTTTTTGCAGCAATGTCCGTATAGACGTTTTTGTCTTTAAGCATAAGTGCGACTTCCATACGCTGACTCATTGATTTAAGTTCCGAAATAGTGCATAAATCAGTAAAAAATCTTCTGCATTCATCAACGGTTTTTAATTCAAGAACTGCTTTGAAAAGCGTGTCAATTCGTTCGTCATTTATTTCTTTCATTTGTTATCAGTAACCTTTCTGCTCACAATAAATCACTAATGCACATATATCTGCGAGCCGATAGTGTGCATTACAAAATATACTTTAATTATACCACTTTAACGCGTGAAAGTAAAGTGAAATACATAAATATTGTGCTTAAAGAGAATAATATACAAAAGAAAATGTCTGAGGTGAAATATGCTTATACTTGTTGTTAGAACTTTGATTTTGTACGGTATGGTTATTGCCGCTATGCGTATAATGGGTAAAAGACAGCTTGGGGAGTTGCAGCCGTCGGAGCTTGTTGTCGCTATAATGATTTCCGATTTGGCGTCTGTGCCTATGCAGGCTATTGATATACCTCTTTTGTCGGGGATTATTCCTGTACTGACTTTGATTGTTGCTGAAGTTATGATGTCATATTTGAGCCTTAAAAGTAAAAATATTCGCAAGTTTTTGAGCGGTGAGCCGAGTATTGTCGTGTATGACGGGTGCATAAATGAAGCCGAGTTAAAAAAACTTCGGTTTAATATCAATGATTTGCTTGAGGAACTTCGCCTTAACGGTTGTCACGATATATCTGATGTGGCGGTGGCGGTTTTGGAAACAAGCGGTAAATTGAGCGTTATACCGAAAGATAAGGCAAGACCTGTGACTGTGGAGGATTTACAGCTTGAAAATGTTCGTCACGACGGATTGCCTTGTGTTATCGTGTCGGACGGAACACTTAACGAGGGTGAATTGACTCGCGCGAAAAAAGACCACATTTGGCTTACAAAGGAATTGAAAAAACGTAATATTAAAGATGTAAAAGAGATATTTGTTGCGTCACTTGACGCGGAGGACGAATTATTTATACAGTTAAAAGGGGAATGGAGAAAATGAAAGGAGTTATAGCATCAGCGGTTATTGCGGTGGTTATTGTGGCAGGGAGTGTTGCGTATACAAATCATATTGATAAAGTGTCGAGAGATCTGGGGGAGATTAATGACAGAGTTATGGCGTTTTTGTATGACGGCGATTATGAGAGTGCCGGTGATGAAATCGAAAAACTTGTACAGTATCTTGACGAAAATCGTACTGTACTTGCCGCAACAGGCAATCACGAGGATTTTGATAAAATTGAAATGAATATATCCGAAGTGGAGGGGTATATTAACGGCGGAGAGCAAACAGACGCAGTTTCACATTGTCGTGTGCTTGGTTTTTTGTTTGAACATTTGCCGAAAAATTATAAGTTTAAGTTGGAGAATATATTGTAGGTTTAGTGCAACCGATGGTCGCCCTTACGAAGTGGGGAAAGGCACAAGTTATGGGACGTGAAAAAAGGGCGACCGATGGTCGCCCCTACAAAATTACTAATTAAAGAATTGATATGAAACATCGTCAACTTTTGTCAATGTACCGACTATTGAATCATCATTGCGTTTTATAACATAGTTATCGCCGTCCGCTACGAGTTTTACGGGAACGATTGTTCTGTCATATTCTATATTATAAAAATTACAAACACCCTCAATATCAATAAACGGTTTAAGTTTATGAATATCTCCGTAAGTGAAAGGCATAACGTTATTTGTATTCGCAGCACCGGTGATATGTCGCATACAACCTGTAAAATCAGCATAATTACCGCTTACGCCTCTTATATGATCGAGCCAGCTTACACATTTTGTTTCGTCATAGTAATGCTGACCGCTGAATACATATACGTTTTTGTCTGTATTCGTGATATTCTCTTTAGTGTCAAGGTTTATAAGCTGTGATGTGAGAGCAACGTCAATGTCAGATGTTTTTTGATAATCGCTCACTTCACCGATACCTGTAACTGTAAATGAAAATGCTGAAACTGTAAGTAAAACCGCACATAAAATTCTGCTAAACGATAGCGGTAAAAGAACTATAAGTTCGTCAATTACTATGCCTATTCCGAGATATGCGAAAAATACAAGTCTTAACGGTATTCTGTCAGAACCGAGAATGTAGTTTAGCGAAAGTCCGCCGAAAAACATCACAATTCCAAGCAGAAGTATTTTCCAAGAAAATTTACGCTTTTTAATACATACAGCCGAAAATACACCGAATATAATCGAAAGTGTTGCGATAAGTAATATTTTTATAAATTTATGACCGCCGAAAACGATAAGTATACCTTTATTGTAACCGTTTTTGAATATTGAATTTGTAAAATCGGTGAATATATTTTTAGTAAAATCGGTAACGAGTGCGGTATGCTCCCATATATCTGTTTCAAGGAAACCGCCTCGTGATTCTATTTCGCCGGAACCGGAATTTAAAATGTAGTAAATTCCGATAATCGCTATATGTGCCGCCATTATTGCAAGCGGAAGCAAATCTTTTTTATTCTTATAATTGTTCCAAACAATGAAAAGTGTAAGTATGATATAAACCACTATTGCCGGTTCATAAAAACAGACACTGAGCATACCGAATACGGCAAACATAACTAAAAATTTAACTTTATCCGATTTATAACAGTAATCAAGCGAAAGTGTGGCACAACCTATAAACAGCAGTGAATATGCAACTCTTGTTGCGGCGGCAATCCAATAAGTAGCCTCAAGTCCGACAGGAAAAAGGCACACAAGGCACAAGAAAAATCCGCCGCTTGCAAAATTGTTTCTGCGAAGTGCTTTTATAATCAGAAATGAACCGAAAAGCAGTGAAAATGTCAAAAACAATTCGACAATCCATAAATGATTAAACAACGGTGCATTTACAAAACAGTCAAACACTCCTGCGAGCGGGCGTATTGCAAACTTTTCGTTCGGAATAGCAAAGTTTGCAAGTCGGTTTGATATACCTTTATACAAATCACCGTACAGAAACCAGTCGTCCATAACAGGCTTGTATACTCCGCTCAAAAATCGTTGAACAATCATAAGCAATCCCAAAGCGAAAGTCATAATATATTCACAATGTGAAGAAAGCAGTTCAAAAAATGAGGATATTTTGCTTTTTCGATTAATTTGATTCATACGAAAATCCTCCCAATATAATAGTTTTTACAAAAATAGGCGTGTTAAAAAGCACGCCCAAATTTGTTGTATTTATAATATTATTCGTATAAATGTTCAAGAATTTGAACAACTTCTTCCTTCGTAGGTACGCGAGGATTTGTTGCTGTACAAGCATCTGCAAGAGCTTTTTCAGCCATTGAGTCGATTGCGTTGAAGTATTCTGTTCTGTCAACACCGCATTGTGAAACCGAAACAGGAACGTTCATTTCCTTTAACATAAACTGAATCCAGCTTACAAGAGCACGAACTGTTGTGATTTCATTGAAGTTATTTACACCAAGAAGTTTAGCAACGTTGACATACTTTTCAACGCACTTAGGATAGTGGCTTTGACTTCTTGAATGTTTGTTAATTCCTGAGTTGTATTCGATAACATGAGGAAGTAACATTGCGTTGGCTCTGCCGTGCGGAATGTGGAACTTAGCACCGATTGCATGAGCAATACCGTGGTTAAGACCAAGTGATGCACTGTTAAATGCAAGACCTGCAAGACATGACGCAACGTGCATTTTCTTTCTTGCGTGTGTATCGTTATTGTCAAGATATGAACGAAGTAGGAAAGTACCGCATATCTCGATTGACTTTTCTGCAAGTGCGGCTGAAAATTCGTTGTTGTTGATACTTACATATGCTTCGATTGCGTGAGTAAGTACATCCATACCTGTGTCGGCTGTTATGTTTGCCGGAACACTCTTTACAAGGTCGGCGTCCAAAATAGCCTCTGTCGGCAACATACTGTCTGATACAAGCGGATATTTTATATCGTTTGCCGGATCGGATACAACGGCAAAACTTGTAACTTCACTGCCTGTACCGGAAGTTGTAGGAATAGCGATAAGTGCAACTTCTTTTTGAGATGCTCTTGTTGCAAATTCACGAATTGATTTTGCACTGTCGATAGCACTGCCGCCGCCGATTGCGATAACAACGTCAGGATCATAGTCAAGCATTGCCTTAACACCGAGAGAAATCTTTTCAATCGGTGGGTCCGGAACAACGTCTGAAAATACGTCAAATTCAGTATAACCGTCGTTTAAACGATATGTAATCATCTGCAGCATACCGCTCTTTACAACAAACGGGTCTGTGATGATAAGCGCTTTCTTATAAGGAAGGTCTGCAAGTCTGTCAAGTGCATTGTCACCGAAATAAATTTTTGTTTTTATATCGAAACTTTTCATTAAGTTTTTCACCCCCTGTTTCATTAATACATTTATTATACAATATTTAAACAAATATTACAAGGGGAATTTGAAAAAAATAATGTAGAAAATTCGATTTTCCGGTATTGCATTTTTTGTTATGCTATGCTATAATAAATTTAGATTAGACGAGATGAGCAAAATTAAAAAGATGTTTTATATTCTATAGGGATATTACGCTCGTTTTGGTCAAAAACGGGCTTTTCTTTTACATTTTGCCTGAGATTAGAGGAGGACTATAATTATGAAAGAACTATTAAAAAAAGTAACAGAAGGACAAAATCTTACGCGTGAAGAAGCTGCAAAAGCAATGGATATGATGCTTGAGGGTACAGCGTCACCGGTGTTGGTGTCGGCATTTTTGACGGCACTTCGCATGAAAGGCGAAACGGTAGACGAGATTGTCGGCTGTACGGAAATGATGAAGTCAAAGGGCGGCAGCGTCAAGCTTGATACTGATGAGTACATAGACTTTGTCGGAACGGGCGGTGACGGTGCTAATTCGTTTAACATATCGACAACATCAATGTTTGTTTGTGCGGCGGCAGGTGTGACTGTGGCAAAGCACGGTAACAGAGCCGCATCTTCAAAGAGCGGTGCGTCCGATTTGCTTGAGGCACTCGGTGCAAACATTATGCTTGAACCGAAACAGGTTGAGCAATGTATAAATGAAACAGGTATGGGCTTTATGAATGCTATGAAGTTCCATAAGGCAATGAAAAATGTAGGACCTATCAGAAAAGAAATCGGTATCAGAACTATATTCAATATGCTTGGTCCGCTTTCAAATCCGTCAAATGCATCAAGACAGGTTATAGGTGTTTTCTCGCCTGAAAAAGTCAGCGTTTTTGCTAAGGTAATGAGTGAAATGGGCGTTAAACGCGCTATGATTGTTTGCGGCAGTGACGGTATGGACGAAATTACGGTTACGGGTAAAACATTGGTAAACGAAATTATTGACGGTAAGATTGTCGTGTATGAAATCGATCCGCACGATTACGGTATCGAATATGCGGATGCAAGCGATATTACCGGCGGTGACGGTAAGGAAAATGCCGAAATCGCAAAAAGTATTTTTAACGGCGAAAAGAGTGCAAGACGCGACATTATCGTTCTTAACAGTGCGGCAGGTATATATATCGGCGGTAAAGCAGATTCATACAAAGAGGCTGTCGAAATCGCAAAACAGACTATTGACAGCGGTAAGGTTATGGATAAAGTAAACGAATTTGTGGCTGAAACTAAGAAATTTAATTAAGAAGAAAGGCTGCGGAATTTGATATGATACTTGATAAAATTATTGCATCTACGAAAATCAGAGTAGCGAAGGCGAAAGAAAATTTAAGCCCAAGCGGGCTTTTAAAGGCTTTGGATAAAGCGGAACTTAAAGCACCGAATTTCAAAAACGGACTTATGTCGATTGATGATGTTTCAATTATTGCGGAAATAAAAAAAGCATCGCCGTCAAAGGGACTTATACGCGGAGATTTTGACCATATGAAGATTGCCGAAGAATATGACAAATGCAATATTCAAGCAATGTCGGTACTTACCGAGCCTGAATATTTTAAAGGCAATATAGAATTTGTTAAGGATATTAAAAGTAAATTCAGCATTCCCGTACTTCGCAAGGATTTTACGGTTGACGAGTATCAGATATATGAGGCTAAACTGTACGGTGCGGACGCAATTTTGCTTATAATGGCGGCACTGACTGACGCGGAATACAAGAAGTTTCACGCTTTGGCAGACAGTATCGGACTTGATGTGCTTGTTGAAACGCACAACGAAGAAGAAGTCAAAAGAGCGGTTGAATACGGCAGTATAATAGGCGTAAACAACAGAAATCTTCAGACTTTTGACGAGGATATAACGACGTGCGAAAGACTTTTACCGCTGATACCGGACGGTAAAGTAAAGGTTGCGGAAAGTGCGATAAGGAAACACAGTGATTTTGAATATCTGAGAGGATTAAAGTTTGACGCCGCACTTATCGGTGAGGCGTTTATGCGTGAAAAGGATATTAAAAAAGCTGTTGATAATTTGAGATATGGAAATTAAAATATGCGGTATTCGCCGTAAGGAAGATATAGATATAATTAATAAGTACAAACCCGATTACATCGGTTTTATATTCGCAAAGAGCAAACGTGAAGTCGCACCCGAAACGGTCGCTGAAATCACGAAAAATCTTGATAAGAATATAAAAAAAGTCGGTGTGTTCGTCAATGCAACGTATGAAAAGATAAATGAGGCGGTACAGGTAGCAAAGCTTGACGTTGTTCAGCTTCACGGAGATGAAAACGAGGAGTATATTTCAAACCTTGACTGCAAATGTGAAATTTGGAAAGCCGTAAGAGTGCGTGACGGAGAAGATATTTATGATGTAAAAGGGGTTGACAGACTGCTTTTAGACAAGTATACTGATAAAGAGTACGGTGGCAGCGGTCAAACTTTTGACTGGCACGGCGGCAGTAGGATAAAGACCGATAAGCCGATTATGCTTGCCGGAGGAATTAAAACCGAAAATGTTATAGAGGGTATTGATATTTTTAAGCCTGTCGGAGTGGATATTTCTTCTTCGGTTGAAACGGACGGTTTTAAAGATGAACAGAAGATAAAGAAATTTATAGAGACAGTGAGGAGTTATGAGAATGAATAGAATAGACGAGAGATTTGCTAAGATGAAAGCAGACGGCAGAAAGGCGCTTATTACATTTTTGACGGTAGGCGACCCTAACATGGAAGTGAGTGAAAAGGCTATATACACAATGCAGGAGGAGGGCGTTGACCTTATTGAATTGGGTGTACCTTTTTCGGATCCTGCGGCGGACGGCCCTGTAATTCAGCGTGCCGATGAAAGAGCTTTGGCGCAAGGCGTGGATATTTTCAAGGTGTTTGAACTTGTCCGAAAAATCAGAAATAATGTGGAAGTACCTATGGTTTTTTTGCTTTACTATAATGTAATGGTACAATACGGAATTGAAAAATTCTTTAAACGTTGTCAGGAAACAGGCGTTGACGGACTTATTATTCCCGATTTGCCTTATGAAGAAAGCGATGAAATCAAGGAATATACCGAAAAATACGGTGTATATCAGATAAGCCTTGTATCACCGACTTCAAAAGACAGAATTAAAAATATTGCGAAAGACGCAAAAGGATTTTTGTATTGTATTTCTTCACTCGGCGTTACGGGTGAGAAATCATCATTTGTCACAAATTTTGATGAATTTGTGGGAACAATAAAGAAATATACTGACGTTCCGGCTTGCGTGGGATTTGGTGTTTCAAACGGCAGGCAGGTTAAGGAACTTACAAAATATTTCGACGGTGCTATTGTCGGCAGTGCAATCGTTAAGTCTATTGCAACCGGTGAGAGTGTAGAAGAAAGAATTAATAATCTTCGTGAAAAAATAAAAGATTTAAAGTCGGGACTGTGATAAATGTCCCGAAGAAGGGGTAGTTTAATTATGAAATTAAAAAAAACGGTCAGTGCAGTACTTGCCGGTGCAATGCTATTAGGCACAAGTGCATTTGCAAAAGATAACATATATGCTTATAATAAGTTTATTTCGACAGTGATTGGCCCTCAGGTCGGTTATTGTGATTTCGCGGCATCATTTGCCGGTCACGAAAATGAATATGACAATGTAAATAATTATTTTTCGGGACTTATCTCTGCATTTTACGATGATATAGATATGGACTTTGACAATGAACTTATTACTGTTGAGAGCAGCGGTGTATCGGTTTATCAAGGCGGCGAAAACGGTGTTACGTTCCTTGGCTCGATAGATACCGATTTAATTGCAAATTACGGTAATTCTTATGCAAACGTTTTTACTATCCCTGTCGGAAATAAGAAATATATAGGTGTTGAAACGTTCAGCAGTGTTGATACGACATATCTTCTTCAAATGTATATGCTTGATCCCGATACGGACGAATTACAGCCGAAAGTAAAAATCGAAAAGACTGTAAATGAGGACGGCCGTGAAGAAAATGTTTGGGCAAACGGTAAAACATATTATTCATATACGTTGGGTGAGGGATTGCAGACTGTTATGAATCCCGATAATTATAAGGATTCGGTTGCGGCGGCAAGAGCGGCTTTGACAGAAAGCAATATCCCGGATGCATTCGTTGCGTCATACGACAGAATGTGGTTTGGTGACGATAAAAACAATACGGATAATTTAACTCAAAATCAAATTTCAAACAGAGATAATTTAAAGGATCAAGATGATTTCAGAATTTCTCATATTGAAAGCAATGCAAGTCAGAAAACTTATATTCGTGCAAAGGGTGTAAGATTTGACGAAAAGCCTGTTGTGCTGTTTGAAGATTACAGCAGTTTGAGCGAGCTTAGCAAAAAGCCTGATATTGTGACTGTAGTTCTTGACGGTCAGACTTTGCAGTTCCCGACGCAAGACCCTGTTATAAAAAATGACTCTACACTTGTGCCTATGCGTACGATTTTTGAGGCGTTGAATGCAGAAGTTGAATGGGTTGATGAAAACGGTGTGCAACAAATCATTGCAAAAACGGCAGATAAAACTATAACAATGACAATAAACAGCAAGGAATTTTATGTGAACGGCGAAAAACAACCGGAACTTAACGAGCCTGCGCAACTTATGAATGATAAAACAATGGTACCTTTAAGAGCGGTAAGCGAATCGCTTGATTGTACCGTTGAATGGGACCAAGAAACAAAAACTGTTATAATACAGTCTAAAAAATGATAAAAAGGAGAGATAAGGTATGTCTAACATTTGGCACGATATTAACCCAAGAAGAATTTCGCCTGAAAAATTTATGGCGGTAATCGAAATTCCGAAAGGCGTTAAAAACAAGTATGAAATGGATAAGGAAACAGGACTTTTGCGTCTTGACCGCGTACTTTACACATCAACTCACTATCCTGCAAACTACGGATTTATTCCGAGAACGTATGCGGCGGATAATGACCCGCTTGACGTTCTTGTACTTTGTCAGGAATCAATAGTTCCGATGACGCTTGTTGAATGTTATCCGATTGGTGTTATGAAAATGATTGATGATGACCAAGTCGATGAAAAGATAATTGCAATTCCGTTTAATGACCCGTCATATGCGGAATTTAAGGATATTAACCAATTACCTCAACATACTTTCAGTGAAATTTCTCACTTCTTCAGAGTGTATAAATCTCTTGAGGGTAAGGAAACTGTTGTAAATGAGGTGCTTGGTCCGGACGAGGCAAAAGAAGTTATTAAGAATTGTATTGCGGCATACAAGGATATGTACTGCTAACGAAAATGACTGTCGGTTTATCGGCAGTCATTTTTTTGTTCACTTTTGAAATAAAATGTCGCATTGTGAAAAGTGTTGTATAATTATAAATTAGAAATAAAATATTTTTGCAGGTTTTACAAATATTCCTTGACTTTTTGGAATTAAAATGATATACTACGGTTTGTACTTATATCAGAGGGAAGAATAGGTGACGGTATTGGAAACGGAAAGAAAAAATCTAAAGACGTTATCGGACGAAGAACTTGTTAAAGCCGCTCAAAGTGGCAATAACGAGGCTTTGGAGGCGATATTGTCGAGATATAAAAACCTTGTTTATGCAAAATCAAAACCTTATTTTCTTGCCGGTGCCGATGATGACGATATTATTCAGGAGGGACTTATAGGACTGTACAAAGCCGTTATGGATTTTGACGGCAACAGATTTCCGTTCTTTAAAGTCTTTGCAGGAGTATGCGTGACAAGGCACATTATAACTGCCGTTAAAGCGGCGTCGAGAAAAAAACACCTTCCCTTAAATTCTTATGTATCACTTGATAAGAATACTTATGACGATGACAGCGATACAACCTTGCTTGATATCATAGCGTTCAGTGAGCTTCAAGACCCTGAGGCCATATTGATTGATCGAGAGAATATGGATGGTATGGAGTATAAAATCAATAAAGTACTCAGCAAGCTTGAAACAGAAGTGCTTGTATATTATCTTGAGGGGCTTTCCTATCAGGAAATTGCGGAAAAGTTGGGAAAAGATACGAAAGCGGTTGACAATGCCGTCCAACGTATTAAGAAAAAACTTGAAAGCACTTTGCGTGAGGGCAACGAGGGGAATTATTGAAGGCAGAAAACAAACAAATAACCAAAGTGAGGTAAAAACAATGTACGAAGACAAGACATTAGTATGTAAGGATTGCGGTAAGGAATTTACATTCTCAGCCGGTGAACAGGAATTTTACGCTGAAAAGGGTTTTGAAAATGAACCTCAGCGTTGTAAGGAATGTCGTCAGGCAAGAAAGAACAGTATGCGTCAAAACAAGGAGATGTATGAGATAGTTTGTGCATCTTGCGGTAAGGTTGACAAAGTTCCTTTTGAACCGAGAAACGACAAGCCTGTATATTGCAGTGAATGTTTCGCAAAACAAAACAACTAATACGGTCCAAGACCCGTATGAATAATTGTCTTTCGGACAGTTTTTCATAGAAATGATTTAAAAACAGTATCTTTCCTCAAAGATACTGTTTTTGTTTTGTACTTTATTACGTTAAAGTTGCATAAAATGTGTTTTAATGTTTTGGAAATATCGTTAATTGACAATCTTTGCGATATGTGATAAAATTTTATTGTATTTTTGTAAAAAGGAAGGATTGATAAAGAAAATGACAGGTGAAGGTTTTAAGACGTTCGGCGAGATTTTGAAACAAATCGACGGATTTGTATGGGGAGTTCCGCTTATTGTATTGATAATTCTTACAGGTATTTATCTTACAATCAGAGTAAGAGGATTGCAGGTAAGACACCTCGGTAAGGCTTTGAAGTTTATGGTTAAAAACGAAGAAGGCGGAGAGGGCGAAGTTACAAGTTTCGGTGCTTTGTGTACGGCACTTTCGGCGACTATCGGAACAGGTAATATTGTCGGTGTTGCAACTGCTCTTGCGGCTGGTGGTCCGGGTGCGTTGTTCTGGATGATTGTAGCGGCATTTTTCGGAATGGCCACAAAGTATACCGAAGGTTTCTTGGCTATTAAGTATCGTACTATAGATGAAGAAGGTCACGTTCTTGGCGGACCTTTCTATTACATAGAAAACGGTATGGGTAAAAAGTGGAAGTGGCTTGCAAAGATTTTTGCGTTTTTCGGTGTTTGTGTAGGTCTTATGGGTATAGGTACTTTTACACAGGTAAACGGTATCGCAAGTGCGGTTACTAATTTCTTTGACCCAAATACAAGCTGGGCAATTCATTTGTTCGGCAGAGATATTTCTTGGGTGGTTGTAATTGCCGGTCTTATTGTAACGGTATGTACGGCACTTGTTATTATTGGCGGTATCAAGAGAATTGCTAATGTATCACAAGTTGTTGTACCGTTTATGGCAGTGCTTTATGTTGTATTTGCTGTGTTGTTGTTACTTTGCAATGTTACAAAAATTCCTGATGCGATTGTGCAAATTGTTCAAGGTGCGTTTGGATACGGTGACGGCATACAGGGAATCAGAGCGGTTGCCGGAGGTGTGCTTGGTGCAATGATGGCGGCGATGCAAAACGGTGTTGCAAAAGGTATATTCTCGAACGAGGCAGGTCTTGGTTCTGCTCCGATTGCGGCAGCTGCGGCAAAAACTAAGGATACAGTTCGTCAAGGTCTTGTTTCAATGACAGGTACATTTATTGATACTATCGTTATTTGTACAATGACAGGTCTTGCAATCGTAATAGCAGGTTCATGGGCAAATCCTGACTTAAAGGGTGTTGCGATAACGACAGTCGCATTCCAAAGCGGTCTTCCGTTCCCATCGGTTGTGTCATCATTTGTTCTTATGATTTGTCTTGCATTCTTTGCATTTACAACAATTCTTGGTTGGGACTATTACAGCGAACGTTGTCTTGAATACCTATCAAACAGAAATAAAACTGTTGTTAAGGTTTATAGATGGATATATGTACTTGCAGTGTTCATCGGTCCGTACCTTACTGTTGCGGCTGTTTGGACTATTGCAGATATTTTCAACGGACTTATGGCGATACCAAATGTTATTGCACTTATCGCACTTAGCGGTGTTGTCGCGAAAGAAACGAGAGATTATTTTAAAGAATTTGATAGGTTGTCAAAGTGATTTAAGCGGTCGGAAACGACCGCTTTTTTGTATGTATTTATGTATTTTGGTGTGGTAAAGTTGAAAGCAGGGGACAGCACCTTGATGTTCCGTACGAAGTGAGTTTGGGGGCGGCCAATGACCGCCCCTGCTTACGAAGTCATATGTGTATTATTTTAGACAGTATGAAGAAAATATGTAGGGGCGACCATTGGTCGCCCGTTGAGCGAGATAACCGAAAAAATAGTGGAGCCACCCCACAGTCAACTGCGTTGACAGCTCCCCTCAATGGGAGCCTTTTGAAAGCCTCTCCTTGAGGAGAGGTGTCACGAAGTGACGGAGTGGTGGTAATATAAAAATCCGCAAAAAAAAACAGGTATGCATTGCACACCTGTTCAAAGCAAAATTAATCAACGATTGTCTTAACGTATTCGGCAATCTTATCGCACTTGCAGTTAGCGAAGAACAAGTCTTTGAACTGTTTACCTGCAACAGCACCCTTAACAAGGTCTTGGTCAAGGTTAGGAAGAATATCAAGAAGATCTCTGTGAGTAACCTTTTTAACTTCGTTAAGAATTTTAGCATTTCTCTGTTCAGGAACTGCTCTTTCTTTAGGATAACCGCCGCCCCATTCTTCAACGAACAGTTTTTCAAACACATATTGTAGGTTAAGCTCAGCACCCCAACCCCAGCCTTTTGCGAAAGGCATTGCGATACAGTTACCGTTATTAACCTGTGTGAACTGATAAGCGTCTGTTGGATCTACAACGTGACCGCAAAGTACACCAGGGAATGCGTTACAAGCAAGGCAAGCACCTTCGCCTGTACCGCAACCTGTGATAACAAGGTCAGCTGCACCTGAGTTTAGAAGTATTGCGGCAAGAATGCCGATTTGTACATATGTAAGTTGTTCTGCATCGTCAGCTGAGTACATACCGTAGTTAAATACTTCGTGACCAAGCGGTTCAACAACTTTCTTTAGTGTTTCAACAATAACGCCATTCTTTGCAGCTTGGCTGTTTTCGTTAATTAAAGCAATTTTCATTTGAAATTTACCTTCTTTCTTTTATTTTACACTTCTATTATATCTAATTTTCAATAAGTTTGCAATATATAAATAAAAAAATAATATACTATTGACAAATAGTATTATACGATATATAATATTATCAAATTAAAACATATTATAAATAAAACAGTAAAAGGCGGTGAATATATGATATTTAATATTAATGCGGCACTGCTTGACGCACTCGTACTTGCGATAGTGAAAAAAGAGGACACTTACGGATATGAAATAACAAGAGTTTTAAAAAACGAACTTGATGTATCGGAATCTACTTTATATCCTGTTCTCCGCAGATTGCAAAAGGACGATTGTCTCGAAATTTATGACAAAGAGTATTCCGGACGAAACAGGCGTTATTACAAGATAACAGACAGAGGTCGGAAACAGCTTGATATGTACCGTGACGAATGGCAGAACTACAAAGCGACTATAACAAATATATTTGAGGGAGTGATAGATGATGAATAAAACGGAATTTCTTGCGGCGTTAAGGCGTGAGCTTAGTTTTCTTCCGAAAGATGAGCTTGATGACGCTATTCGTTATTATGATGAATATATCAATGACGCCGGAGATGACGAAGAGAAAGTGATTGCGGAAATGGGTACTCCGCATAAAGTGGCGGAAGAGTTTAAAAATGAGTATTACGACAGAAAAAACGTTAATGATGAAAGTGCAAAACACAATAACCAAATTTCTTGGAAAACAGTGCTTGTATGTATATTGGCGGTTGGGTTTGGCGTACCTGTATTAAATATGATAAGAAACGCTCTTCCGGGGATAACCGGAATTGTAATTCTTGTTGTGGTAATAGTATTGCTTATAAAATTTCTCGGCAACAAGACCAATCAACGAATTGCTGTTTCAAATGCAACAGTTCAAACTTGTTCCGATATTGAAAACATATATCTTGACTTGAAAGCAGGAAATTTTGAATTCAGAACAGGAGACAGCTTTGCTGTTGATACAATGTCAGCCGGTGAAGTAAAGGTTAAAAGTTATATTGCAAACAATACCTGGACAGTTGAGGGTTCAAAGACTATCGGAAATAATGAAAACGGGGTTGTTTCTATAATAATACCAAAGGGATTTCACGCAAAGAAAGCTGTTATGAAATTAACCGCCGGAAATATTCTTGTGTCGGGATTGTCAGCCGATAATACAAAAGTTGAAGTCGGTATGGGAAAATGTGAAATTAAAAATATGTATTCTCAGCATTTGAATATGAAGTGCGGAATGGGTGACATAGTCGGCAGTTGCAGTATGAACGGTGACGTGAATGTTGACTGCGGAATGGGAAATGTAACTCTAACGCTTACAAACAGTGCAGACAACTTTAATATGTCGGCAACGGCAGGTATGGGATGCGTTGATATTGGCGGCACGAAAATTCATGGTGCAGGAAGTAAGTTGGATAACAATATCGGCGCGTTGCATAATATTAATGTAAAATGCGGAATGGGTAACGTCAAAATTGGATTTAATGAAAGGGATGAGGCTTAATGACTAAGGAAGAATTTTTAGACGAAATCAAAAAAGAACTTGGATTTATGCCGTATGAGGAAGTGATAAAAGCCGAAAAATATTTTGAATCATATTTCAACGGCAGTGAGGCGGACGAAAAAGTGATTGAAAGATTCGGAAGTCCTAAATATGCGGCACAAAATTATTATAGAACGCACGTAGCAAACAGCAACGCAAACATTAAACCGCCAAAGAAAAACGGTGTCGGAATATGGGCATTGATAATTATTCTTATATTATTGTCGCCGATACTTATACCGTTGGCAATAGTAGTCGGATTTTTTGCGGTAGCGATAATATTCGGTATATTGTGTATTTTTCCGTTTGCATTTTTCAGCGGTGTTTCAATGTGGCTCGGCGGTGCGGGAATGATACTTAAAAGCTTTTTTGCTCACGCGGGATTTGCAAATATGGTTATGCAAATAGGTGTTGGATGTATATTCTTCGGCTTGGGATTGTTTATAGCTTGGGCGACTGTGGTTGTATGCATAAAACTGTTTCCGTGGATAATCAGAAAAATCGTTGCTTTAGGCTCAAGACTTTTTAATAAAAAAGCGTGATGGATAAGGAGGACAAAATGAGAAAGACTATAACAAAAGTTGTACTTATTATCTGTGCTGTGTCGGTTGCACTCGGAATTGCGTTGTGTGCAAGCGGTGTTGTGATGGGCGCTGATGTTGAAAAAGCACTTCGCGGAATTGGAATTAACGTCGAAACAAGAATAGAGCCGAATAATATGTATGATGATTATAATGATGATATAAATGATTTCTTTAAAGAATTCGGAATAGATAATATGGAGGGTGATTATAATGAAGAAACTGTTTAGAAGTTCAACTGACAGAAAAATATGTGGCGTGTGCGGCGGTATTGCCGAATATTTCAATATTGATTCTACTTTGGTAAGATTGGGTGTGGTATTGTTATCGTGTCTTGCATTCGGTACAGGTGTGCTTGCCTATATTATTGCCGCAATAGTAATGCCGGAGGCGTAAAACTTTTTGTCATTGACAAACTATTTGTTAATATGTATAATAGAAGAAATATGATAAATAGTGAGGATTGAAAAAATGGCAATATTTAAAAAGAACAAAAAAGAAGAAACGAAAAAAGTTTCAACTCAAGAGGATAATGAACTAAAGGACGAAATATCCAAGGCTTATGATGAAATAATGAGCGGCAACAAAGAAGAAAAAGCTGAAGAGCAACCGCAACAAGCACCTAAAGACGACATAGCTTTTGAAAATGAAGTTTTTAAATCAAAGGTGAAAGCATTTAAACAAGAAAGAAATCAACAGAATTTGATTGCTGTATTAAAAATGCTGTCAGGCAGAAAGTTTTTGCTTCCGTCAGTATGTAATGTGGAAGACCCGTTTGAAAAACTTGAAAACGGTAATGTAAGATTGAAAGAGGGAACTGTATTTAACCCGGCATTTTTGACAAGTACGGATAAGAAGGTATTTCTACCTATATTTACTGATGAAGAATCTATGGTTCAAAAGTCACCGTCTGGTGTATTATTGAAACTTAACTTCGAGCAATGCGTTACAGTAGTGTATGATGAAAAGAATCCTGTTGAGGCGGTTGTAATTAATCCGTTTACCGAAAATATGATAATCGGTATTGATTTGCTTAAGATGGTTTTCAAAGAAAAGAAAAAAGAAGAAAAACAAGATTAATATGAAATATGCCGACGGAAGTCGGCATATTTTTTGCTTTTATAGCATGAATAGTATATATGACAGAAAGTAATCCACAATATATAGTATAATGAAAAAAAGTTCAAAAAAAATGAAAAAAAGTGTTGACAAAAGGGGTAATAGAGTGTA
>OLNC01000900.1_pt1 | contig 22026 bp, 18 predicted proteins | sample 1672011 | NCBI WGS metagenome assembly OLNC01 (sample SAMEA3136636, study PRJEB25190) | human gut metagenome | biome: human gut; feature: human-associated habitat; material: faeces | place: Austria | collected 2013 | reverse complement strand
CGCAGCCGCCGGAGCGGTGCTTAAGCCGTAAGGCGGGAATTATGCGGTGTTGCCTAAACAAAAATGGGAGATACGGTCGCAGACCGTATCTCCCATTTTTAATTTAAAGTTCTTTTTGTTCCTTTTCTTTCAAGAAAAGGGACAAATCAGGTCACCTTCAGCGCGCGCTGGATGCGGTAGATGAGGTAGCGGAACAGGCCGACAATTAAACTGCACTCGACCCAGATGTAGTTGGGCAGGTTTTTCCAATGGAACTTCGGCTTGTTCAGCTTCGGCAGGGCTACCCAGGCTTCGTGGAAGCCTTTCGCATAATCGTTGCCAAACCCACGGAACCGGAACATCACCACTTTCAGCAGATACCCCAGCACCATCGGGATCAGGTTCAGCAGCATCATCAACAACGGCTGGTTCTTGTAGGGCAGCAGGATGCTGTTCCGCCCGCTCTGGATGCTCTTGAACGGATTGTACCGCACCGCACCTGTTGTGGCACCGCAGATGTGCCGGCACCGCGCCGTTGGGCAATAAACGTTCTTGTAACCAAAGTTGTTCGCGCGCCAGCTTAGGTCCACGTCCTCATAATAGGCAAAAAACAATTCGTCAAAAACGCCGATTTTATCCAAAATGGATTTTCTGTACAGCGCCGCGCCGCCGCATGCACTGAAGATGCGGCAGGGTTTTGTGTATCGGCTTGCCTTCAGGCCGTCGCCGCGCTTGCAGGCAAACCCCAAAATAGTCACGTAATCGCCCGCATCATCGGCAAGTTCCGGCTCGTAAAAGCGCAGCATCAGGCTGCTGACGGCAAAGATCTTGGGGTCTGCCTCAGCAGTGCGGAGCAGCTCCGCCAGCCAGGTCGGCTCGGCAAAGGCGTCGTTGTTGAACAGAGCCATGTACTCGCCTTTGGCAATGGCTATGCCCTGGTTGACGGCGTGGGAAAAACCGGTATTCTCGGCGTTTTCAATCAGGGTGTAGCGGTCGCGGCCGCAATAACTGCGGGCAATCTCCAGGCTTTCATCCGTGGAGCCATTGTCAATGACGATCAGTTCAAAATCCTGCTCGGTCTGTGCCCAGATGGACTCGATGGAGTCACGCAGCCAGCCTGCACCGTTCAGGTTTGGGATAATGACACTTGCTTTCATACGGCCTCCTTAGCGCAAGGCGTAGTACAGGCTGTGGGAAACGGCCGCCAGGCTCAGCGCGCCGATCAAAAACAGCAGCGCAAAGATAACCGCGATGATGAGCGTGCGGACCAGATAAGCACGGGCCAGGCGCTTGCGGGCACTGTCCGGGCCGCCGGAAAAGCTCCACACCAGCATCATGATAAAGCCTACCAGAGGGATGGCAAAGATGACCAGCGTGCCCAGCGTGCTGCCAAAGCCCAGGGCCGGAACGTCCTGCTCCGGGGCGTCCTCGGCCGGGTGATACTGTGGGGCGGCAGACTCGGTGGGGGCTGCTGCTGCGGGGGCGGGCTGGATGTGGGCAGCACCGCATTTGGGGCAGCGGTCTTCGCCGGGATGGGCCAGGCGGCCGCAGTTTTTGCAAAAGTACATAACGTCCTCTTTCGTTAAAATGCCAGATTGCGGTCCAGCTGGGTGTTCAGGATGATCTGGGTGTTGGTGGAACCCATCTTCTGCATCTTGGTCAGCAGATGCTCCAGTGCGTCGATGTCGGTGCAGCTTACCTTAATAATAAAATTGTAACTGCCTGTCACGCGGAAGCACTGCAAGACCTGGGACTCCTGCTCGATCATCGCCAGGAAGCTGGCGCGGGTGGCGGCATCCACCAAAACAGAGATGAGCGCCTCCACACGGGCGGGGGCGCTGGGGTTGCGCAGCACCACCGTGTAGCCGCCGATGATACCCTCCTGCTCCAGCCGATGGATGCGGCTGGACACGGCCGGGCTGGTCAGACTGACCTTCTGTGCAATGTCTTTGACGGGCATACGTGCATTTTCGGATAAAAGTTGTACGATTTTATGGTCTAGATCGTCCATGGGATGACTCCTCTTACAAAGTTTTGTATAATGCGCACAAAAAAATAAAATGAAGAAAAGCGCCGTTGTGAGGTTTGACAAAATAGGAAAAGTGTGATTTTTTCGGCGGCAACTAAATATAATTAAGCATTTACTGGTTTATTATAATGTTTTTAAAAACAAATTGCAAGGGGAACGTTTGACAAATTAAGAAAAAAGGCTATAATAATAGCTGTAATCAATCAAGCGACGCATCAATATGGCGATGCATAAATTTACGACATTCACTGACCTTTATATACTTTCCCACCCCTCTATGCACAAAAGCCCGCAGATTTTCTGCGGGCTTTTGTGTTTGTATTAAACAAACATCTCCGCACTTCTCGGCGGCAATTTCGGCACCGCCGGCAAGGGCGCGGCTGCCGCCCGCCAGGCGGCAGGGGATACCCCCACCTCCCGTTTAAACACCCGGCACAAATAGTTCGCCCCCGAAAACCCCGTCATCCCGGCAATCATCTCCAAATTGTACTCGTCGCTCAAAAGCAGTGCCTTCACGGCCTCAATGCGCACATTGGTCAGGTACTTCCCCGGCGACACGCCGATCTCCTGCTTGAACGTCCGTACCAGGTGGCTCTTCGTCACGCCCAGCTGTTCGCTCAATTCCTCCACGCCGTACAGTGCCATGTAATTCTGCCGGATGGCCGCCACCGCCTCGGCCACCAGCGGCGGCAGGGGGCGGGCTGTCTCATCCGCCTTGCCCAGGGCGCACAGCAGGCCGTAGGCCAGGGGGGCACTGCCGCCTCCGTGCAGCTGGGCGATCAGCTCCGCCGCGCCGGGACAGGCCGCGCCATCGGCCCAGCAGGGCGTGCCAATACTTAGTAGGTAGGCGTCGGCACACAGGCCGGTCAGCCGCACGGCCACCAGGTGGCAATCGGTCTGCGGCGTCAGCGCCAGCGGGGAGGGGCCTAACAGAATATCCCCGCTCTGTCCCGGCCGGGCCAGACCTTCCAACAGGCACTCCCCGCGGGAAAGAACCCCTGCCCACAGCCCGGCGCCAGCCAGTGTGACGGCATCCTTTCCGTCCAGTTCGCGGGTCTCGGCAGCGGTGCAGTAAATTTCCGGGTCAAATATCAATTTCAACACCTCTATATCAATAAAATGCTATTTTCAAACCAATTGTAACCTGTTATTATAGTCTTGTCAAGAAAGACAGCCCCCTCTACCCGGGCTGTAAACCACTGTAAATAACTGGAGGATACGTATTATGGCTTCCATTAGCTGCCGTCACGTTAAGAAAGTTTATCCCGGCAATGTTGTTGCTGTTCCTGATTTCAGCCTCGAGATCGCTGATAAGGAGTTTATCGTTTTCGTCGGCCCTTCCGGCTGCGGTAAGTCCACCACCCTGCGTATGATCGCTGGCCTGGAGGAGATCTCCGGCGGTGAGATGTACATTGGCGACCGCCTGATCAACGATGTTCCCCCGAAAGACCGCGACATCGCCATGGTCTTCCAGAACTACGCTCTGTACCCGCACATGACCGTGTACAAGAACATGGCATTCGGCCTGGAGCTGCGCAAGATGCCCAAGGACGAGATCGACAAGCGCGTCCGTGAGGCTGCTAAAATCCTGGAGATCGAGCACCTGCTCGACCGTAAGCCGAAGGCTCTGTCCGGTGGTCAGCGCCAGCGTGTTGCCCTGGGCCGCGCTATGGTTCGTAACCCGGCCGTCTTCCTGCTCGACGAGCCTCTGTCTAACCTGGATGCTAAGCTGCGTACCAGCATGCGTACCGAGATCATCAAGCTGCACAAGAAGCTGGCTACCACCTTCATCTACGTTACCCATGACCAGACCGAGGCCATGACCATGGGCGACCGCATCGTCGTCATGAAGGACGGCCTGATCCAGCAGGTCGATACCCCGCAGAACCTGTACGATTATCCCTGCAACATCTTCGTCGCAGGCTTCATCGGCAGCCCGCAGATGAACTTCTTGGACGGCACCCTGAAGAAGACCGGCGACCAGTTCACCGTTGATCTGGCCGGCAGCGACATTCCTCTGCCCAAGGAGAAGACCGCCGACGGCAAGCTGGACGCTTACGTTGGCAAGACCCTGAAGGTCGGCATCCGTCCTGAGGACATCAAGGACGACGAGGAATTCCTCGAGAAGCATCTCAACAGCCACATCTCCGCTGAGGTCGAAGTCTCCGAGCTGATGGGCGCTGAGATCTACCTGTACCTGACCTACCAGGGCCAGAACCTGATGGCTCGTGTGGCTCCCACCTCCAAGTCTCGCCGCGGCGACAAGATCGTGGTTGCCATGGATACCAACAAGATTCACCTGTTCGATCCCGAGACCGAGCTGACCCTGCTCAACTAATCCACGTAAACTTTATAAAAGCGGCTCCGTTCTGGCGGGGCCGCTTTTTTCGGATTGTACAAATTTTCCAAAGGGGGACATCCCAATGCACATCACAGATCACCTGCAGCCCTGCTGCGTGGCGCTGCGCCAACAGGCGGATTCTCTGCCTGCGGCGATCCACCAACTGGTGGAATTGGTGCAGAAAAGCGGCTGCCTGACCGACACCGTACAATTTGAACAGGATGTCCTGGAACGTGAAAAAATGGGCGGCATCTGCATGGGCCGCGGGCTGGCCATCCCCCACGCCAAAAGCGCAGGGGTGGCCCATGCCGAGCTGGCCGCCTTAACGCTGGACCCGCCGCTGCCCTGCGATACGCCGGACGGCGAGCCGGTGCGGCTGCTGTTTTTGATCGCTGCACCGGCAGATGCCAACGACCTGCATGTGCAGATGCTGGCGGGCCTGGCCACCCTGCTGCTGGATGAGGGAGTCTGCCGGCAGATGCTGGATGCCCCCACGCCAACGGCTTTTTGCAGCCTGATCGCCCGGCACGAGGAACCTGCTCCGCCGCCTGCAGAGGAGAGCCCTGCCGCCGAGACGCCGCCGCCCCCGGCCCAGTACCGGCTGCTGGCGGTTACGGCCTGCCCCATGGGCGTGGCCCACACCTACCTGGCGGCCGAGGCCCTGCGCAAAGCGGCGCAGGAGCGGGGCGTGACCATCAAAGTGGAGACCAACGGTGCGGTGGGCGTGAACGACGAGCTGGAAAGCGACGAGATCGCCGCCGCAGACTGCATCATCATTGCCGCCGACAAGGGCGTGTCGATGGCGCGGTTCGTGGGCAAGCGTCTGGTGACAGTCTCGGCCGGTGACGCGGTGCGCAATGCTGACGCCGTGCTGAACAAGGCGCTGAACAGCAAGGTGCCCGTCTACCGCGGTGGCAACGCCTTCCGCACCAGCGATTGGCGGGAGCTGGGCCGCGAAACGTACCGCCACCTGATGAACGGCATCTCCTACATGATTCCCTTTGTGGTGGTGGGCGGCGTCATGATCGCCCTGTCGCTGCTTTTGGCGCAGATGGGCCTGGCGCAAAAATATTGCGACCTGCTGAATAATATCGGCAAAGAGGCCTTTGTGCTGATCTACCCGGTGCTGGCGGCGTCCATTGCGGTCAGCATCGGCGACGCCCCGGCGTTCATGCCGGGCTTGATGGGCGGCTACATGGCTCAGCTGGGCACCACGGCGGGCAATAAGCTCAGCTGGGTGTCCTCCGGGTTCTGGGGTGCGCTGATTGCCGGTTTTGCGGCAGGCCTGCTGGTGCGTTTTTTGAACGGGCTGGGCAAAAAAATACCGGAAAACCTGCAGCAGGTGCGCAGCAGTTTTTTAACGCCGCTGCTCAGTTTGCTGGGCATTGCGGCGCTGATGGCGCTGGCGGTCAACCCGCCGCTGGGACGCTTTAACCAAAAGCTGTACCGTGCGTTGGATTCGATGCGCGGCGGCAGCCGTCTGACGGTGGGCGCTGTGCTGGGTGCGCTGATGGCCACCGACTATGGCGGGCCCATCAACAAGGCCGCCTATCTGACTGGCACGCTGGCGTTGGTCAGCGACCAGCTGGATATTATGGCGGCGGTCATGATCGGCGGCATGGTGCCGCCCATCGGCGTGGCGCTGGCCTGCCTGCTGTTCCCGCACCGTTTCACCAGGGAGGAACGTCGCACCGCGCCGCAAAATCTGCTGATGGGGGCATCCTTTGTAACCGAGGGTGCACTGCCCTTTGCGCTGCGTGATCCGCTGCGCGTGGTGCCCGCCTGCATGGCAGGCAGCAGCCTGGCCGGTGCGCTGGCTGTGCAGTTTGGCTGCCGCTGCCCGGCCCCCCACGGCGGGTTGTTCCTCATCGCGGTGATCGATAACCCCATCGGATTTTTGACTGCCCTGCTGTGCGGCAGTTTGCTGACGGCACTCATCATGGGCGTACTGAAAAAGCCGGTGAAGGGGTAAGAGGGCGGCTGATTTTGTAGGGGGGCGATGCTTGCATCCGCCCCTACAATGCACGGCTGAATTTTCAGGGATGCGCTTTCCACGGCGCATCCCTTTTGCTTTACTCCACTACCTCGCACCCGGGGAAATAATAGGTCAAAATTTCCCGCCAATCGGCGCCGCCTTCGGCCATGGATTGGGCGCCGTGCTGGCTCAGGCCCACGCAATGGCCGTAGCCGCGGGTGGTAAAGGCGAACGTGCCGTCGGCGTACTGCACGGCAAAACAGGTCGAACGCAGGGCCAGTGCCCGCCGCAGCCGCGTGCCGGAAAAAGCTTCTCCGCAGACGGACATCGAAGCTACATATCCGGCCTCGTCCAACTGCGCCGCGCCAAACCAGGCGGCGGGGGCGGTGTCAGCCAGTGTCTCCGGCTCCAAACCAAGGCCCTGCAAAATGGCATCCACCTGCTCGCAGCTGTAGGTGATGGTCGTCTCGTAGCCGTCGGCCGTCTTGTCCCAGGGGGAGGCCACTCCCTGCAGGTAGGGCAGGGCCGAGGTCCACACGTTCTGGCTGGCCTCGGTCACGCCGTTGCTGATGCTGTGGTAGCAGGCGGCGGCCGGTGCACCGCCATAGCACAGCAATGCCCCGGCGGCTCCGTCCGCCAGCGCGGAAAAGCGGCTGTAGTAGGCAGTGAAATCATCGCCCCAGCGCGCTTTCAATACCTCGGTATCCGTCCACCCGGCGCAGAGGGCCGAATTGACCTGCATCGGCGCCCCCAGCGCCAGTGCATAGCTGTGGCTGGCCACCATCTGGGCCAGCAGGGTGTCGTCGTTCCAGGTCGGCGGCATCTCGCAGGCGGCGGCACCGATGAGAAAGTCCCGCACGCTCACTACCCGGTTGGTTCCGGTGTCGGCGTCATACAGGGTGATGTCCGCCGCTGCCAACGCGGCATTAGGGACGGTGGTACCGTTTTGAGCATTGCTGGGCGGCATCGTGGGCAAAGGCTGCGGTGTGGCAGCGGGGGAGAGATCGTCCGCCTGGACAGAATCCGTTGGGGGTGTGGGCGAGGCAGGCGGTACCAGCAGCGCAGCAAAAGGTGCAGCCGCCGCCAGAAGGGCAAAAGCGAAAACGGTAAGGGATGATTTTTTCATAGATGGGCACTCCATGCTTGCAATTTGGGGCGCGTGGCGGTACAATGTTTTGTATCCAGCGCTTGTACATTCTATGAAACAAGCCTGCCATCTTATGAAACAACGGGGGAAGACCCATGCAAAATAAACGATTCTATGCGGTTCTTGTGCTGGCTGTCGGCATCGTGCTGGCGGCGCTGCATGTAGTGGACCTGCTGCAGTGGATGGATGCTTCCACCGGCTTTGCGCTGCAAGCCTCGGTGTGGGCGCGGTATCTGCCCTGGCTGGCGGCGCTGGCGCTGCCCTACCTGCCTGCCCGGCGGGTGGCTGCCCAGCCCACAGAGCTAACCGACACCAACCTGCCCCTGGGCTGTTGCATGTTGATGACAGGCGCGCTGCTGCTGGGCAGCGGTCTGCTGTCGGTGTCCTCGGCCCAAACGATCTCCGCCTACCCGGAACTGTATGCCACCACTCCGGCTTGGACCGCTTGGGCGGATGTCATCACGCCGGTGCTGGCAGGTGCATGGCTGCTGGTGTACGGCTGGCGCGCCCTGACCGGCTTTGGTGTGCGCCGCCAGAAATTGGGCGGCGCACTGCCGGGCCTGGTGCTGCCGCTGGCTTTTTTATGGCGGCTGGTGTGGCGGTTCCAGTTTGTGCCTGCCTCGCTGGGGCGCATCCCCTGCACGCTGCGGGTACTCAGTGCTGTGGCGGCGCTGTTGTTTGCGGTGGTGCTGCTTAAAGTGTTTTTGACGCCGGGCCTGCCCTGCGGTCACACGCTGTTTGCCGCCGGGGCCGGGTGTTTTCTGCTGTGCACCTGCATCGAGCTGCCGCAAACGCTGTTTGAGGCTTTCAATGGTATGCTGACCATGCCTGATCTGCTGACCGGCCTGGCCATGGGTGTGTTTGGCCTGTGCGGCCTGGCCTGTACTTGGGCCGCCGCCGGGGAAGAAACGGAATAAAGGCAACACCGCACAATTCCCGCCTAACGGCTTAAGCACCGCTCCGGCGGCTGCGGCACGGCATCTGCGTTGCCAAAATGCTCGATAATACACAAAGTATTATCTGCGCTTTTGGCTTAGCATCTGCCGCACCTCGCTCGCCGTATCGGCACTTAGAATTATGCGGTATTGCCTAAATATTGCAAATAGGAAAACCCGCGCTCTCGGCATTGCCGGAAAGCGCGGGTTTTATGTTGTGTGGCGGGCGGACGGTGTTTTTGACCCCTCTGGGAGGGGGCTCCCGCGAAGCGGGTAGGGAGAGCTTTGGATGGAAGGCTCTCTCCCTCCGTCTGCGCTTACGCGCAGATGCCTTCCTCTGTGAGGGAGGCTTTTAGTTGAAGTTATGATTCTCTCCTTCGCCGCACCTTATCCTGTACCTCGCCTGCGGCGCTGTGGATGCGGGTATTCAGCAGGCTTACGCCAAACAGCGTCGGCCCGGCCAGGCCAAGCAGGGCCACCAGCACCAGCGTGCCGCCCAGATCCAGCTTGACCAGCCCCAGCCAGGGGGCCAGCAGCAACGCGCCGCCGTAGCCGATGACTGCCATCGCTCCCCAAAGTACCCAGTGCCAGGTGTTGAACGGGCGGCAGACGCCCCACAGTACCATCAGGCCCACTGTCAGCACCACGATCGTACTGATGGTGCCCAGGTAATCACTGGACAGGTCAAAGGCAAAGCAGAACCCCTGCGCCAAAAATACCAGTAAAAAATCCGTTATGCCGCCGGGCAGCGCCGCCCGCAGCACGTTGGAGATAAACCGCCCGCGCACCCGCTCGTGGTTCGGCTCCAGCGCCAGAAAAAACGCTGGCGTACCGATGGTTGCGGCGCCGAGCAGCGACAGCTGCAGCGGCAAAAACGGATAAGTCAGCGGCAGCACCAGCGATACGACGCTGAGCAGCACCGAGAAGATGTTTTTGACCAAAAACAGCGACGCCGACCGCTGGATGTTGTTGATGACCCGGCGTCCTTCGGCCACTACATGGGGCAGCGCACCGAAGTCCGAATCCAGCAGCACCAGCTGTGCCACCTGGCTGGCGGCCTGCGCACCCGATGCCATGGCAATGCCGCAGTCGGCATCTTTCAACGCCAGAACGTCGTTTACGCCATCGCCGGTCATGGCCACTGTATGTCCCTGCTTTTGCAGGGCGTGTACCAGCTTGCGCTTTTGCTCCGGCGTTACACGGCCAAATACCGTGCAGTGGGCGGCGGCTTTTTCCAACTCGCGGTCGTTTTTCAGGGCTGCCGCGTCTACCCACTGGTCAGCCCCGCGGATGCCCGCCTGGGCGGCTACATGGCTGACGACCCGCGGGTCGTCGCCGGAAATCACTTTCACGTCCACGCCCTGACGCGCAAAGTAGGCAAAGGTCTCCGGTGCGCTCTCCCGGATGCGGTTTTGCAGCGGCAGCAATGCCAAAAACTCCAGCGTGTCCGGGTCCAGCCGGGCAGGCGGGTCGGGCAGTTCGCCCTTACAGCGGGCCAGCAGCAGCACGCGCCGCCCCTGGGCCAGCAGCGGGTCCAGTACGGGGCGCAACTCTGCCAGACGGGCACCGGCCAAAATATCCGGTGCACCTACGACATAACTGCCCTGCGCCCCAAAGCTTTTGGCGCTGTATTTGTAGGCCGTGTTAAAGGGGATGCTGCGGGCGGCAAACCAAGGGCTGCCACCCTGGCCGAATTTCTCGCACAGGGCACGGGCGGTGTCGTTGTCTGGCTCCTCACCGCTGTAAAAGGTGGTTAAAATGTCGGTGACAGGCGCGTTTTCATTAAGCAAAACCGGCTCGTCCGCCTGCATTGTGCTCTCGGTGATGGTGCCGGTCTTGTCTACGCACAGCACATCCACCCGGGCCAGCGTTTCAATGCAGTTCATGTCCTGAGTCAGCACCCGGCGGCGGGCCAGCCGCATCATGCCCACGGCCAAGGCCACGCTGGTCAGCAGGTACAGGCCCTCGGGGATCATACCGATCAGCGCCGCCACGGTGGTCTCCACGCTGCCGCGCATGGCCACGCCCAGCTGCCAATGCTGCTTGTACAGAAGCGCCGCGCCGATGGGTACCAGCGCGATGCCGATGGCCCGGATCAGCTTGTCCAGGCTGCGCATCATCTCGCCCTTGACCACCTTGTGGCCGTCGGCCTTGGCCTCGGTAGCCAGTTTGGCGGCGTAGCTTTCGGCCCCCACTTTGGTCAGCCGCGCCACGCAGTGCCCGGCGGCCAAAAAGCTGCCGGAACGCAGCTCGTCCCCGGGATTTTTGGCGATGGGACGTGCTTCACCGGTCAGCAGACTTTCGTTGGCCTGGGCGGTGCCGTCCAGTACCACGGCATCGGCGGCAATCTGCTCGCCCGCGCGGATCTCCACCACATCGTCCTGCACCAATTCGTCTGAGAGCAGCTCCACCCACTGTCCGTCCCGCAGGCAGCGCACCTTGTGGGCGGAGACAAGGGTCAGCTCGTCGATGGTCTTTTTGGCGCGCAGCTGTTGGATAATGCCGATGAGGGTGTTCCAGAACACGATACCCAGAAACCCCATGTTCAGCCAGGAACCAACGGACAGCAGCATGAGCGCCAGCACCAGAAACACGAGGTTGAAATAGGTACAGATATTGTCCCGCACGATCTCCCCGGTGGTTTTGGTGGGGGAGCGGGGCGGGCAGTTGGTCAGCCCTGCTGCGCGGCGGCTTTCCACCTCCGCCGCCGTCAGGCCGTGAATAGGCATACGAATGACCTCCTTGTTCCTTTTCTTATAAGAAAGGGAACCAAAAGAATTTTTAAGGCAATACCGCATAATTCTAAGTGCCGATGCGGCGAGCGAGAAGTACAAGCTGCTAAGCAAAAAGCGCAGATAATACTTTGTGTATTATCGAGCATTTTTGCAACGCAGATTGTGCTTCGCAGCCGTAGTAGCGGTGCTTAAGCTGTAAAGTGGGAATTGTGCGGTGTTGCCTTAATACAAATACCGTTGCGGATGCAGGCCAAGCCGTGCCGGCGCGGGTACGGGGATATGATCGCAACGCTATTGGTTTAGTATACCCGCTGATTGTGAATAAAGCATGGCAAAACACAAAAAACGGTACACACCGCAAAGTGTGTACCGTTTTGAGTTTGCGGAAAAGAAAATTACACCTCTTCCAGTTCCCCGCGGGAGCTGGCTTTCAGGTAGGCGTAGATGAACCCGTCCAGGTCGCCGTCCATGACAGCCTGCACGTTGCCGCTTTCAAAGTTGGTGCGGTGATCCTTGACCAGCGTGTAGGGCATAAAGACGTAGCTGCGGATCTGGTGGCCCCAGGCGATCTCGTTCTGCACGCCCTTGATGTCGTCGATCTTGTCCTTATGCTGCTGCAGCGCGATCTGGTACAGCTTGGCCTTCATCATTTCCATAGCGTACTCGCGGTTCTGCAGCTGGCTGCGCTGGGTCTGGCAGCTGGTCACGATGCCGGTGGGCTTGTGGATCAGACGGACGGCGGAGGAAGTCTTGTTGATGTGCTGGCCGCCGGCACCGGAGGAACGGTAGACCTGCATCTCAATGTCGGCCGGGTTGATCTCGATGTTGATGTTGTTGTCCAGCTCGGGCATAACTTCTAGGCTGGAGAAGCTGGTCTGGCGGCGGGCCTGAGAGTCGAACGGGCTGACGCGCACCAGGCGGTGGACGCCGTGCTCACTCTTGAGCATGCCGTAGGCGTTGGCGCCCTTGACCATCATCGAGGCGGACTTGATACCGGCTTCGTCGCCGTCCAGCACGTCCAGCACCTCCACGCTGTAACCGTGGGCTTCGGCCCAGCGGGTGTACATGCGCATCAGCATTTCGGCCCAGTCCTGGGCCTCGGTGCCGCCGGTGCCGGCGTGGAAGGTCAGGATGGCGTTGCTGTGGTCGTACTCGCCGTTCAGCATCGTCATCAGCTGCAGCTCGTCGATGGATTTTTCCACACCCTCCACGGCTTCCTCGCCCTCAGCGGCCAGGGCCGGATCATTCTCTTCCTCGATCATCTCCAGCAGGGTCTCGGCTTCCTCGTACTGGGTCTTCAGCTTGCCGAAGCGCTCCAGTTTGTTTTTCACTTCGCCCATCTCGCTGATGATCTTCTGGCTGCGGGCCTGGTCATCATAAAAGCCGGGCAGAGTCATCTGATGCTCCAGCTCGGCCAGACGCTTCTCGCTGGCTTCGATAGAAAGTGCATCGCGCAGGTCATCTACAGAGGTTTTCATCCCCCCGAGTTTTGCTTTTAATTCGTCAATGGTGATCATATCGTTACCCCTCGGTTTTGTCAGGTTGGCATAAAACTACATAATAATAGTATAAACCAAATAAGGGGCGTTGTAAAGAGGGATTTCGGAGGTTGGGCAGGATGGCATAAAAGGCCCTCTCTGAGAGGAGGCTCCCGCGGAGCGGGTGGGGGGAGAGATCCTGAAATAAAGAAACGGTAAAGAGATTGTCTCTCCCTCCGCCCCTTCGGGGCACCTCCCTCGCAGAGGGAGGCATTACGCAGTGCGGTTAGTCATAACTATTAGCAATATCCGCCCCAAAACTGCTAAACTTCATAAAAAGTTCTTTGCATTTATCTTATTGGTGCGGTATAATGTCTTTATGTTACTGGGAGGATAAAATTTCATGGCACGTTACACTGGCAACCACTGTCCTGTTTGTGAACAGGAATTTACGGATAATGACGATATTGTCGTCTGCCCCGATTGCGGCACCCCCTACCACCGGGCCTGCTGGCAGAAGGTCGGCGCCTGCATGCACCAGTCCGAGCATGCGGCCGGGTTTGAATGGAAACCCGAAGTTGGCGCGGGTGCGGCCGAAGCCGCTCATGCGGCGACCTGCCCCAACTGTGGCACCCACAACACCCCCGGCGCGGTGCGGTGTAGCCATTGCGGCTGCCCGCTGCCCAAAGCAGGCGAGGAAGCCTCCGGCGCGGCTCCGCAAAAACCGCAGGATCAGGGTCCCATCTACGCCCGCAACCCCGGCGATGTAAACCCTGGCGGTGCCTCCCGCAATGACCGCGCTGCCCCCGGCCCCCACATCGACACCTACTCCGCAGGCCCGGACGGCATCCAGCGGCGGGAGATCGGCCCCGAGGACCCCATTGAGGGCATCAAGGCCAAGGACTGGGCCGCCTTTGTGGGTCGCAGCCCGATGTACTACCTGATGCAGTTTTTCCGCATGAGCGAGACAAAGCAGAAAGTCACCCTTTCGCTTTCGGCGTTTCTGTTTGGCCCGGCCTACCTGTTCTACCGCAAAATGTGGAAGCAGGGCCTGCTGGCCACGCTGGTCATGGTCGTGCTGAGCATCCCCGGCTTTATGTCGATCATTGCCACCTTCAACCCCACCTTCTTCGGCAGCCTGCCGCTTGGCTGGCTGCCCGCCGCCTACACCATCGGCGAGATCGGCATCTGGGCGTTCAAGGTGATTTTGGGCATGTTTGCCGTGTCCTGGTACCACGACAGTAGCAAGGCGCAGATCGAGGAGATTTACATGGCATGCCCCGAGGGCGACGGCCGCACCGAGCTGCTGGTCCAGCGCGGCGGTACCAATTTGCTGGCGGCGCTGCTCTACTTTGGCATCATGTGCCTGCTGCAGGTGGCCATCCTCTACATGGCAGGCCCCAGTGCGATTCAGTATCTTATGACCATGGCGGGTGCATAAACTGCCCGCAGGATGTTGAAAAGTAAGGAAGATAAAAGGTTACAACGCCGGGTACGCACCCCAGCGATAATTTAGGAGGAAACTCATGAAAACAGCTCTGGTTATTATGGCGGCCGGTATAGGCTCCCGTTTCGGCGGCGGCATCAAACAGCTGGCCGCAGTCGGCCCCAACGGCGAGATCATCATGGATTACTCGATCCACGACGCCATCGAAGCTGGCTTTGACAAGATCGTCTTTATCATCCGCCACGATATCGAGGAAGCCTTTAAAGAGGCCATCGGAGACCGCATCGAGAAGATCTGCGCCGACCTGGGTGTCGAGATCGACTATGCGTTTCAGGCACTGGAAAATGTGCCCGAGGGTTACAGTGTGCCCGAGGGCCGCTCCAAACCCTGGGGCACCGGCCAGGCCGTGCTGGCCTGCAAGGGCATCATCAAGGAGCCGTTCGCCGTCATCAACGCCGACGACTACTACGGTAAGGAAGCTTTTGTGCAGCTGCACAGCTTCTTGCAGGGCTACACCCCTGCCGAGCCGGGCAAGCTGAGCATGGCCGGTTTCGTGCTGAAAAACACCCTGAGCGATAACGGCGCTGTCACCCGCGGTATCTGCCAGATGAACGACCAGCATTACCTGACCGGCGTGCTGGAGACCAGCGGCATTGAGAAAACTGCTGAGGGTGCAGCTGCCGGCGGCAAGACCATCGACGTTGAGAGCCTTGTCTCGATGAATATGTGGGGCCTGACGCCTGAGTTCGTCGACCTGCTGGACGCCGGCTTTGTGGAGTTCTTCGAGAAAGCCGCCCCCGCCAACCCGCTGAAAGCCGAGTATCTGCTGCCCATCTACATCGACGAGCTGCTGCACGCCGACAAGGTCAGCGTTAAGGTCCTGCCTACCCACGATAAGTGGTTTGGCGTCACCTATGCTGAGGACAAGCAAATCGTCATTGACAGCTTCGCCAAGCTCGTCGCCGACGGTGTGTACGAAAAAGACCTGTTCAGCGACCTGAAAAAGTAAGCTGTAAATCATACCTCACCCAGCCACCCGGTTAGCCTGGGAGGCTGTTTTTATTGACGAGACGTGGAAAACCGCGTATACTGTGTAGTGGATAAATCGGTGCTTGCGGAGGCAAAAACATGGTGAAACTTGATAATTTTGTTGATATGATGACGGGACACTTTAATAACAAAGAGCAGTTTGATAAGATGCAGAAGGAAGGAAAAATATATCCTTATGCAGAACACATTAATACAATCTGCAATGGAAAAATTTTGAACCTTCCTAAAAATTTTAACGGTAAATTTGTTGTTGAAGAAAGCTACTATGAGACAAATGGAAAACGCCATGCTTCACCACATCTTTTCCTGATTACAGAGGAAGAGGAAGAAGATGAAATTGTATTGTCTTCTTATGAAATACCTGAAGGAGAAGATAAGAGTACATTTTCATATAGTTCTATGAAAAATGTTGATTATGCTGAATTGAAAAAATCCGAAAAATTTACTCCGGCGATCTACCATGAAAAGGATGGAATCTGGGAAGGCGGCAGTGTAAGCCGGTTCTCACCAGTAATGACATTTAAGCTCTGGGAAAAGTTTTCGGATAGTTGCCTGGAAGTATCTGAAAGCATGGAAGTTAATGGAAAGAAAACTTTTGGATATGACGAACCAATTATTTATAAGCGAGTATAACGCAAGAGCGGAATATAGCGATCAATTCCGGGTTGTAGAGTAAAGAGGGACTCCCCTCAAGGAACCTTTACGCTACAACTATGGCAATACCGCACAATTCTAAGTGCCGATGCGGCGAGCGAGAAGTACAAGCTGCTAAGCAAAAAGCGCAGATAATACTGGATGTATTATCGAGCATTTTTGCAACGCAGATTGTGCTTCGCAGCCGCAGCAGCGGTGCTTAAGCTGTAAAGCGGGAATTGTGCGGTGTTGCCCTATATCTTATAGAAAAGACCCGGCATTGCGGTGCCGGGTTTTTCCGTTGTGCCAGACTCATACATGAAAACAAATTATTGACAACCCAGCGACAAAATGCGACAATAGAGACAGAAAATTGCGCGGTGCAAATCGCAGTTTGGTCAAAAACTGCAAAACCTTGGCACACAGCGCCATGGAAAACGAGAGGAAAAAGCGGTATGGTAAATACAACGGAACACAAAACACACCGCTACAGGAGGGCTTGTATCATGGCAAAGAACGATTTTGACTGCACCACCCTGACGCCGGAGCAGCGCGACGAGCGCCTTGCACTGGACGTGGAGCGCCTGCTGCGCTTCGGGCGTAAGCATAAGCTGATCAAAGAACTGGACGAGCTGGTGGCCCGCAACACGCTGCTGGATCTGCTGCAGCTGGCCGCCCCCAGCGAGACCAAACCGCCGAAGGAGGACCCGGCGACCCCCGCCGCCCTGCTGGACGAAATGGTGGAACTGGCTGCCCGCAAGGAACTGTTTGACGGTGCTGTGCCCCAGTACCGCATCAACTTCGAGACCCGCCTGATGGGGGCTCTGATGCCCCGCGAGAGCGAAGTCTGCAAAAAGTTCCATAAGCTGTACGTGAAAAAGGGCGCCAAGGCTGCTACCGACTGGTTCTATGATTTCTGCGTGGTAACGAACTATATCCGCACTGCCCAGATCGCCAAGAACATCCAGTGGAACACCGCCACCCCCTACGGCGAGCTGGAGATCACCATCAATCTGACCAAGCCCGAGAAGGACCCCAAGACCATCGCCCTGGAGCGCCTGCAGCCCAAGAGTGGCTACCCCGCCTGCATGCTCTGCAAGGAGAATATCGGCTATGCCGGGCGTATCAACTTCCCGGCCCGCCAGACCCACCGTATCGTGCCCATTGAGCTGGCAGGGGAGCAGTTCTACCTGCAGTACAGTCCATACGCCTATTTCCACGAGCATTGCATCATGCTGCACGAACAGCATAAGCCCATGGAGATGAACAAGCAGACCCTGGCCGAGATATTTGATTTCGTCAGCCAGTTCCCGCATTACACCTGCGGCTCCAACGCCGACCTGCCTATCGTGGGCGGCAGCATCCTGAGCCACAGCCACTTCCAGGGTGGCCGCTATGTATTCCCCATGCAGAAAGCCGACATCGCCCTGCTTATGAAGGACGTGCGCTATCCCGGCGTCAAGGCGGGCATCCTGAACTGGCCTGTCTCCGCTGTGCGCCTGGTGGGCCGCAGCAGCCAGCAGATGCAGACCGTGGCCAACAACATCCTGACCGCCTGGCGAGAGTACAGCGATGAGAGCGTGGGCATCCTGGCCCACACCGGCGATACTCCCCACAACACCGTAACGCCTATCCTGCATTACGATGAGACGGACGGCTACATCCTGGACCTGGCCCTGCGCAACAACCGCACCAGCGAGGAGTACCCCGACGGTATCTTCCACCCCCACAAGGAATATCACAACATTAAAAAGGAAAACATCGGCCTGATCGAGGTCATGGGTCTGGCCATCCTGCCCGCCCGCCTGAAAGAACAGGGCGCCCAGATCGCCGAGATCCTCAGCGGCCAGCAGCCCAACACCAGCCGCAAGGAGGGCTCTAACCTGGCCGTACACGCCGATTGGATCGATGCACTGATCGCCAAGTATGGCACGGCCCTGCGCCCCGAAGAGGCCAACGAAGTCGTGAAGAAGGAGATCGGCATCGTGTTCAGCCACGTGCTGGAGAACGCCGGTGTCTTTAAGCAGGACGCCGCCGGACAGCAGGCTTTCGTCCGCTTTATGTACAGCGTGGGCTTTAAAGCTGCCGACTAAAAATTTTATAGATTTTTTTAGAAAAAACAGGCCTCCGGGGTTGACAACCTTGGGGGCCTGTGGTATTATAATACTCGCATCTGGCGGCAGCCACTATGGAGAGGTGTCCGAGTGGTTTATGGAACTGGTCTTGAAAACCAGCGATTCGCGCGAGCGGACCATGGGTTCGAATCCCATCCTCTCCGCCATTTTGTATAACAAGTGAATAGAATATATCACTTTGACTTGTGGAGTAATACTCAAGAGGTCGAAGAGGCGCCCCTGCTAAGGGCGTAGGGTGGGAAACCGCCGCGAGAGTTCAAATCTCTCTTACTCCGCCAACAAAAGCCATGGTAAATCGTAAGATTTCCCATGGCTTTTGGTTTTATCGGGAAAAATACGCAAAACAAAAGCCCGCAGGCACCGGGATTGGGCTTGCGGGATCTGTCGAAATATGGCATGCTGAAATTGCCGCTTCGGCGGCAAGGCGCTGCACACAACGGCAGGCGGTTGGCCCCACTACCCGAAAAGGGGGGAAGACCATGCGTTTTACATTGACTTCCCATATCGGTCACAAGACTGTTACGCTGAGTTTAGTGGTAAAAAGCAATACCCGCCACCCTGGCCGGTGACGGGTATTAGAGCTTTTCTAATTCCTTAGCCCAAAGGGCCAACCGCTTGTCGCAGTGCCTTTTGTTGTCTTTATTATACCCACCCCGGCACCGCTGTCAGCCTGCTGGGGCTTTTTCACTTTCTCGCGCGGCTTATTTCAGCCAATCGATCGCTGCTTCTCCGTGCTGCTGCAAAAAGGCGTTGATCTTGCCAAAGGGTGCCGACCCAAAGAACCCACGGTACGCTGAAAGCGGGCTGGGGTGGGCCGATTCCAGCACCAGCACGGGGCGGCGGTCCTGCACAGCGGCAAACACCGGCGCGTACTTTTGGGCGGGCTTGCCCCACAGCACAGCGGCCAGGGGGGCATTACTCTGCTGCACGGCGTATTCCAGCGCGGCCTTGGTGAAAGTCTCCCAGCCCTGCTTGGCGTGGGCAAAGGCGCGGCCCTGCTCCACCGTCAGCACGGTGTTCAGCAGCAGTACGCCCTGCTGCGCCCAGGGGGTCAGGTCGTTGTGAGCGCGCTGGGTGCCGGTTTCGCTTTCCAGTTCCTTAAAAATATTGCGCAGGCTGGGCGGTGCCTTGCAGGCATCGGGCACCGAGAAAGACAGCCCCATGGCCTGCCCCGGCTCGTGGTAGGGGTCCTGCCCCAGGATCACCGCGCGGATGCCCGCGGCGGGGCAGGTGGCAAAGGCAGCAAAGATATTCTCGGCAGCCGGGTAGACAGTGGTGTGGGCGGCCTCAGTCACAAAGGCGTCCAGAGCAGCAAAGTAGGGCTTGGCGCACTCAGCTGCAAAAAACGGCGCCCAATCGCCGTCATGCAGCCGGGCAGCCTGTTCGGTCAGAAGCATGGCGTACTCCTTATTATAATATGTGAAACTCTCGTGAAGCCAGTATACCATACCGGGGCCAGGGCTTGCAATACGCGATTAAACGCGGTATAATACTAATTCAGGGTGTTATACGCCCTGCCAAGTATTATAAAGGGGAGAACCGATCATGCGTTCCATCAAAACCAAACTGTTCAGCCTGGGCATGGCTGCTTCCATGCTGCTGGCTTTGGGCGGCTGTGCTATGTCTACGCCTGCCAATGTGGGCTCCATCGGCGGGGTCGAGATCCCGGCCGGTGTCTACCTGCTGGCCCAGTACAACTCTTACAACACCGCCTCCGGCCTGGCCGACCTGGCGACCGGCGAAACCGCCAACGATGTCAAGACCGTGCTGAAGGCCCAGTGCACCGGCACCATCAACGGCGAGGAAGTCACCACCGACGGTGCCGACTACATCAGCCAGCTGACCAGCCACGCCATCGAGTACTACGCTGCTGTTGAAAAGGAGTTCGACGAGCTGGGTGGTGTGCTGGATGATGCTGCCACCGCCGAGGCTGCCAACTCTGCCGACAGCCTGTGGAATTCCAACGGCGACCTGTACACCGCCAACGGCATTTCCAAGTCCACGGTGGAGACCTACCTGCTGAACGCCCAGAAGGCCAAGGCCATCCTGAATCTGACCTACGGCGCCGACGGCACCAGCCCCGTGACCGAGGCCGAGTACACCGACTACGTCAACAACGATTGCTACTACGTCGAGACCGTGCAGTTCCCGCTGGTGAACTACTCCAGCTACTCGCTGGCCACCGATGACCAGAAGTCCCAGATCCAGGACATCGCGGCCCAGTGCCTGGCTGAACTGAACGAACAGGCTACCGCCGAGACCGCCAGCAACAGCGCCCTGTACACCGCTGCCATGAATTACGTGCCCCAGGCCATGAGCGCTATGGGCAGCACGATCGAGTCTGCCCAGGCGGTCTACTACGCCGGTTCCAAGCTGTACACCCCGGACGATCTCTCCAGCTTTGGCGGCGACGGCTACAACAACCTGACCGACCCGCTGGATGAGATCCCCCTGGGCACCTGGACGACCATCGACCTGGGCACCACCCTGCTGGTGGCCCGCCGCATCGACCCGCTCAAGACCTATACCGTTGACCAGCTGAACAGCATGTATGATATGCTGACCAGCATGAAGAGCGACGAGATTCAGGATAAGCTCTACGCCGACGGCGCCGCACTAGAACATAACCTGGACAGCTCGGCCATCAATACTTACAGCGCATCCAAAATCAAAAAGACTGTCTCTAAGTAAAAGAACGTCTGTGCAACACACAGGGCGGGAGCATCACAGTATGCCCCCGCCCTTTTCTTCAGCTTTCCCCATTTTGTAAGGAGGTACATCATGACCCAAAACAAACACGTAAATCTGCTGCTGGAGGTGTTGGGCTGCTTTGTCTCGGCTGCCGGCATCTATAGCTTTGCCGTGGCATCGGGTGTGCCTGTTACCGGTGTTGCGGGCGTCTGCGCCATCCTGTACCGTCTGTTCGGTATCCCCATGGGCCTGTCCAACGTGCTCATCAATATCCCCGTTATCCTGTTCAGCTACAAGGTGCTGGGCAAGTCGTTTTTGCTGCGCAGCATGCGCTGCATGGTGCTGTTCGCCGTGTTTACCGACTATCTGCTGCCCATGATGCCGGTCTACACCGGCGACCGCCTGCTGGCCACCCTGTGCGGCGGCGTCATCTGCGGCATTGGCGATGCACTGATCTACATGCAGAACTCCAGCACCGGCGGTATCGACTTTATCACGATGGCCGTCAAGGTCAAGCACCCGCACCTGCCCTTTGGCAACATCACCTTTGCGGCGGCGCTGGCTGTCATTGTGGCCAACGGTCTGGTGTTCCACGACGTGGACTCCATCATCTACGGCCTTATCTTCAACTTTGTCTGCTCGGCGGTCATCAATAAGATGATGTTCGGCTTCTCCTCCTCGATGCTGGCCATGATCGTGACCGACGACGGCGAGGCCGCCTGCAAGGAGATCGACCGCGTGGCGGACCGCGGTGCCACCATTTTACAGGGGCGCGGCGGCTATGGCGGCGCACCCAAGGATGTAGTGCTCTGCGCCTGTTCCAACAAGCAGCTGTACGAGATCGAGCACGCCATCCAGAAGATGGACCCGGCCAGCTTTATCATTATGCTGCAATCCAACGAGGTCCATGGCGAAGGCTTCCGCCAGCTGGAACTGGGCAAGAGCGAAGAAAATACGTAATTACCCATCTGTAAGGGCGGATGCTCGCATCTGCCCGCTTTTTGTAACCTATTTATATACAGAGGAACGACCATGCCAACCAAAGAAGCAATCAAGATCCGCGGCGCGCGGGTCCATAACCTGAAAAATATCGACGTTGACGTCCCCCTGGGCAAGATCGTCGGCATCGCAGGTGTGTCCGGCTCCGGCAAATCCTCACTGGCACTGGGCGTGCTGTATGCCGAGGGCTCGCGCCGCTACCTGGACGCCCTGTCCACCTACACCCGCCGCCGCATGACCCAGGCCGCCAAGGCCAGCGTGGATGAGGTGCTTTACGTCCCGGCGGCGCTGGCGCTGCACCAGAGGCCCGGCGTGCCGGGCATTCGCAGCACCTTCGGCACTGGCACCGAGCTGCTGAACAGCCTGCGGCTGATGTTCTCCCGCCTGGCGTCCCACCGCTGCCCCAACGGTCACTACCTGCCGCCCAGCCTGGCTGTGGCGGCTGAAAAGCC
>OLNC01000893.1_pt1 | contig 22249 bp, 20 predicted proteins | sample 1672011 | NCBI WGS metagenome assembly OLNC01 (sample SAMEA3136636, study PRJEB25190) | human gut metagenome | biome: human gut; feature: human-associated habitat; material: faeces | place: Austria | collected 2013 | reverse complement strand
CAGAGAAAGGCAACAAACGTCTTGAAGAAGCATTTGAGAATCAGGAAGTATTAAAAGCTCCTGTAACTCAGGTACTCGATGGCGGACTTTGTGTAAACGTAGACGAAGCAAGAGTATTCATTCCTGCAAGCCTCGTATCCGACACATATGAGAAAGACCTTTCCAAATATGCAGATCAGGAGATCGAATTCGTAATCACAGAATTCAACCCGAGAAGACGCCGCATCATCGGTAACCGTAAGCAGCTTCTTCTTGCTGAGAAAGCAGAGAAACAGAAAGAATTAATGGAGAAAATCCATGTAGGTGATACAGTTGAAGGAACTGTTAAGAACGTTACAGATTTCGGTGCATTCATCGATCTCGGCGGAGCTGACGGACTTCTTCACATCTCCGAAATGTCCTGGGGCAGAGTAGAGAACCCGAAGAAAGTATTCACTGTTGGCGATAAAGTTAAAGTTCTTATCAAAGAGATCAACGGAGAGAAGATCGCACTTTCCCTTAAATTCCCGGAAGCAAATCCATGGCTCACAGCAGCTGAGGACTTCGCTGTAGGAAACGTAGTAAAAGGTAAAGTTGCACGTATGACAGACTTCGGCGCATTCGTAGAACTTGCACCAGGTGTAGATGCACTTCTTCACGTATCTCAGATTTCCAGAGAGCACGTTGCAAAACCTGCAGACGTACTGTCAATCGGACAGGAGATCGAAGCTAAGGTTGTTGACTTCAACGGCGAAGACAAGAAGATCAGCCTGAGCATGAAAGCTCTTGAAGCACCGGCTGAGGAAGCTACAGAAGAATAATAACAGACAACAAAAATAGTTGTGTTGAATAACAGAGACTGCCGGATGGAAAGCTGCTTGCTGAATATCCGGCAGTTTTGTTGACAGAAGGGATAACAAGAATGCTCGAAGAAGGAATATTCGATATACATTGCCACATTGCGCCAGGAGTGGATGACGGAGCTGCGAATATTGAAGAAACAAGAAAATTATTGGAGATGGAATATAAGCAGGGAGTGAGAAACATTATTCTGACGCCTCATTTCCGTTTCCAGATGTTTGAGACACCTCTGGAAAAAGTACAGAGACAATTCCGGCTTGCAGAAGAGGCGGCAGCAGATATCAGTAAAGATCTGCATCTTTACCTCGGATGCGAATTTCATGCAAATATGGAGATGCTTCCTATGCTTCGTGAGAAAAAAGTTTCTACCATGGCTGGTTCCAGGTATGTGCTGGTAGAATTCTCTCACAATTCAGAGGCATCCTATATCAGAGAACGCCTGTCGGCAATGCTTTCCGGCGGGTACAGACCCATTGTTGCACATATTGAACGATACGAAGCGACCCGTACAGATCTGGACTTTGTAGAAGAACTGACAGAGATGGGAGCTTATATGCAGATCAATGCAGACAGCATTGTGGGAAAAGACGGCTTTTTTACAAAACGCTACTGTCAGAAGCTGATGAAGAATGACCTGGTTCATTTTGTGGGTTCTGACTGCCATGACAGCAGTAAAAGAATTTCCAGAATCGGGGAAGCCTATAGCTATGTAATAAAGAAAATGGATACAGACTATGCGAAACAGCTTTTCATTCGAAATCCGCAAAAAATCATAGATCATAAATTTTAATGGATTTTGACCGAGTTAACTTTGTGGTCGGATTTTAAAGAATTTTAATGAATTTCAAAGAATAATGTCACTCGCAATTGACTTTTTATACGTACTACGGTAAAATGTATACGGTTTATGTAAAACTGTAACTGTCTGCTGTAAAATAAATCAGCCGGATAATTACAAAAACTACAATGAAAAAGGGAAAAGGAAAATATCAGATGTTAGACAATTTGAACAGCAAATTTGAGAGCAGCAGGGTGCAGGCACTTGATGTCAATGACGATGAAGTTGAAATTGATTTACTGGAAATATTTCATGCACTCAGAAAGAAAATTCTGCTGGTACTGATGGTTGCTCTTATAGGTGGCTGTATCGGAGCTGCATGTACACAGTTCCTGATGACACCAATCTACAGTTCAACATCCAGTATGCTTGTTCTCTCAAAGGAAACCACGCTGACATCTCTGGCGGATCTGCAGTTAGGTGCCAGTCTGACAAGTGATTACACAGTACTGATCACAAGTACCCCTGTACTGGAACAGGTAGTTACAAATCTGAACCTGGATATGACAGCGGAGAATCTGAAAGAGAATGTAACGATTAATAATCCGACAGATACCCGTATCCTTGAGATTACTGTTGATAATCCGGATTCTACAATGGCTAAGAAGATCGTAGATGAGATTGCGAATGTTTCCTCATCCTATATCGGAGACAAGATGGAAGTTATTCCGCCTAAGATCATCGAAGTTGGTAAGATTGCTACAGAGAGAACCTCTCCAAGTGTAATGAAGAACTCAGCAATTGGCTTCTTACTCGGATTTCTTGCATGTGCGGCAATCGTAGTTGTATACGCTGTAATGGATGATACTATCAAGACAGAAGAAGATATTGAGAAATATCTCGGTGTTTCTGTACTTGCCAAGGTTCCTGACAGAAAAGACTACGTAAACATGAAGAACAAGAAACCAAAGAGCAATAAGAAGAACAAGAAGCGTCGCTAGAGTAATGGAGGAATCTGAGCAATGAAGAAACTCAATTTAACAGATAAAAGAAAACCGGACTATTTCTACAGCGAGGCGATTAAAACGCTGCGTACAAATATCCAGCTGTCCGGTCAGAGCATAAAGACAATTCTGGTTACAAGCTGCTTTCCGAATGAAGGTAAGAGTGATGTAGTACTCAGCCTTGCACAGGAGCTTGGAAGCATCGGTAAGAAAGTTCTTCTTCTGGATGCGGATATCAGAAAGACTGCTTATGCAGGACGACTGGGAGTAGAAGAAGAGGTCAAAGGACTTTCTCAGCTTCTCAGTGGGCAGGTAGGACTGCAGGATATTATCTATGAGACGAATTTCCCGAATATGGACATTATATTCGGAGGTCCGGCTGCACCAAACCCTTCAGGACTTCTCAGCGAGAACATTTTCAAGGTTTTTCTGAAAGAAGTCAGGGAATATTACAATTACATACTGATTGACACACCGCCGATCGGAACTGTAATCGATGCTGCGGTAATCGGCAGATGCTGTGATGGAGCGATCTTCCTGATCCAGCCAGGCAGCGTCAGATACAGAGATGCACAGAAGGCATTTGCACAGCTTGAGAGAAGCGGATGCCGTGTTCTGGGAGCTGTTATGAATAAGATAGACACCAGTGGCGACAAATATTACTCTTCTTACTACAAACATTATGGTGAATACTATCGCAGAAGCGATGATGAGTCCCAGAAATAATATCGCTGTCTGATAATCGTTTAGATGTGATATCATAACCATAATTAACAGTAAAGGAAAATTGGGAAAAGTGAGCAGAAATAAGAAGAGAAAAGGGAAAAAGACAAATATTTTGCTGGGTTTTATCTGTATTATCCTGGTGGGGGTTCTCGGTACAATTCTTGTGATGAGCTATAATACAGAGCAGGAAGAAGCCAAACGTCTGACAGAACTTGCAGGTAACCAGCAGAGCGGAATCGAAGATTATGAAGCAGTAAAGGAACACGCTGCACAGTTAGAGAAGGCATCCTCCGAAGATGAGAATACAGAAGATGCCGATAACAGTGAGACAAAGAAGAGCAAGAAGAAAGAAGACACAGCCGGGGAAGAGGATGCAGAGGAGACTGCACAGGCAGAAGATACTACTGAAGCAGAAGCACCGAGAACAATTTCCGGTGTCGTATGCTGGGGAGATGATCTGATCAATGGTGAGGAATCCAACACCTATTCCTACATGGCAGTACTTCAGAAACTTCTGACAGACAACGGATATAACCTGACAGTGATCAACAAGACCCTTCAGGGCGGCGGTACACTTTCCATGATGAAGATGGCCGGTGTAAGTGATGAGACTCTTCAGGGATATATTGCGAAACATCAGCAGACTGCAAATGGTGCGCAGCTGAATGTAACAGAGACAGGAATCCGTGATCTTACAGAAGAACAGACTACCAGAAATGATATGGACTGTGTACCTGTCATCTTCATGGGATACTATGGCGGATGGAATCATGATCCTGCAGAGCTTGCTGAGCAGCAGGAACAGATTTTAAATACATTCCAGAACAAAGACCAGTTCATTGTTGTAGGAACACGTCCTATGGATGGAAGCGTGACTTCTGAAGCACTCGATCAGGTGCTCAGCGAGAAGTGGGGCGAACATTATATCAGTCTTGCAAATGTGACACAGCAGCTGTCTGCTACTTATGAAGCACAGCAGGCTATGGCAGAGGCAGTGTTCCAGAAATTGCAGGAGCTTGGCTATATCAGCCAGAGCTGAATAAACGATTGAAGGAATGAAAATGAAAGAAACAGCAAAAGAAGCTGCGAGACAACGAAAGATTTATATGATTCTGATAATTATCCTGATCATAGTTCTTACAGTTTTGGGCGGCGGGTATTATTTTATGATGCAGACAAAAGCATCATCCAGAAATACAGGTGCTCAGAACAGTAACGGTCAGAATCAGACGAGCCAGACATCAGGTAGTGACACTGTGGAATATCAGGGTGCGACATATAAATATAACGATCATCTCAGCAACTACTTATTTCTAGGAATTGATACAAGAGAATCGGTAGATACTTATCAAACACAGGAAGATGCCGGACAGGCAGATGCGATTTTTGTGGTTTCTATGGACAGAGCGACGGAGAAGATTAAAGTGCTCTTCGTCCCACGAGATTCTATGACAGAGATTGAGGTTTTCAATCCATCCGGTAAGAGTCTTGGAATGACAACAGACCACATAAATATTCAATACGCATTTGGTGATGGCAAGCAAAAAAGCTGTGAACTGATGAAGACAGCAGTATCCAATCTGCTGGACGGACTGCCGATTCAGGGATATTGCTCCATGAATATGGATGGTATTCCGGTGATTACGGACTTTGTAGGTGGAGTTCAGATCACAGTGCCTGACAACAGCCTTGAGGATATATATCCGGAATTTAAAGAGGGTGCTGTTGTTAACATTACAGGTGAAAACGCAGAAAAGTTTGTACGATATCGAGACACTGACAAGACCCAGAGTGCTCTGGTCCGTCAGGAGAGACAGAAAACCTATCTCCAGGCATTAATTCAGAAAGCCCAGGAGAAGGCAGGAGAGGATGCCGGATTTGTGACAGACCTCTATGACAGTATTAAGAGCTATACAGTCACAAACATGGGAAATGATATATTTGCGAAGCTGCTTACAGCATCCGGAAACGGTATCACTGATACAGAGACTGTACCTGGTGAGGGAAAGAAAGGTAAGAACTTTGATGAGTATCAAGTAGATAAAGATGCTCTGTCGGACTTGATTATTTCCATGTTTTATGAGAAAATTCAATAAACCGGTTAGAAGACAGCCGGTTTGGAATAAACTGTATGGTGGTAAATAGTCATTAGTACTGTTATTATTACTCAGAGATAATTCGTACAGACTTCCTGTACGATTATCAATATAAAAATAATCCAAAAGGAGAGGTGCATTATGAAACTTGCAAAGAAATTCATGACACTTGCTTTAGCAACTGCCCTTGGAGTAGGATGTGCTACTGTAGGTGTCAGTGCAGCAGGAAGCCGCACAAGCGCAATTACAGTATCTGCTGAACAGTCTGCAATCTATGAAGTTGTTCAGAAGATCGAAGAAGCAGAAGGCTTTGCAGATCTGCAGGCAGAACTGCCGGCAGTAGCTGACGCTTTCAAACAGGTTAACGAAGGTAAAATGGAAGTAGCTGGTTTCGTTGACGTTCTGAAAACTCTTTCAGAAGAGACAACAGACGAAGAAGTTAAAGCAGCTATCGATGAACTCGTTCAGAAACTTGACGGAAAAGAATTCGTTACAGGTTTTGATGAATTCAAAGTACTTGATGCAGACAAAGCAGAGAAGAATGCTGATGGTAAATATGAAGTAGAGATCTCTGTTCCAAGTATCACAGATACTATGGAGAACATTCAGCTTGTAGCTTACAGCAAAGAAGATGCAAAGAAATGGCAGATCGTTGATCCGATCAGCGTTGACAAAGAGAACAAAACTCTTGAAGTTGCATTAGATGATGGTGCTTTCTTCACAGTTGTTGCAGATGCTGAATAATTATTCGGTAATTTAGAAATAAAATGCAGCCGCCAGAAATGGCGGCTGTTTTTATGCTCGTGCGCCCGACGGCGCACGTTTCTAACGGGTTAAAGTCCCGAATCCACCCGGTAGTGGGAAGGATATAGCCGAAGGCAAGGGTGTCCATCGTGAGGTGGAATCTGAAGGAAGCCGGATGTGGGAACAGACTAACCACGGGCAAATCTCTGGTCTGACGAACAGAAATCTCATATAAGGTTATGCATGAGGGTAAGGCTGCTATCCAAGTCAAAGCCCAATAACTACACGGAATCATGCGTGATAAATAAGGCAGATGGATGGAGAGGAAGAAACGTGTGGTACCCGGGGAGGTCTGTGCGGTATGCTCCGAAAGGAGTAACCACTGTACAAAGCAGTGCTGAACGCACAGAAGTCAGCAGAGGTTATGGAAGGCAGCCTGAAAATGAAAGAAGTCAGCTACGTACATACAGAAGCCTACGCAGCAGGCGAACTCAAACACGGCACCATCTCCCTCATCGAAGACGGAACCCTCGTAATTGGCATCCTCACTCAGGATCATCTTTATGAGAAAACAGTCTCCAATATGATAGAATGCAAGAGCCGTGGCGCCTATCTTATGGGCCTTACAACATACGGACACTATAATATAGAAGATACCGCAGACTTCACCGTCTACATCCCAAAAACAGATCCGCACTTTGCAACTTCACTGGCGGTTATCCCACTTCAGTTACTGGGATACTACGTCAGCGTAGCCAAAGGTCTGGATGTAGATAAGCCAAGAAACCTGGCTAAGAGTGTAACTGTGGAATAATATAATGTAAAAATAATTGAAAGGGAGATTTGACCACTTTGGTCAGGCTCCCTTTACAAAATTTTTAGTGTTAGATAAATTTTCATGGCAAAAATACCGAAATATGTAATACAATCCAGAAATTTTGTCAAAAATGTTGCATCTTCTCGACAATATGGTTATAATGGATTCCGAAAGAAACATAGAATTTGTAATTGAACAAAAGTCTTTTGTCTTTAAATCGTCGCTTTGCCGCGTTTGAAGATATGGATCTTACATATCTTGAAGTAAGAATCTGCCTTGCAACACAGGCAGAATGGCGAAGCATACCCAAAATACGGAGGTAACAGATCCAATGTGGTATGTGATGCAGGTGCGCACAGGCACCGAAGAAAACATCCGCTGTCAATGCCAGCGGTTAATAAGCAGCGACACTTTAGAACGCTGCTTTATTCCATATTATCAACAGAAGAAAAGATTTCAAGGCGAATGGCATATCCAGGAAAGAATCCTCTTTCCCGGGTATGTCTTTTTAATTACCCAAAATCTGGAGAAACTGGTGGAAAGCCTTAAGAAAGTCATTGGTATGACGAAACTTATTGGCACTGGAGACGAGATTGTTCCATTGTCTGAAGCAGAAATATCTTTAATAACTAAACTTGGAGGTAAATCAAGTTCAAGTGAAAGTATAGTTAAGATTTCTCAGGGAATCATCGAAGGAGATCAGGTACACATTCTCTCAGGACCATTAAAGGGTTTAGAAGGTGCAATCAGAAAAATAGATCGGCATAAACGAATTGCGTATCTGTCAGTTGATATGTTCAATAGAACAGTGGATATGAAAGTTGGATTAGAAATTGTAGCGAAAAACAAAGAGAAAAATAATGAAAATTAAGGCATATTTACAGAAAGAATATTCTGGTAGATATGCCTTTTAAAGTGCAGTAAACGAAGGAGAAGTCTGGTTTTGCTGATATTTATATCAGGAGAGAACAGACAAAAGAAGAAAAATATGTATAGAAAAAAATCAAAAGGTTGGTACAAACATAAGGATTTTATCCTTATTGATTTGATATGTATCATCTTATCATTTCTGTTAGCAGACTGGGTACGCAACAGTACCATTAAGAATCTGTATCAAAATGAAATCTATCGAAACACAGCAATTTTCCTGGTGTTAATGGATCTTTGCGTATGTGTCATATTCGAATCATATAAAGGCGTTCTAAGAAGAGGTTACTATCTGGAATTCAATGCAGTGATCAAACAGACCATTATCCTTGAGCTGGGTGCTGGATTGTACCTGTTCTCTATTGACGGCGGTCATTTCTTCTCCAGAATTGTACTTTATCTGATGGGAGCTTTCTATATAGGACTTGCATATCTAACAAGACTTTTCTGGAAAAAACATCTGAAAATAAAAATGGCAGAGGGTGGAGAACATTCCCTCTATATTATAACAACTACGGACATTGCATCAGATGTGATAGCAAGTGTTCTTGAGAATAACTATAACCGTTATAACATCAATGGTTTGGTACTGACAGACTGCGATATGACCGGACAGCAGATCAACGGTATTCCGGTTGTATCAGATATGGAACATGCAGCTACTTATATCTGCCAGAAATGGGTAGATGAAGTGCTGATCAATATCAGTGAAAAAAATGAATATCCGCAGAAGCTGATAGATGAACTGTTGGAAATGGGAATGGTTGTACATCTGAACCTGTCACGTATCAAACCGACGACAGGGCAGAAACAGTTTGTTGAAATGGTAGGTGGTTATACGGTACTTACCACAACGATGAATTACGCAACAGACCGTCAGGCATTGGCTAAGAGAATTATGGATATAGCCGGAGGACTTGTAGGATGTTTGCTGACGGGAATTATCTTTGTATTTGTAGGTCCTGCAATTTATATAAATTCTCCAGGTCCAGTGTTCTTTTCTCAGATTAGGATCGGAAAGAATGGAAAGCCATTCAAGATGTATAAATTCCGAAGTATGTATATAGATGCGGAAGAACGAAAAGCAGAACTCATGGCTCAGAATAAGATGAGCGATGGGAGAATGTTTAAGCTTGATTTTGATCCACGAGTGATTGGGAATAAGGTGATGACGGATGGAACGAAAAAGACAGGAATTGGAGAATTTATCAGGAAAACATCATTAGATGAATTTCCACAGTTCTGGAATGTGCTCAAAGGAGATATGAGCTTGGTAGGAACCAGACCCATATTGCCTGGGGAACTGGAGCAATATGAACTTCATCATAGGACTAGGATTGCTATTAAGCCAGGGATCACGGGGATGTGGCAGGTTAGTGGTAGGAGTGATATTACGGATTTTGAGGAAGTAGTCAGGTTGGATACGGAGTATATTAATAACTGGAATGTGGGACTGGATATTAAAATCCTATTGAAGACAGTGGAAGTGATATGTAGGAAAGATGGGGCAATGTGAAGATGGATAATTTGCTCTCTTATTTTTGTGAGGTCTTAGAGATATGTGTATCACATATATAGTTCTAAAATGTAAGACACGATAGTGGGATCGTAATAAATATATGCTTTGAAAAAATAAAAATAGCTGTTTATCGTTTTTACATTTTTTTATCGGTGCTTAATTTGTGAACTTTTAATTTAAGAACTTTGAAGTTGATGATAAATAAAAGTTACTACAAATTTTTATGATATTTAAAAATAATACGTTTGATTGGAAGATTATTTGAGATTTTCAAATCATGTATTTATATATTTGCTTTGCTTTTTTACAAGAGTTAACTTAAGAACTGGGTACGTGTAGGAAGGAACGAAAATAAATGAAGAAAATAATGATGGTATGCGAAGCTTTTGGCGGCGGTGTTTTCACATATGTGTCTCAGCTTTGCAATGATATGGTAAACAATTTTGAAATATATTTAGTTTATGCGGTAAGACCTCAAACTCCTAAAAACTATAAAGAGTTCTTGGATGAAAAAGTTTATTTAATTGAAGTAGAAGATTTTGGAAATTTAAAAAGAGCAACTAGAACTATTAAATTACTTAGAAAAATTGAAAAAGCCGTCAAGCCTGATATTATTCATCTCCACTCATCTTTAGCTGGTGGATTAGGAAGAATTGCATTCAGGGGAGATAATGTAATTTATACACCTCATGGATATGCGCATATCTTAATGGGACCTAACAAAAAGAGTAAAATGTATAAAATTGCTGAGCGATTGCTTGGCAATAGAGCTTTAACCTTAACTTGCTGTGAAAGTGAAGATGAAGAAGCTAAGAAGTTCAGTAAAAGAACTGCTTATATTGAAACAGGAGTTAATCTGACGGACTTAGCCTCTTCGCTTGATGGAATTGAATCTCATAAAAATGAAAAGTTTACAGTTTTTACATTGGGAAGAGCTTGTGTACAAAAGCAACCTCGTATTTTTAATAGAGTTGCAGAGTTGGTGCCAGAAGCTAAATTTGTATGGATTGGTAATGGGGAGTTAGAGAACGAATTAATAGCTCCAAACCTTGAAATTACCGGTTGGAAACCTAGAAAAGAGGCATTAGCAATGGCTAAGGGAGCAGATGCATTTATTCTGTGCAGTTTAGGTGAAGCGATTGCGATGAGTCTTATTGAGAATATGTATATTAAGAAACTTATTCTTGTAAGTAATGCTATGGGAAATAAGAGTGTTATTAACGATGGTATAAATGGATATGTATGTGAAAAACCGGAAGAGTATGCTGAAAAGATAAAGGCTGCAATGAAGGAATTTCCTAATCAATTAACGGAGAAAGCTTATCAGGATGTGTTGGATATTTATAACACAGAAGTTATGAAAAAGAAATATATAGAGTTTTATAACACGCTGTGAAAGAAAAATAGAGAAAAGGGATATTTTATGATAACAATAAAAGAAATAGAAAATAAAACAATGAGTCCGGAAAAAAGAGAAACTGCAAAAAAGGATATTTTTGCATTTTATGTTGGGCGTCCTATTACTTATATTTTGACCATACCTTTTTTATATACCAATATATCTCCGAACACTGTTACATATTTGTCATTTATTCCAACCTTTTTAGGATTTGTATTGCTAGCTATTGGAAAAACTTGGAAATGTCTTCTTGCAGGATGGTTTGCTTTCTTTATTTGGAGTATGTTGGATGGGGTGGATGGTAATATTGCGAGGTATAAAAAACAGTATTCAAAGATAGGTGATACGTTAGATGCTGCTGTTGGCTATTTTGCGATGGCATTAATTTTTTTTGGTGCAGGAATCGCTGCTGCTCATAACCCAGGATATTTTACAATACAATATAACATTCCTTTAGAATTATATATTGTATTAGGTGGTTTGTCAGGAATGTTCACATTATTACCTAGACTCATTATGCACAAAGCCGTTAATTCTACAGGAGATAAAGATATTGGTGGAGTAACTAAGAGATCTACTTATGGCGTTGTAAATACAATAGCTTTAAATTTGACATCTATACCAGGATTAGTTCAATTGTTAGTCTTAGGTTCTATACCTTTTTCATCTTTTGATTTGTATACATTAGTATATTTTGGTATTAATTTTTTGATTCAGTTAGTTTCTTTGATAAAAGTATTTAAACAGTAATAGAGGAGAAAATGTATGGTCATTGCTTTATTAACAGCCGCTGGTAAGGGGATAAGAATGGGACAAGATATTCCAAAACAGTTTATGCATGTTGAAAACAAACCAATTATCATTCATACTATGGAAGCTTTTCAAAGACATCCTAGTATTGATGAAATTATGGTTGTAACATTGCCATCGTGGATAGAAGTGGTAAGAGCTTATGCTGCACAATTTAATATTACAAAATTAAGATGGATTGTACCTGGAGGAGAAACTGGTCAAGAGTCGATTTACAATGGACTACATGTATTGGAAACTAAATTGAAGGCAGATGATATTATTATGATTCATGATGGAAATCGTTGTATGGTTTCGAGTGAAATTATATCTGATAGCCTAGCTACATATAATCAGTTTGGTTCAGCCGTCGCAGCAATTCCGTGTGTTGAGGCTGTGTTTAGAAGTGCTGATAATGGAAGAAGTTCTAACATATCAATTCCGAGGGAACAATTATATAGAACACAAACACCACATACATATTCATATAGCAAACTGATGTGGGCACATAATGAGGCATATAAAAGACATATTTCTAATACGGCAGCTTCATGTACACTTATGCAAATGTTAGGGGAAACGGTCTATTTTTCAAAAGGATCAGAAGAAAATTTAAAAATAACGACTGTAGATGATATGATGATTTTTAAAGCACTTCTACATACTAAGAAAGACAAGTGGTTAAAATAATGAATAAATCAAGTATAAAATCATTAATTCTAATGGCGACTTATAACGGTGAAAAATATTTAAGAAAGCAAATAGAAAGCATTATTCATCAAACAAACAAGAATTGGAAATTATTAATTCGAGATGATGGGTCAACCGATAGTACAGTTTTCATAATAAGAGAATATATGAAAAAAGATCAAAGAATTTCACTCATTATGAACGAAACAAATAAACATGGGGCATATTTGAATTTCTGGACATTGATTGACTATGCGCATACATTAGAAAAATATGAGTATTATTTTTTTGCAGATCAAGATGATATTTGGGATATTAACAAAATTGAAATTATGACAAAGTATGCTAATATACAAAATCCTTCTAATAAGCCTTTTATGCTGTATTCTGATATGAGAGTTATTAATGGAAAGGATGAATGTATATATGAAAGCGTAAATAAAATTATGGGAAACGGTGAAATGAAGGGTTTATCTTTATTTTTTTCTCATGGTTTTATATGGGGGTGTACAGTACTTGTTAATAATGCTTTGTTTGAATTGGTGCCAGTTTTTCCATTAAATAGTACAAATATTAAAATTATGTCTCATGATAACTATTTTGGAAAATACGCTTTATTATTTGGAAAACTGCGATATTTAGATATGGCATTAATTAATCATAGGCGTCATGATAGCAATACTACTGGAGGATATAATCTTAAACTTACTCCCATGGCTATTGTGAAAAAATCGCTTATATTTTTTGATAGAACAGCTCAAATTCATGCTTTAGTATATAATCAAACGATGTTGCTGATTAAGGTCATGAGAAGTAATAATTTAAATGACAAGTATATATATCGTATACAGCATGCAATTGAAACGGGGGGGATAGAAGGATGTAGAATACTGAAAGAAATGGGGGTAAAGCGAAAACAATGGATTAGGACTCTCGGAATATATATTATTATGGCGTCGAAAGTTTATAAAAAATATTTATTAGAGGACTTTATATATGAGTAAAATTTTATATCTTTGTCATATAGATTGGAATTGGATAAAGCAAAGGCCGCAGTTTATTGCCGAAAAATTAGTTGATAAACATGAGGTTATTTGTATTTTTCCTCATTGGTATAATAGAAGCAAATTGCAAAATCGAGCAGATAAGGAGGAAAGCAAAATAAAGTTCATTGAATTTTATGGACTACCTAAAGCAAAAAAAAACATTATCATTAGAAAAGTTAACAATTATCTAAGATCTCTGTTAACTAAAAAGGTCGTTGAAAAAAGTAAACCTGATGTAATATATATATGCCATCCAGAATTGTATTCCACATGGATGACAAAATGTTCTGAAAAATTAGTGTACGATTGCATGGACGATCATTATGCGTTAGTTAATAATGAGAAAGTCAAAAAATTAATATTAAGTAAAGAGAATACTTTAGTAAAAAAATCAAAAATAGTTTTAGCTTCTAGTGCAAACTTAAAAAATATGCTGGTTCAGCGGTATAATTGCCCACCAGACAAAATACATATAGTAAGAAATGGATTTAATGGGGAAATTTTAGAAAATAAATATCAGAAGGAAAGAAAGTCAATTATTAAAATAGGCTATATTGGGACTGTTAGTTCTTGGTTTGATTTTGAGATATTAGAGGATTCTTTAAATATTATAGAGGGATTAGAATATCATATTATAGGGCCAGTTCAGAGTGAAGCAAAAAAAAATTCAAATAATCGCATAGTATTTGAGGGAGTAGTAGAACATGATAATTTGCAGGAAAAAATTGCTGATTATGATGCTTTGATAATGCCGTTTGTGGTAAATGATATTGTTAAATCTGTTGATCCGGTAAAATTGTATGAATATCTTAATTTTTCAAAACCAATTATTAGTGTATATTATGAAGAAATTGATAGATTTGATGAATTCGTATGGTTTTACAGAACATTAGAAGAACTAATTGATGCGATTTTTAACGTACGAGCTGGAAAACTGAAATATAGTAATGAAGCGAGAAGAAAATTTCTTTTAGATAGCACATGGGAAAGCAGAGCAGTTGAAATTGAAAAAATATTAGAGGTAAAGCAACGTTAAGGGTAAAAAAATGAAAATAAAAAAAAGAGGATTTGTAAACAAAATTATTGTTTTTCTATTATTGATAGTTGCTTTTCACTGTTTTTATTTGTTTAAGTACCCATTATGGTTAAGCAATATCACATGGATATATAACTGGGGTATGGTAGTCTTTTCTATTTCTTTACTCTATTTTGTGCACAAATATCATTTAAAGAATTGTTGGTTGAATAAATATTTGCTTATACTTTTAGGGTTGATTATAATACAGTTTATTTATACAAAATTAAATTATCCGAATCAAAGTTTTTATGATACTTTTAGAGTCGCTTGCAGTTTTTTGTTTATTTTTTCATCTGTTATTTTTTTAAAGTATTTGGATAATAATGGGGAAAAATCCTTATTGAATTTAATTAATTGGTTTTGCTTTTTATGGGAAATTTTAATAATTGTTCAATCCTTTTACTATCGTAAGGGTGTTTTGCTTTTTGATATTTCGTCGTATTTTTATGGTGATTCAATATATGAAAGAAATAATAACATTAGAATGAGCATAGGTATTTTTGCGGAGTTTATGATTTTTTACAATTTTACGAATTTTTTCAGTGATAAGAAACTATTTCGAAAAAATAACATAAAAAGTATGGTGTTTTTTGTTATAGCCATTTGGGCTCTATTATTTGTTGATCAGGGACGTGCAGATGCAGTCTACATTTTTATAACTCTTGCTGTTATTATGGTTACTAGCAGTTACAATCTAAAATCTAAGGTAATAATGGTTATGGTAACATTATTTGCAATTTATATTGTGACGTCTACAGATTTAATTCAAGCAATGCTTGAAACATTTAATTCTACAGGACTTAACGCTAATAGTACTACACATAGATTATATGCATTACAATATTATACAGAGTGTATAAAAAATCATCTATTTCTGGGAAATGGATTGCTTAAAACAACAAATATTAATGATGTTTATTATACTGTGGAACATGGTTCATTGGGATGGGCATACTATTCAGATGTGGGATTGATTGGTTTAACTGCAAATATTGGATTATTTGGTTTAATAATTGTTTTTATTTATCCATTGATAAGAACTGGGTATTTTTTATTTAAATTAGTGAAAAAATATTCTTGGCGAGAATATATATTTCCAATTTCTTTATATGTTTATCTTTTAGTATCTTCAGGTACTCTTATATCTACAGACGTACAAAGAATCTTGCAGTTTGCTTTTTTTATAGCATATTTTGAATATATATATAAGAAAGACTATTTGAGTATGTAAATAAGCTCAGGCTACGATAAGTGATAGAATGAGTTTTTCTCTGATAGATATAAAATGGTATTTAATATTTATTTTTATTGTAGAATCTAGAAAGTAGGATGGAATATAAATGAAGTTATTAGAGTCTCCTTTATATATAGAGGACTTAAATAGAGTAATAAAAAATATCAATTTAAGTAAATTGATTGATAGGTCAATTTTTATTTCAGGTGGACTGGGGTTAATATGTTCAGCGATAGTAGATATTCTTATTATCTATGGCAAAGTAGATGTCTATGTTGGTGCTCGAAATTATGATCATTTTCAGAAACGATTTGCGGGATATGAGAGAGTTCATTTTGTACAATATGATGCTTTAAATAATATAAGTTTTAATTTTAAAACAGACTATATTATCCATGGCGCTGGATTGGCAAGTCCGGAATTATATACAACTATGCCTGTTGAGACGATATTATCAAATTTTAATGGTGTACATAATTTGCTAGAATTCGCTCAAAACAATGGTGTAAAGAGGCTTCTTTATTTGTCATCTAGTGAAGTGTATGGTAAAAAGGATACTAATAGTCCATATGTAGAAGGAAACTATGGGGAAATTGATATTGATAGCCTTCGATCTTCCTATGCAATTGCTAAAAGAGCATCGGAGATGATATGCAAAGCATATTATTCAGAGTATGGTATTGATACTGTAGTGGCTAGGCCAGGACATATATTTGGTCCTTCTGCAAAGGTAACTGATAAACGTATTTCATCTGAATTTGCTTTTAAGGCAGCTAATGGAGAAAAATTGGAAATGAAAAGTTCTGGACTTCAAAAGAGATCCTATTGTTATTCGCTTGATTGTGCGGTACAAATACTTACAATATTGTTAAATGGTGAAAGTGGAGAAGTTTATAATATAGGACATGATGAAATTACCACAATTAGTGATATGGCTTTATTGTTAGCAAAGGCTGGAAATGTTGAATTGACAATAGCTGAACCAACAGAAGTTGAATTGAAAGGATTCAATCCAATGAATAATTCTTCTTTAGACAATAGCAGAGTAAAGAAATTAGGCTATAAAGATATTTTCTCTGTTGAGGAAGGGGTAAATCACACTGTCAAGATATTAAAAGAGCTAAATTGAATCTTTAGTATATTTTATGAAATAAGTTTTTCTGAAAATAAAGAGTTTAGGAGCTTTGAAATATGAAAAAAATAATGCTTGTTTTCGGAACTAGACCGGAAGCTATAAAAATGTGTCCGTTGGTAAATGAACTAAAAACAAGAAATAATTTTGAGACAGTTGTTTGTGTGACTGGACAACACAGACAGATGTTAGATCAGGTATTAGAAACGTTTAATGTTGTTCCTGATTATGATCTTTCTATTATGAAAGATAAGCAAACACTATTTGACATTACAACGAATATTTTAAATAAGATTAAGGATGTGTTAGAAGAAGTTAGACCTAATGTCGTTCTTGTTCATGGTGATACTTCAACAACTTTCGTTACCGCATTAGCATGCTTTTATTTACAGATTCCTGTTGGCCATGTTGAAGCCGGTCTCAGAACCTTTGACATTTACTCACCGTTTCCAGAGGAATTTAACAGACAAGCTGTTGGAATTATTTCTCAATATAATTTTGCACCGACAGAAAAAGCGAAAGAAAACCTTGTTAAAGAAGGAAAGGATCCTTCAAAAATTTGGGTTACTGGAAATACTGTGATTGATGCATTAAAGACAACTGTTAGAGGAGATTATACTCATCCAGAATTAGAATGGGCTAAGGGAAGCAAACTCATTTTCATTACTGCTCATAGGAGAGAAAATTTAGGCCAACCAATGCATAGTATGTTTAGGGCAATCCGTCGTGTGATGGAAGAACATTCTGATATAAAAGTACTTTATCCAATACATATGAATCCAGTGGTAAGACAAGTGGCTCAAGAAGAATTGGGTGGATTAGATAGAATTCATATTATTAATCCAGTTGAAGTGTTTGATTGTCATAACATTATGGCTCGAAGCTATTTAATTTTGACTGACTCTGGCGGAATTCAAGAAGAAGCACCTTCTTTAGGAAAACCTGTATTAGTTATGAGAGATACGACTGAGAGACCAGAGGGTATTGTTGCAGGAACTTTAAAATTAGTAGGAACCGAAGAAGAAGTAATCTATAGGAACTTTAAAGAATTATTAGAAAACAAAGAAATATATGACGCAATGGTTCAAGCTAATAATCCATATGGAGACGGGCATGCTTGTGAAAGAATTGTAGATATTTTGGAGCAAAACTAAATGCAAATAGAGATGATTAAAAGGTTAATTGATCAAAATGACATAATATCTTTTGATATTTACGATACGCTTATAAAACGTGTATTTGATAATCCGACAGATGTTTTTAATACAGTGGAAAGAATATATAACAAACATAATGGGTTCGGCATTAAATTTTTTAAAGAAAAGAGAATAAAGGCAGAAAGCATTGCCAGAAAAATGTCAAATAAACAAGATATTACATTAGATGACATTTATGCAAAATTAGATATAAATGAAAAAAATATTATAAAGAATATTGAAATTTCTGTTGAAATTAGCTGTTCAATCCCCAATATTGAGATGGTTGAAATATTTAGGAATTGTATACGATTAGGGAAAAAAATCATAATTACAAGTGATATGTATTTGCCAAAAACTATCATTGAAAAAATTTTAACAAAATGTGGCATATATGGTTATAATAAACTATTTGTTTCTGGAGAAGTTGGTTTTACAAAGTTAAATGGAGATTTATTTGATTATGTATCTGATGAAATGAGGACTAAATCCATATTGCATATAGGGGACAATTTTTTAAATGATTATGAAAATGCAATAAGTAGAGGGTTAAGAGCATTTAATTATATACCTTGTAAGGAAAAGAAAAAGAGTTATTTTTTGGCTAAAAGAAATCAGATTGAATTGAAATATTTAAGTAATTTTATTAATAAGTCAAGTTTAGAAAAACGAGATAATTATTTTAAATTTGGTCATGACTTTTTAGGTCCTATAGTTTATGAATATAGTAAGTGGCTTCAAAAGAATATAATCAAAAATAATATTAATAAAATTATTTTCTTATCTAGAGAGGGATTTTTTTTAAAGAATTGTTATGAAGAGATTTACGGAAATTTTTGTGAGACGTATTATTTTGGCTTAAATAATAATGTCTTGTTCTACCCAATGTTAAGAGTTGATGGGAGCGTAGAATCTTTTTTTGAAAACATTCCTATGAAAAAAGATACATATACTGCGAAGTATCTATTTGATGCTTTATTTTGTAATACAAAAGTATCTATTTCTGATATAGTACCATGTATAGATGATAATTTTAAAGAGAAAAAGTTTAGTGCGAGTGAATGGATGCAGTCATCTGAATTTTGTGATTTATATTATAAAGCTTATAATTTTATTAAAAAAGATATATATTTGCAATATGATTATTTAATTGACTATATTAAAAAAAATTTTCAGGGTGGGAATGTAGCTCTGGTAAATAATAGTATGTCTGCTTCTGCTCAAATTAAGTTGATGAAAATTGTGGAATTTTCTAGGATAGACTTAAATATATGGAATAGTCATTTCATTAAAAAAAAGAAACTCAATAACAAAAACTTGAATTCTTTTACTTGGTTTGGAAAAAATTGTAAAGAGATAAGTAAGTGTTTTTTTTATTCAAACTGTCTAGTGTTTGAAACGTTATTATTTCCACAAACAGGTACCTCTATTAAGTATGATTTTATTGATGGAAACACTATTACTGTATATGAAGATGATTCTTTTGCGAATAATAATTATAAAATAATTTCTTTGATTCAATCTGGTGCTACTGAGTTTATTAGACGATATAAAAAGTGTGATATATATGATATACCATCTCGCTATATTTTAGATGCACTTTGTAAATTTTTGTGTAAGCCAGAATATAAAGATGTAATGCTTTTTAAAGATATTGTAGATTTTGAAGATGGCAATTCAAAAAAGTTTATAACCAAAAGTATTCCATTGAATAAAGTAGAATTACGTAAAGTCTGGTGGAAACAGGGAATGATAGTATTCAATGGAGCTGATAGATATTTAAGACTGTATAATTTGAGACGGATTTTTTCGTATGCAAAAGAAAAAGTATGGGAATAGGATCATGATAATAATTGTTGTTAAGATGAAGAGGAGTTCGCAGGAAGCCAGAAAATTGGCTATGTGGATACTGTAAACAGATGTGGATTCCAGGGCCACAATAATGGTATTGATATGCGGATGCTTTTGCATGCAGGCAGCAATCTTTCCGGCAAGCTCATCAGCACCAGGCTGGTTGTTGCCGAAGGAAGCATTAATATATTTGTTTTCATCAAAATCCATGGCATAAACCACATTTGATTTTGAGCTTACATCAATACCAACGAACAAAGTGGACATATAGTTGATCTTGATCATGATATCACGCTCCTTTCCGATCTGGATTTGTGAAGTCTAAAGCAGAAGGTTTATCCAGGATATCATATGATGACCGCAGCCTCGCGTAATGAGCATTCATCCAGTCAGCATTTTTTGCTGGTGCTAACGGCTGGAGATGCAACTTCTGTGTAAGCGGAATGTGTCATATGAGCCAGGCTGCATGCTTCATGAGCAGTCGCGGACAAAGCCGGCTGAAAGGAGAAAAAGCAGTGCCTTCGGACATCAGACTCTGCTGATATCTTACCACAGGATAAACGATATGAAAATGTAACAATTAACTGTATAGATGGGAATTGGGATGAGGGGAGTTCCTCTTAGATGTCCTTACCTCTATACCATAAAAAGGAATAAGTCTGTAAGTATTTCTCTTGCTTACAAACTTATTATACGAGGAGATGGATTAGTGAAAAAAAGTATAGGAATAAATATGATACTCAATGTACTCAGGCAAACTTTAACCGTAATTTTTCCCTTAATAACATATCCATATGCGCTTCGTATACTTGGAGTTGTAAATATTGGAAAGGTAAATTATGGTAGTTCAATTATTACTTACTTTTCTATGATAGCCTCATTAGGGATTGGAACATACGCTGTTAGAGAGGGAGCAAAAAGGAAAAATGAAAAACAGGAACTTTCTAATTTTGCTAATCAAGTATTTACAATCAACATTATTTCAACCTTGATATCGTATCTTATACTGTTTTTCTCGCTACGGTATGTTGGAATTTTAACGACATATACAAAATTAATATTAATTCAAAGTTTAACTATAGTATTTACTACGATGGGAGTAGACTGGATAAATAGTATTTTTGAAGATTATTTATATATTACCGTTCGAAGTATTATAACACATTGCATTTCTATTGTTTTACTTTTCGTTCTAGTGAAGTCATCGAACGATTATTTATTATATGCTTTTTTACAAGTAGTGACTAGTGCTGTTGTATGTGTGACTAATTGGATATATTGTAGAAAATATATAAAATTAAGGATTACTATAAATATTGACTGGAAAAAACATTTACCTCCAATTTTAATTTTATTTGCTAATAGTTTGGCCATATCTATTTATGTAAGTTTTGATACTATAATGCTCGGATGGATGAAGGGGGATTTAGCTGTTGGCTACTATTCTGCAGCGGTAAAAATTTATACCATTATCAAAAACATATTAATGGCTATTTACATAGTAACAATACCAAGATTAGCCTACTACATAGGTGAGAAGGAATTTGACGAATACAAAAAATTGTTTACTTCTCTATGGGGGAAAATGACATTAATTTTAATTCCAGCAAGTGTTGGAGTGTTTATGCTAGCACCACAAGTTATGAAATTAATTGGTGGGGATGCTTATGTTGTTTCTAGTGGTGCATTAAGACTTTTGTGTTTTGCTTTGATTTTTTCAATTTATGCTGGATTAGTTTCTCCTGTATTAAATGTCACCATCGGAAGGGAAAAAGAAAATCTAATAGCTACGCTATTGGGAGCGGGTGTAAATGTTGTTCTTAATTTTTATTTTATACCGAAATATTCATATGTTGGAGCTGCTTTTACAACTATGATTTCAGAAGGGGTTGCATTTATATTTCCTTTATTGAGAATCCCGTCTCTTAGTATGTATTTGGAGTTAAAATCTATAAGAAAGTCATTATTTAATGTATTAGCAGCAACTTCGGCAATAGTTATTTCATATTTGGTGGTAGTTATTTTTATAAAAAATTATCTTTTAATAATCTCTTTTACAATTGGTGTTAGTGTAGTGTTATATATTTTTATATTATTCATATTAAGGGATGAATATTTTATTGAAGTATTAATGATAGTAAAGAAAATGTTAAAAGTTGGACATCATGATAGATATATAAAGAAAATAAAAAATTACTGAGAAACGTACACCATTCAGGGGCGATATTAAGGGCAGACGTGTATTTAATTGAATAATAAATATCCTTAACTTCCTGAAATTTTCTCACTCAAAAAAATGAACAAAAATACCACATTGGGGTCTGACTCCAATGTGGTCAACCTAGCGTCAACTTAGGGGCATATTAGCGAATATCCTCTAATG
>OLNC01000887.1_pt1 | contig 22347 bp, 17 predicted proteins | sample 1672011 | NCBI WGS metagenome assembly OLNC01 (sample SAMEA3136636, study PRJEB25190) | human gut metagenome | biome: human gut; feature: human-associated habitat; material: faeces | place: Austria | collected 2013 | reverse complement strand
CCGCACGGGCCGCGCCTTTTGGCTTATTGCACTGTTATTCGTTCTGCACAGGCTAACTGAAGGCAAAGCGCTTTTTGGCGCGTTTGTTGTACAGTACCAGCGCCACCATCAGCGTGACAACCTCGCCCAGGGCCAGCGGCCACCAGACAAGGGATACGTTTTCCGGGCCGGTGACAAACCGGGTCAGCAGCCATACCGGCGGCAGCACAAACACCACCTGACGGCAAAGCGAGATAATCAGCGATTCCACGCCGCATTCCAATGCCTGGAACACCCCCTGGAACGCAATGCACAGCCCCGCAAACAAAAAGCCCAGCGAGACAATGCGCATGCAGTCCACACACATGGTGTGCGTGGTGGCCGACAGCGAGAACAGCCACGCCAACGGCTGGGCCAGCAGGGCGTTGGTGCCCACGCCGGTGCCGATGGACACTGCCACCATAAACAACTGCACCGGGAAAGCCAGGCACAAGGCGGTCAGGGCGGTTTCGCCGCCGGTTGCCATGCGGGCCAGGTAGGCGCTGTCCACTACGTTGTAAGCGGCCTGCAGGATCATGGATAAAACGATGGGCAGGCCGATGCGGGCCATCAGTTTGGGTACCGGCTCAACCGCCATCGGGTTTTGGGATTGGTTTTGCTGCATATACGTTCCTCCTGTAAAAAAGCACAAAAAAATAACGAGTGGCGCGATAACCGGATTTACGCAGTTACGCCACTCGTTATTGTTTTTATTGTACCAATTTCACCCGGGAAATGCAAAGGTGGTTTTGCACAAAGATTTTTGGGTTCACCAAATGGTTTTATATTACCGGCCGATGGGTGCGCACTTATTCTTCAGCCACACCTTTTCGTCCTCGGTCAGGCGGGGGCTGAGCATTTCGTACACGTGGGCGTGGTAGTTGTTCAGCCAGGTGATCTGGTCGCGGCTCAGCTCGTCCACCAGTACGGGGGTAGTGTCGATGGGCACCAAGGTCAGCGGAGCAAAGCCCAGCCAATGGCCGTACTGGTTGTCGCCCAGGTCGATGCACTCCAGCTCGTTCTCGATGCGGATGCCTACCTCGTCGGTCTCGTAGATACCCGGCTCGTCGGTGATGGTCATGCCCGGCTTGAAGATGATGGGGTTGTTGGGACGCAGGCTCTGGGGGCCTTCATGCACGCCGGAGATAAAGCCGACGCCGTGGCCGGTGCCGCAGCGGTAGTTGATCTTGTGTGCCCAAACAGGGCCGCGGGCAAAGGTATCCAGCGCAAAGCCGGTGCAGTAATCCAGGAACACCGCGCGGGCCATGTCGATATGGCTCTGCAGCACGTAGGTGTAGTAACGGCGCTCGTTGTCGGTCAGCGGGCCGACGGTGTAAGTACGGGTGATGTCGGTAGTGCCGCAGTCATACTGGCCGCCGTTGTCCACCAGCAGGAAGCCCTTCGGCTCGATCTTGCTGTTGACGTCGCCCTCAGCATGGTAGTGCATCATGGCAGCGTTGGTGCCATAAGCGGCGATGGTGGAGAAGCTGTCCTCGAAGTAGCCGGGCATCTCGGCGCGGCGCTTCTGCAGCATGGTCTCGATGTCCGTCTCGTAAAGGGTCTCGCCGTTGGCCATAGCCTTTTCCAGATCCATCTGGAAGCGGACGACGGCCACGCCGTCACGGACATGGCACTCGCGGATATTCTCCAGCTCGGTGGGGTTCTTGATGCCCTTCAGCGCAAAGATGGGGTCGGCACCGGCCACGGTCTTATGGGCAGTCAAGGCGGTGTACAGGTCGTAGTTGGTGGCCTTCTCGTCCACCAGGAACACCTCGTCGGCAGGCAGGGCGTGAACAGCATCCACCAGCTCGGTATAGCCGCGCACGGTCACACCGCTGGCAGCCAGGGTGGCAGTATCCTCGGCGTTTAGACGGCCGTCGGCCAAAAACAGAGTGCAGGCCTCACGGGTGACCAGGGCGTAAGCCACGGCCAGCGGGGTGCAGGGCAGGTCGCGGGCGCGCAGGTTCAACAGCCAGCCCACGCAGTCCAGGCCGGTGACGGCCAGGGCAGTAGCACCGGCCTTTTCCAGTTCGGCGCGCACCAGGGCGATGCGGTCCGCAGCGGTGGCACCGGTCTGGGCCGGGGTCAGCAGCTCGCAGGCGGTGTCAGGCAAGGGCTTGCGCTCGCCGGTAGCATCCCAGATGGAGCTGGCTACGTCCTGACTCTTGAGGGCAGCGCCGCTTTTGGCCAGGGCGGCGGCGTACTCCTCGGCCAAAGTGGCGGGCACGCAGCTGCCGTCCAGCAGCAGGGTCTCGCCGGCTGTGAAGTTGGCGGTCAGGTACTCGGCCACAGTAGGCACACCGGCAGAACCAGCGTGCATGCACTGGATCTCGGTGCCGGCCAGCTGCTTGTCCGCCTGGACATAGAAACGGCCATCGCACCACAGGGCGCTGGTGTGCTGGTTCACCACCAGGGTGGAGTTCTCGCCGGTAAAGCCGGAGAACCAGGGCAGGGCGTTGTAATAGTCAGGCAGGTACTCACTGCAATGGGGATCACTGGTCATCAGCAGCACACCGTCGGCCCCGGCTGCTTTTGCAGCGGCGCGCAGTGCGGCGATTTTTTCGTTGGTAGTCAAAACGGATCGCTCCTTTTTATTAATGTAGGCTAGGAATATCATACCACTTTCTTAGGAAATAATAAAGAGGGTAGACTTTTTCGCGATAAATTTTCAAAAAATTCAAAAATTTCCGCGCAAAAAGGCCCGAAACCCCTTGACGCGTTTGTTATAATGATATTAGCAGTTAAACACATATATTGCTAACATCTGTGAACATTTGAATAGAGGTAACAATCATGGCAGAAAACAAGACCAAGATCGACATTTTCTCCGGCTTTTTGGGTGCCGGTAAAACCACGCTGATCAAAAAGCTGATTCAGGAAGCTTTCAAGGGTGAGAAGATCGTCCTGATCGAGAACGAGTTCGGCGAGATCGGCATCGACGGCGGCTTCATGCGTGAGGCCGGCATCCAGGTCAATGAGCTGAACTCCGGCTGCATCTGCTGCAGCCTGGTGGGAGACTTCCGCGAGGCCCTGAAGAAGGTCGTCGAGACCTACCATCCCGACCGCATCCTCATCGAGCCCTCCGGCGTCGGCAAGCTGTCTGATGTGACCCGCGCCGTTGAGGGCGTGGCCGAGACCCTGCCTGTCGTGCTGAACAGCTTTGTCACCGTGGCCGATGTGAACAAGGTCAAGATGTATATGAAGAACTTCGGCGAGTTCTATGATGACCAGGTCAGCCATGCCTCCTGCATTATCCTGAGCCGCACCGGCAACGCCGGCGAGGAGAAGATCGCCGCCGCTGTCGCCATGCTGGCCGAGAAGAACCCCACCGCTACCATCGTGACCACCGATTGGACCGCCCTGACCGGTGCCCAGATCGTTTCCGTCATGGACGGCAAGCGCGATCTGGTGGCTGAGCTGCTGGCCGAGGCCAAAGCTTCCAACGAGGCCCACGCCGATGAGGACGAACACGAACACCACCATCATCACCACCATGACGAGGATGGCGACGAGCATGAGTGCTGCCACCATCATCATGACGACGATGATGATGACGATGAGCACGAGCACCATCATGAGCATGGCGAGCATTGCTGCTGCGGCCATCATCACCATCATCATGACCACGACGCCGACGAGATCTTCACCAGCTGGGGCAAAGAGACCGCCCACAAGTACAGCCGCGAGGATCTGGACAGCGCCCTGGAAAAGCTGGACAGCTGCGCTTACGGCATGATCCTGCGCGCCAAGGGCATCGTCGATGGCGGCGACACCTGGTATGAATTCGACATGGTTCCCGGCGAGCATGAGATCCGCGCCTGCGGCCCCGATGTCACCGGCAAGCTGTGCGTCATCGGCTCTGACCTGAAGGAGCACGAGATCGCCGCGTTGTTTCACGTCTGATATTCAAACGCAATTTATCTCCGTGCGGGCAGACCTGCTTTGACCGCATGCTTCACGATTTACCGAAAGGATTTCCACCATGGCAAAACAGATCCCGGTTTACCTGTTTGTTGGTCAGCTGGAAAGCGGCAAGACCAAGTTCATCCAGGAAACGATGGAAGATCCCAACTTCGACTCCGGCGACAAGACACTGCTGCTTGTCTGCGAGGAGGGCGAGTTGGAATATGATCCCTCGCGCTTCGCTTTCGGCGGCGTGCATGTCGCCCAGATCGAGGACAAGAGCGAGCTGACCCCCGAAAACCTGACCGCGCTGGAGAAAAAGTCCGGCTGCGGCCGTGTCATCATCGAGTACAACGGCATGTGGCTGGTGCAGGAACTGTACGACGCCATGCCGGATAACTGGCTGGTGTACCAGTGCCTGGCCACCGCCGACGGCACCACCATCAAGACCTACGCCGGCGACAACGCCATGCGCGGCCTGCTGCTGGACAAGCTGCGCGGCAGCGAGCTGCTGGTGGTCAACCGTGCCGAGGCCGTGAACGACGACGAGAGCCGTCAGCTCATCCACAAGCTGGTGCGCCAGGCCAGCCGCCGCTGCGACATCGCCTATGAGTTCAAGGATGGCAGCGTAGCCTACGATGACATCCCCGATCCGCTGCCCTTCGACATCAATGCCCCGGTCATCGAGATCCCGGAGGAGTTCTTCGGCGTGTGGTACATGGATTGCATGGATGACCCGAAGAAATACGACGGCAAGACGGTGAAATACTTGGCCCAGGTCTGCCAGACCCCGCAGGCCGGCAAGGGTGCCTTTGTACCCGGCCGCTTCGCCATGACCTGCTGCGTGCAGGACATCCAGTTTGTCGGCATGCCCTGCAAGTACGACGACTATAAGTCGCTGGAGCAGCGCAGCTGGATCACCATCACCGCTAAAATCAACGTGAAGTACCACCCCATCTACAAGGGCCAGACCCCTGATTCCACCGGCCCGGTGCTGACCGCCCTGTCTGTGGAGCCTGCCGAAAAGCCCGCCCAGGATGTGGTCATGTTCAGCTGATTACCTTTACGTTATAATAAGTTTTACCCCCCCCTGTCTGCGCAGAAATGCGTCCGGCAGGGGGACTTTTTGTTGTATATAAAATGTTGCGGGGCTGGTGTTTTGCGTCGAGTTATGCTATTCTAACCTTGACGTGGCAACCTTGAGGAGGGTTCGCGTGAATGTACTGGTCAAAGAGGGCATTTTAGGCGCCATTTTGCTGATCGTGGGCGTGTTTGACCGCCTGTATATTGATTGGTACTGGGTGGGCCGCACCAAAGCGTGGATCATCCCCGGCACCGAGGACCTGATGCCCTGCATGCCGCAAAGCGACAGAGGGGCCCGACGCGTAAGCTGGTGGCATGGCGCAATCGTGTCGGAGGGATTGCAGCCTTACGGTGTAGACCGATTTACAACGCAGACGGGACGATGGTCCCTCAGTCAGCCTCGCTGACAGCTCCCTCACAGAGGGAGCCTTTTGCTCGTCACTGTCATAAATCATTCATAATCTATACAATTCATCCCCGGTGATAAAAAACTTATCACTGGGGATTTTTTGCTGATTGTAAGCAGGGCACCCGCGGGCTATACTATAAGCATCCCAAGCAACAACACCCCAAAAACAACGTAAGCATGAAACCTAAGGAGGTTTTTGTATGTATTATTCCAGCGGTAATTATGAAGCTTTTGCTACCCCCAAAAAGCCAGAAGGCGTCGACGCCAAGTCCGCCTATCTGATCGGCAGCGGCCTGGCTGCACTGTCTGCCGCCTGCTTCCTGGTGCGTGACGGCCAGATGAAGGGTGAGCATGTCCACATTCTGGAAAAAGACCCCATCCCCGGCGGCGCCTGCGATGGCTATAAATATCAGGACATCGGCTACGTCATGCGCGGCGGCCGTGAAATGGACAACCATTTTGAGTGCATGTGGGACCTGTTCCGCTCCATCCCCTCCATCGAGGACGAGAACTACACCGTGCTGGACGAGTACTACTGGCTGAACAAGGCCGACCCCAACTACAGTCTCTGCCGTGCCACCGTCAACCGCGGCCAGGATGCCCACACCGATGGTAAGTTCGGTCTGTCGGATAAGGGTGCCATGGAGATCCTGCAGCTGTTCATGACCCCGGATGAGAAGCTGTACGATAAAAAGATCACCGACTTCTTCGACGATGAGGTGCTGAACACCAATTTCTGGATGTACTGGCGCACGATGTTCGCCTTCGAGAACTGGCACAGCGCCCTGGAGATGAAGCGCTACCTGCAGCGTTATATCCACCATATCGGCGGCCTGCCTGATTTCACAGCCCTGCGCTTTACCCGCTACAACCAGTACGAGTCGATGATCCTGCCCATGGTCAAGTACCTGGAAAGCTTCGGCGTGCAGTTCCACTACAACACCAAGGTTGTCAACGTGGCCTTTGACTGCGCCGGCGGCAAAAAGCAGGCTACCCGCATCGACATCCTGCGGGACGGCCTGGAGGATTGCATCGACCTGACCGAGAATGACCTGGTCTTTATCACCAACGGCGGCTGTGTTGAAAATTCCACCATCGGCAGCCAGAACACCGCAGCCCCCTATCGCCCTGAGATCAAGGAGGGCGGCGGCTGGGACCTGTGGCGCAAGATCGCAGCCCAGGACCCCAGCTTCGGCCATCCGGATAAGTTCTGCTATGACCCCGAACTCTCCAACTGGATGAGCGCCACCATCACCACCCTGGACCAGAAGATCGTTCCCTATATCAAGAGAATCTGCAAGCGTGACCCGTTCAGCGGCAAGGTGGTTACCGGCGGCATTGTTACCGTCAAGGATTCCAGCTGGCTGCTCAGCTGGACGCTGAACCGCCAGCAGCAGTTCCGCGACCAGCCCAAGGACCAGCTTTGCGTCTGGGTCTACGGCTTGTTCAGCGATAAGCCGGGTGACTTCGTTAAGAAGCCGATGCGGGAATGCACCGGTAAGGAAATCTGCATGGAGTGGCTGTACCACATCGGCGTACCCACTGACCAGATCGAGGAGCTGGCGGCCAACAGCGCCAACACCGTGCCCTGCATGATGCCGTATATCGATGCCTTCTTTATGCCGCGTGCTGCAGGTGACCGCCCTGACGTAGTGCCCGAGGGTGCCGTGAACTTTGCCTTCCTGGGCCAGTTCGCAGAGACCGAGCGCGACACCATCTTTACCACTGAGTATTCCATCCGCACCGGTATGGAGGCTGTTTACACCCTGCTGAACGTCGACCGCGGCGTGCCCGAGGTCTGGGGCAGCGTGTATGACATCCGCTGCCTGCTGGATGCCACCGTGAAACTGCGCGACGGCAAAAAGATCACCGACATGGAGATGCCGCTGGTAGGCAAGCTGGCGCTGAAGGAAGCCCTAAAAAAGATTGAAGGCACCGAGGTGGAGAAGCTGCTGAAGGAGTATAATGTGATTTAAGCCCCTTATAAAAGGGAACAAGGCCCTGCCGAAAGGCAGGGCCTTGTTGTTTGTGATGTTAACCGCGCGCGGCGATGCACTCGATCTCCACCAGGGCATTCTTGGGCAGGGCGGCGATCTGCACGCAGCTGCGGGCGGGATACTCGTGGAAATACTGGGCATAGATCTCGTTCACGGTGCCAAAGTCGCCCAGGTCCTGCACAAAGACCGTGGTTTTGACAACATTGTCCAGGGTCAGACCGGCTTCGGCCAGCACGGCCTGCAGGTTCTTCAGGGACTGGTGGGCCTGTGCCACTACGCCCTCAGCCAGAGCGCCGGTGGCGGGGTCAATACCCAGCTGGCCGCTGCAGTAGACGGTGCTGCCGGTGTCCACGGCCTGCACATAAGGGCCGAGAGCGGCGGGGGCTTTATCGGATACGATACGCTTCATACAAAACAACTCCCTCTTAATTGGTAAAGCAGCACTGCGCACTTCCCGCCCGCCGGGCGGGAAGCCTGCAGCATTACTTTATAAGATGGCCTTATTGTACGCGCGTTTTTGGAAAATGTAAAGAGATTTATTGCTTTTTGCGCTGGGCGGCCTTCATTACAACCATAACGGCAGCAAACACGACACCGGCGATGGCCCAGATGAACCAGCTGTACTGCGGCTGGCCGTTGCCGTAGGGGCCGAAGGTGTAAAACAGGAAAATGGCTACCACCACCAGCCAGTAGGCGGCAGCAACCGCGCCGATGACCCCCTTGCGGGCCTTGGCGTCGCGGGTGAAGTCACCTTCCTCCAGCAGTTGGTCCATGGCATCGTGTACGGTGCCTGCCCATACAAACGCATACACACCGCAGGCCACCAGCACCATGAGCAGGCAGACGGAGAGCGCGGCTAAAAGGTCGGCATTGCACATCATAGCGGCAAACAGCGGCACGGCGGCCAGTATGCACAGCACGGTGCCTATGGTGTTGGCGCGGTTGTAATGGGCGGCAAAGGCATCACGCCGCTCCCGCACCAAGCCGGTTACGCCATACTCAGTGTCGATGGGCTCTTTTTCGAGAAATTCATACGGCTTTACCGCCGCGCCGCACTGCATAAACAGCACCACCGCCACGGCTACCAGCGCCAGCAGAATGCACAGCCCCAGCCCGGCGGCAAAATTCTCGCTGATGCCAAGCAGGTTATACTCGCTCAAAGCGCACAGCGCCAGCAGTGAAACCGGGCTGAGCACGCACAATGCCGTGGCCAGCGCCATTCTGGGCGCATTGGCGCGGGCTTTTTTCAGATAATCCCCTGCCTGTGTTAGCGTGACCCGGTGCAGGGCAGGGGTGTCATCCTCGGCGGTATATTCCGGTTCGCCCTGTTCCTCTTTTAATAAGTAGTCGGTGGTCACACCGAACAGACGGGCTAACTGCAAAATTTTGTCGATGTCGGGTACCGATTGGGCACCCTCCCACTTGGAGACCGATTGCCGGGTCACGCCCAGCTTTTCAGCCAATTCCTCCTGGGACCAGCCCGCTTTCTTGCGTAAGGTAATGAGTTTGTCAGCAAAGATCATGGGGAAAACCTCCTCTTGGTTGTTCGTGGTTGTTTTACTGTCTGCACTCTACCATTTTTCCCGGTTGCGGGGCAAGAAAGTGGAACTGGAAGTTTGTCAACGGGTAGTTGCAACTGCGATGTATCGTAAATTATTTTCTGCGCGGCAGTGCCAGGGCCGAAAGCAGCACCAACCCGCCCAAAGCGCAAAGTCCCGCCCCGGCCAGGCCGGTCACATCGGCGATCAGCCCGATCAGCGGGCTGGCGGGGATCATCAGCACGCTGTAAGCCATGTTGTCAACGCTGATCAGCGTGGCCCGGCGGTCGCTGGGGATGGCATCATTGAACCGCTGCATCGCGTGCAGGAACCACACGCTCAACGATGCCTGCACCAGCATCGGCCCCACCAGGCAACCCCAGGCAGGCCCGGCCCCGGCCAACAGCACACCACCGCCGCAGACCAGGGCACACAGTCGGTACAGCGGGCGCAATTTCCCGGGATGCAGCCGCCGTGCCAGCGCTGTGCATACCATGGCGGCAGCCGAGGCCAGCAGGGGAGAGACGAACAGCCAGGAGGCATCCCACCCCAGCGTGACCAGCCGCTGCTGTACAAACATCGTGGTCAGGTAGATGGGCAGCGAGATGATGGCATCCGCAGTGATCAGCCGCACCGCCAGCGGCGTAGTGCGCAGCACGGCGGCACTATCTGTGATATGGACGCGCAGCCGGGCGGCTATATCCGCAAAGGGATTCTGCTGCCGCGCAGCTTGGGCCTCGGTCACCAGAGGCTCCTGCAAAGTCAGCGCCGCCAGCAGCGAGCAAAAGCAGATCGCTGCATTGGCCAGGTAAAACCCGGCAAATTGCAGCACGTCGGAGAGTAAACTTGCCAGCGACCCCAGTGCAGTGGCCAGCTTTTGCAAAACCGAGATTTTTGCGTCAGCCTGCAAATATTCGTTTTCCCGTCCGGCAGTTTTCAGGCTGTCATAGGTCAGGGCCTCCAGCGTGCCGGAGATCATCGTGCAGGCCAGCGCTTTCAGTGCCATGGCGGCGCATACAGCGGCCAGATTGGGAGAAAACGCCATCGTTACATCGGAGAAAATTTCAAACACAGCGCTGACGGCCAGATTCAGCCGCCGCCCCAGCAGGTCAGCGGCCACGCCGCTGGGTACCTCGCACAGCAGACTGGTGAGGTGGAAAACAGCTTCGGCCAGACCGATCTGCGCCAGCGTAAAGCCCCGGACGGCCAGCAGCGCCACCCAGACGGCATCGGTCAGCCGCAGGCAGGAGGTAAACGAGTACACGCGCACCGCGCGCAATTGCTTTGGTAAATTCATCGGGAACACCCTCTCTTTAGACATACAAGAAATGGGTGCCCAAAAATAAACGACCCCACAGCAAAGCTGCAGGGTCGATAGTGTACACTTCAACCTTGCTTTGCCGGGTCAGTTTTAAAAATGGGCACACTTCTAGCTCTGATTGCTTAAGGGTTTCCTTTTTTCTGAAAAAGAACACCAAAGCGCCAGCGCATGGGTGTGCCCTCCTTCCCGGTAAAATATAGGGTAACTATACCACGCCTGGTGTGCTTCGTCAAGTACTGCTTGACGCATCCGCCCTTTCGTGGTAAAGTAGGAATAATTTACGAATCACAGGTGAAAATGTGGAAAACTTCAAAAAAATAACAAAACAGCAGTCTCCTGCGCGCACCATCGCCTTTGGCTTTGCGGTGCTCATCTTCATCGGCGCGGCGCTGCTCTCGCTGCCCATCGCGGTGCGCGGGGCCGGGCAGCTGCCGGGGCTGGACGCTCTGTTTACCGCCACCAGCGCTGTCTGCGTGACCGGGCTGGTCACGGTGGACCCCGGCGATACCTTTACGCTGTTCGGCCAGGCCGTGCTGGCAGTGCTGATGCAGCTGGGGGGCCTGGGCATATCCTCGGTCAGCATGGGGCTGGCCATTGCGGCGGGGCGGCGCATCAGTTTCCGCGGCCGCAGCCTGGTGCGGGAGGCCCTCAACGTGGAAAGTTTCGGGGGCATGGTCAAGCTGGTGCGGTCCATTATGGCCATGACTCTGCTGGTGGAGGGCATCGGCGCGGTGGCCAGCTACCCGGTGTTTGCCCGGGACTATTCGCCGCTGCATGCCGCCTGGATCAGCGTGTTCCACGCGATCGCTTCCTTTAACAATGCAGGGCTCGATGTGCTGGGCGGCGGCCACAGCCTGATCCCCTACTGCAATAACCTTTGGCTGAACCTTGTCACCGATGGGATGATCGTCTTGGGCGGCATCGGCTTTATGGTGATGCTGGATGTACTGCGCTGCCGCGGGCGGTTCCGCAAGCTGACGCTGCACAGCAAGGTGGTGCTTTCCACCACGGCCGTGCTGATTTTGGGCGGTGCGATGCTGCTTTGGCTGACCGAGCCGATCAGCTTTTTGGCGGCGCTGTTCCAAAGCATCACCACCCGCACGGCGGGCTTTTCCACCATCGATATTGGTGCCATGACCAATGCCGGGCTGCTGGTGATAATGATCTTAATGTTCATCGGCGCGTCGCCTGGGTCTACGGGCGGCGGCATCAAGACCACCACCTTTTTTGTGCTGATGCAGGAGGTGCGCATCATCTTCTCCAAGCGCAGATTGGGTGCGTTCAGGCGCCGCCTGCCGGAGGAAAGCCTGGCCAAAGCCGCTACCATCACGCTGCTGGGCACCATCGTGGTGTTTGTGGGCACCTTCATGCTCTGCGTGCTGGAGCCGCAGCACAGTTTTGTGCAGCTGCTGTTTGAGCAGATCTCGGCCTACAGCACGGCGGGCCTGTCGATGGGCATCACCTCCAGCCTGCATGCCGCCAGCAAAGCGGTGCTGATCGTCACGATGTTCATTGGCCGCGTGGGTGCGTTCACGCTGCTGTCCCTCTGGGTCTCCCGCCCGGAGCCCAGCGCCAAATATACCGAAGAAGCCATTACGATAGGGTGATATACCCCGAGAGGCCCCCTCTGCAAGGGGGCTCCCGCGAAGCGGATGGGGAGAGACTTTACCCAAAGTGCAACTATGGTGATGTCTCTCCCTCCGTCTGCGCTGTCGCGCAGACACCTCCCTCGCAGAGGGAGGCAGAAAGGAATGATTAGATGAAAAAACAACTGAAAACCGACCTCTACGGTGTGATCGGCCTGGGACGGTTCGGCACGGCACTGGTGCAGACGCTGGCCGAAGCGGGCAAAGAGGTCATCGCCATTGATAAAAACGAGGAGAAGGTCAAGGCGGTGCGCCGCTATACCGACTACGCTTTTGTGGTGGATAACCTGAGCGAGGACGCCTTAAAGGAGACCGGCATGCAGAACTGCGGCACGGTTACGGTGTGCATCGGCGAGCAGGTGGACATCAGCATCCTGACCACGATGCTGGTCATCAAACTGGGCGTGCCCCAGGTCATTGCCAAAGCCGCCAGCGAGGTGCACGGCGAGGTGCTCAAGCACCTGGGTGCCACGGTGGTTTACCCGGAGGCCGACATGGCCGTGCGCATCGGCAAGCGGCTGATCTCGGGCAATCTTTTGGATTACATCGCTCTGGATGACGGCGTCGAGGTGCGCCGCATCGCCGTGGGCGGCAAGCTGCTGGGCCGCACCATCCGCGAACTGGACGTGCGCAAGGTTTACGGCATCAACATCATCGCCGTTGAGCGCGGCCACCGCACCGATGTGGAGTTTTCCGCGGATTATCGCTTTGAAGAAGGGGATACCGTATCGGTAGTAGGCAAGGTGGAAAAGATCGGCCGCTTTGAGCGGGCAATACAGGAATAAAAGGCAAAAAGGCCCCCTCTGAGAGGGGGCCTTTTTATGTTGCAATTAAATATTCAGTTCATGGTACACCGTTCCATCCAGTTCTTTCCACAAAAATTTTCCGCCCTCCAGCGTCAGGTAGCTGTGGGGGCTGTTTTCTTTGGGGAGGGAGACCGAGCCGGGGTTGAGGTAGAGGTTCCCCTCGCCAAACGCCTGCCAGGCGGGCACGTGGGTGTGGCCATGCAGCAAAATGTCGCCGGGCTGCAGCGGCGGCAGGTGGGCAGTGTTGTACACATGGCCGTGGGTAGCGTAAATCAGCCGCTCGCCCTCGGTCAGCACCGCATAATCTGCCATGATGGGAAAGTCCAGCACCATCTGGTCTACCTCGCCGTCGCAGTTGCCGCGCACGCAGAAGATGCGGTCCTTGCGCTCGTTCAGCATCGCCAGCACCTCTTTGGGGGCGTAGCCTTCGGGCAGGTCGTTGCGGGGGCCGTGGTACAAAATATCACCCAGCAAAAATAAGCGCGGGGCACCCTCGCGGTCCCAGGCGTCCAACAGCTGATGGGTATAGTAAGCGGACCCGTGCAGGTCCGATGCGATCATCAGTTTCATAAACATCACCTTGTAATTTTATTGTACAGGCTCTTTATAAGAATTGCAAGCCGTGGCTAACCATGTTATAATGCCAAGGAAAGGATGATGATTTTAATGGAAAGGATTCATGCTGAACGTATCGCCCGGGTGCGCACCGCGCTGGAAAGCTGCGGCCTGACCCAGATGATCGTATGTGACCCCAAGAGCGTGTGGTACCTGACCGGCGTAGCCGTGGAACCCTACGAGCGCCTGCTGGCCCTCTACCTGCCGGTAGCAGGCGAACCCACGCTTTTTTTGAATAAGTTGTTCAACGTGCCCAACCCGCCGTGCCAGGCTATCTGGCATACCGACACCGACGCGCCTGTTGAGCAAATTGCCGTCGTGGTGGATGCCGACAAGCCGCTGGGCATCGATAAGGAATGGCCCGCCAGGTTCCTGATCCCGCTGATGGAAGCCCACCCCGCTATGCCGGTAAAACTGGCCAGCGATTGCGTGGATAACTGCCGCGCCTGCAAGGATGAGGCCGAGCAGGAGCTTATGCGCACGGCCTCCCACATCAACGACCTGGTCAACGAGGAAGCCAAGCACTACGTCAAGGCCGGCATGACCGAGCGCCAGGTGGCCGAGTTCATCGACGCCCGGTTCCGCGCCCATGGCTGCGAAGGCCCCAGCTTTACCACCATCGTATCCTTCGGCGCCAACGCCGCCGACCCCCACCACGAGCCGGATGACACCGTGCTGAAAGAGGGCGACTGCGTGCTGTTTGATATGGGCTGTGTGAAGGACCGCTATTGCAGCGACATGACCCGCACCTGGTTCTGCGGCCAGCCCACCGAGAAGCAGGCCGCCGTGCACGATCTGGTGCGCCGCGCCAACGAGGCCGCCGAGGCCCTTATCAAGCCGGGCGTAAAGCTGTGCGACCTGGACGCCGCCGCCCGCGACCTCATCACCGAGGCCGGTTACGGCGAGTATTTCAACCATCGTCTGGGCCACTTCATCGGCCAGACCGACCACGAGAAGGGCGATGTCAGCAGTGCCAACCGGACCGAGGTGCGCCCGGGCATGATCTTCTCCATCGAGCCGGGCGTTTACCTGCCGGGAGAGTTCGGCGTGCGTGTGGAGGACCTGGTCCTTGTCACTGAGACCGGCTGCGAAGTGCTGAACCACAACGATAAGCATTGGGATGTGGTTGGTAAGTAAAGGCAATACCGCATAATTCTAAGTGCCGATACGGCGAGCGAGGTGCGGCAGCTGCTAAGCCAAAAGCGCAGATAATACTTTGTGTATTATCGAGCATTTTGGCAACGCAGGTGCCGTGCCGCAGCTGCCGGAGCGGTGCTTAAGCCGTAAGGCGGGAATTGTGCGGTGTTGCCTAAACAAAGCAAATACTTCTGTAGGGATCGATGCCTGCATCGACCCGCGGGCGGATGGCGAGCATCTGCCCCTACAAATTGGCGATAAATTAAACGTAGGAGCAAACCATGAAAATACCTGCAAAAGGCTTTACCCACGGGGGCAAATTCCACGCGGATGACGTGTTCTCCACCGCCCTGCTGCAAATTGTGCGGCCGGACATCCAGGTCACGCGCGGCTTTGTGGTGCCCGATGATTTCGACGGCATCGTCTATGATGTCGGCGGCGGCATGTTCGACCACCACCAGGAGCCCCGCGAGACTCGCCCCAACGGCGTGCCCTATGCGGCGTTCGGCCTGCTGTGGCAGGTGCTGGGCGCCCAGCTGGTGGGCGAGCATCAGGCCCGCCTGCTGGACGAAAACTTCATCCAGCCGTTGGATCTGAACGATAACACCGGCGAGCAGAACTCTCTGGCTGATGCCATCGGCAGCTTCAATCCGCTGTGGGACTCGAAGGACGACCCGGACGAGTGCTTCTGGCGCGCCGTGCCGGTGGCCAAAAAGATTTTGGAAAACGAGATTGCCGCCGCCAACGCTGTCAACCGCGCCGACGACACCGTGCGCCGCGCCTATGCCAACATGAAGGACGGCATCGTGGTGCTGCCCGCCTACATGCCCTGGAAAAACGGCCTGTACAAGACCGATGCGCTGTTTGTGGTCTACCCCAGCCAGCGCGGCGGCTACAGTGCCCAGTGTGTGACCGACCACCGCACAAAACGCAGCAAACAGCCGTTCCCGCCCGCGTGGGCCGGTAAACCGGAAGCCCAGCTGCGCCAGATCAGCGGCCTGGGGCTGCGGTTCTGCCACCCCAGCCGGTTCTTGATTACGGCGGACGATAAAGAGACGGCCATCGAGCCCTGCCGCCGCACCCTGCGCGCCGCGGGCCGCAAGGTGAGCGAATGAGCGGGAAAAGCCTGCGGGGCCCGGCCCCCAGCCTGGCAGATGCCTGCCAGCCTGCCCCCGAAACCGCCTGGGTCTATCTGCTGCGCTGCCCGGACGGCAGCCTGTATGGCGGCTGGACCAACGATTTGGCCCGCCGCTTAAAGGCCCACCGCACCGGCAAGGGCGGGGCCAAGTACACCAAAAGCCACGGCGGCCCGGCCGTGCGCCTTGCCTATGCCGAGCGCTGTGCTGACAAAAGCGCGGCCTTAAAGCGCGAAGCCGCCATCAAGAAACTGCCCAAGGCTGAAAAAGAAGCCCTGGCGGCAAAGTGGGCGGCGGACAACCGTATCACCATCCGCATGGCTACCCCGGCGGACGGCGCGGCGGTGGCCGAGCTGTATAACTGGTACGTGCTGCATGGCACCCAGACTTTCCAGTACCGGCTTTCCACGGCCGAGGAGTACGCCGCCAACATTGCGGGTGTGCTGGAAAAAGCACCGTTTCTGGTGGCCATCACCCCGGACGGCCGCTTGCAAGGGTTTGCCTGCGCCCACCCCTGGCACAGCCGCGAGGCCTATGCCTGGAATGTGGAGGCTACCATTTATTGCGCGCCGGATTGCGTCGGCCAGGGGTTGGGCAAGCGCCTGTACACTGCCCTGCTGGAGCTGCTGCGGATGCAGGGCTACTATAACGCCTTTGCCATTGTGACCGGCGAGAACAAGGCGAGCCACGAATTCCACAAACGGATGGGCTTTACCAAAAGTTTTGTGGAAAAGCACAGCGGCTACAAGTTTGGCCGCTGGCTGGATGTGGTGTACTGGCAGTACCCGCTGCGTACCGGAGATGCCCCGCCGGAGCCGGTACGCTACCGGCTGACGGAGGCCGAGATGGTTTCAATTCTGGAAAAAGTTAATTTGTAACAAAGCAAACCGGCACAGCGCCTTTTCTGTATAACAGAAAGGCGCTGTTTTTTGTGCAGTACAGAAAAGTTATCTTAATCATTAAAAATATTGGCTGATAAAGATTGACAAAACTTAGTGGGGGGGGGGGTATTATACATATATCTGGTATTTTATAGGTTTATTATATAAATGCCAAAAGAAGAAGGAAATACAGAATCAGAGATGAGGTAACCAAGCATGCACCTGAATGGAATTGCAAAGCGCATTACAGCGCTTGCCCTGGGCGCGGCACTGCTTACAGCCACTGCCCTGCCTGCGTTTGCCGAGGGCACACAGCAGATCAACGTAAAGTACACCTACAATGCCATAGACGGCACCACCTGGGAAAAGATCTCCCACGCAGACTTTGGTACCGAGACCAATGACGGCGTGGTTGACTACCTGGGCAACGGCAAAGTCGGCCCCTATGTGCAGGGTGCCAGCACCGAGAACAACGGCGACCGCGGCCAGTCCTACAGCTATGCGGCCGAGAGTTACGGCGATTGGGTCTACATCGGCACCATGTACGGCGGCCTGGGCGCAAACTCCATCCTGACCCGCGGCTTTGGCAACCTGGACCCTGAGGTCGCCAAGGCGACCATCGATGTGATGTACAATGGCAACATGTACATCGGTGAACCGGACGGCGTTTCCGCTGGCGGTATCCTGTACAAGTTCAACGTCAAGACCGGCGAGACCAAAATTCTGATGGCACAGTCTGCTGATGAGGGCGGCACGGGCGTGATCAACATCCTGCGCGGCTCTACGAAGATCGGTGACAAGCTGTACTTTGTCGGTATGACCATCGACCGCAATACTCCGGGCCTGACCGAACGGGAGTATCAGACCGCGATTGCCATCCAGAGCGGCTTCCCCTGCGTCTACGAGGTCGACCCGATCCAGGGAGACAAAATCACCCGCATCTATGACTGCGGTGTTGAGGATATCAATGATTACCGCAAACTGACCTCCGCAAACGGCGCAACGTTGGCGGACATCAATAAATGGTACTTCACCTCCACCCGTGCCATTTCTACTTACACCAACAGCAAGAACGAGACCGCGCTGATCGCAGGCGGCCTGAACGCGGACGAGGGCGCTTTCCTGGCAGTTTCCAACAATCCCTCTGCCGGGCAGGATACCTTTACCGAGATCCTGGGCAAGGCCGAGTTTGACAGCCTGGGTGTGACCCCGGCCTGCAAGCGCGGCGATGTCAATGGCGGCGGCGGTATTTATCAGGTGCTGCAGTTCAACAACAAGCTGTATGTTGTTGTCTGCGTGGGCGATGAAGCTTCCCAGAACCCTGACAACGGCATGAAAACCTCCTTTGCCATTGTGCGCGGCGAACTGACCGGCACCGATGCCACCAAGCGCGAGAACTGGCATTGGTCTGTGCTGGCTGGCAATACCGAGGGTGAGGGCGATGCCAAGGCAAAATATGCTTACGGCATGGACCCGGAGCGCGTCAGCGCCGGTGCCTGCACCCTGCAGGTCTACGGCGACTACCTGTACATCGGCGACTACAACGATGTCAGCAGCGCTTTGCAGAACATGGTCACCAAGAAGAACTTCCAGACCATGTACACCAACCTGCAGCAGTCCATCAACCTCTACCGCATGGACAAGAATGAGAATGTGGAAAAGGTCGTGGGCGACCCGACCGAGGCATTCCCCACCAGCCTGACCGGCGCGGGTTCCGGCTATGGCACCCACATGACCCAATATACTTGGCAGACTGCCGTGCATGAGGGTAAAATGTACCTGAGCACGATGGACGAGACCACCTTGCTGGAGCCTATCGCCCAGTTTACCAACGGTGACCTGCTGAACATGAGCGCCGAGGAATGGCGGAAACAGATCAACTACCTGCGCGTTCTGCTGGAGCTGATTGCCAAGAAGAGCGATGACAGCGCATCCGGTGTGGCCATGTTCGCCCAGAATGAGGCAGCTACCCCGGAGACCGCAACCCCCGAAACTGCCACCTATGCAGCCCCCACCACCCCGGCCAACCGCAGCGAAGCCCTGGCTCTGGTGAACGCCGCTGTGGTCGCTGCCAACGAGCATGCCGCCGACGCCGTTGCTGTTTACAAAGCCCGCACCGAGCAGCCAGTCACCCTGACCGAGGAGCAGACCAACGAACTGGCCGATGCCCTGGTGGACGGCGAGTATATCCTGAACTCCCTGGACGAGGATTCCTCCGCCCCGCTGTTTGATATGAACAGCCTGATGGCGGACTTGACCGATCTGGTCGACACCACCGAGGTGGAAGAATTCGTTGAGTACTACGGTGAACTGATCGATGCTTTGGGTGACATTGCAGACCAGCTGCCCCCGAACTTGAAAGCCCTGTATGAGCTGTTGCTCCAGGTCGCCACTAAGGAAAACATGATCTATCTGGTCAAGTGCCTGCCCTACCTGAAGGACTCCGAGGCTGGTTTTGACCTGCTGACCTTTACCAACAACGCCGACGGTTCTGTTACGATGGAGCCTGTCACCCGCACCGGCTTTGGTGACCGTTACAGCCACGGCTTGCGCGTCTTTGCCGAGACTACGGATTACTTCATCATCGGCACGGCCAGCCCGTTCTATGGTAGCCAGCTGTGGCGCACCAAGAACACCGCTGTCAAGCCCGAGCCGACTCCCAGCGAGAAGCCTGCCGCTACTCAGAAGCCCACTACCGTGACCGCTACCGCGGCCGCTACCGCGGCCGAGACCACCGCACCCGTGGCTAAGACCACCGGTGTTATCCCGCAGACTTCGGATGATATGCCTATCGTCCCGCTGGCGGTTGTCTGCCTGGGTGCCCTGGGTGCCTTTGGCGTGGCCTTTGCCCTGAAAAAGCGTAACCACCAGTAACCCGAACCGCAATTTCCCATAAAGCTGAATCAGCTTTTTCTGCATGCTGACGTCCCCGTCGTTGCCCCAAGCAGCCGACGGGGACGTCTTTTTTTGCCAATTAACTAAAATGGCCGCTTAAACATTAGTTAAATTCGGGTTGACCTGCCCGAGACGGGGGGAGTATAATACAGGTACATGCAAACCGTAGGGTATCCACCCCTACCATTTTGCCTGGACGCTGGCTCCCGGCGAAAGCTTCAACGCGCCGGAAGCCGCCTTTATAGCAGCGACGGCTTTGTGCTGCACACCCTGGGCTTGCCCCTGTGGAGGGGACTACGGCGAGGTGCCTGCAAAAGATCTTCTATTTAAAAAAGGAGCAACCTGTTTATGGCAATCATCAAACTGACCCCCAGCTGCAAAGACTACCTGTGGGGCGGCAGCCGTCTGCGCACCGATTTTGGCGTGCAGAGCGATCTGGACCCGCTGGCCGAAGCCTGGGTGCTCTCCTGCCACCCGGACGGCCCCAGCTACCTGCCCGACGGCACCACCCTGGCTGATTATGCGGCCGCTCACCCGGAAGCCCTGGGCACCGATTGCGCAAAATTTGAACAGTTCCCGGTTTTGACAAAATTTATCGATGCAAAGAACGATTTGTCCATCCAGGTACACCCCTTCAATGAGTACGCACTGAAAAATGAGCACCAGTACGGCAAGACTGAGATGTGGTACGTGCTGGATTGTGAGCCGAACGCCTTTCTGTACTATGGCTTTGACCATGAGATCAGCAAAAAGGAATTTGCCGAGCGCATCAAAAACAACACCCTGACGGAGGTTTTGAACGCCGTGCCTGTGCACAAGGGGGATTGCTTTTTTATCCCGTCGGGCACGCTGCATGCCATCGGCAAGGGCATCGTGGTGGCCGAGGTACAGCAGAACTCCAACGTGACCTACCGCGTTTACGACTACGGCCGCGTCGGTGCCGACGGCAAGCCCCGAGCCCTGCATGTGGAAAAGGCGCTGGATGTGACCCTGTGCACCCCGCCGGTAAAGCATGATTTTGGCGAACATCTGGCCCAGTGTGAGTATTTCACTGTGGATGCCAGAAACGGCGCTTTTGAGGGCGTGGCGGACGAGAAGAGCTTTGTTTCGCTGCTCATCACCGATGGCGAAGGCACCCTGACCAGCGGCGGCGAGACCGTGGCTGTGAAGAAGGGCGAGAGCTACTTCCTGCCCGCCGCCAGCGGCCCCTACGCCGTGACCGGCACCTGCCAGACGCTGGTGACGACCGTATAACGGAATAGATTTAAGCAATTTAGGGACAGCCCGTACTGCAGAAAACAGTGCGGGCTGTCTTTTTGCTTTGTGATGCAAAAGGTGAACCGAAATAAGGATACTGCCGAAAAACGGCGAATTTTTGATTGACATTTTTTGACGGGGGGGGGGTAAAATTATCTCAAATTGCGGAGTACATCGATAAATTTTGGATGTGCGGATTAACTGACCGCAAAGAAGGAGGAAACCATGAAAAAACGTATTGCAAGTCTGCTTCTTGCGCTGCCGCTCTGCCTGACCCTGCTGCCGACCACGGCACTGGCAGAAGACGAAGCAGCGAGTGACCGAACCGTCATTGCTACAGTGGAGGATTTGCAGCAGTTTGCCCGTGCGGTGGATGCAGGCGATTATGACGGCAAAACGGATGCTGTGGTGGAACTGGCAGCTGACCTGGATTTGACGGGAATCGAATGGACGCCGATTGGATCAACGGTGAATGAGGACGGTGAAGTAGAGCATTGCTTCAGCGGCAAATTTTATGGAAACGGGTATACGATTTCCAATTTGGATTTTTCCGAAAACTATGGAAAGACAGAGTATCCGTCTTTCGGATTTTTCAGTGAGGTTCACGGCGCTGAAATTTCCGGTTTGACAATTCAAGGCAATCTGGATGTGTCCAATTCAGAGTATGTCTTTTTTGGAACAGTTGCGGGCGTTGCGGTAGATAGCAAAATTTCCGATTGCGTTTCAAATGTATCGTTCACGGATACAGACAAATATATTAACGGTACTGTGGCTTTGTGCGGATATGCGATAAATAGCACAATTGAATACTGCCAAAACAAGGGGAATTTTTCAGTAATGAAGGACACTTCCCAATTTTGGATGGGCGGTATCGTAGGTCTTGCTGAAAACAGTACCGTACAGTATTGTGTCAATACCGGCGATATGACTTCTTGGACACCTTCTTCCGGTGGAATTGTTGGATTCTTGACTAAGAGTTCAAAGGTCATAAATTGTTACTCCACCGGGAAAATAGTTCCTCTTGGTAAGGGAACTACGGATTTCGGCGGCATTGCAGGCACAGTTGGTGCAGGTACAGAAATCAGACATTGCTATTTCGCTGGTGAAATGGATTTATCTCAATATACTGCCACTCCACCTTATAAGCGTTTAGGCGGTATTGCAGGCGGTGTTTCTTCTGATACCCCTGTTTTTGAAAACAATTATTTCGTGAAAACTGAAAATGTCCCGGCTTGCTTTAAGTACCAGGATGCTGGAACAGAAAAGACCCTTGACTTTATGAAAACGGAAGATTTCTTTAATGAAATCACTGCTGCTGGTGGCAATTATCGATTTAACTCAAATGGCACACCTATTCTGCCAGCACCGAAATATTCAGTTTCTTTTGTTGTAACACCTGCTGAACTGACAAATGTAATCATCAAAGTGGGCGGTCAGGTAGCAACAAACCCCGCCGATTTGGAGGCAGGTACTTATCAAGTCGAAGTCAGCGCAGATAATTGCGAGGTTTTCAATTCCAATATTACGATTACGGCTGATACAGCAACTCATACGCATACTATCGCAATGACTTATTTGCCTGCCGACTACACCAAAGTCGATACAGCCATCGGCAAGGTAAACGCTCTGAACAAGGATGAGTACAAAGACTTTACCAAGGTGGAAGAAGCTGTAAACGCAGTAGTGCGCGGCAAGAATATCACCG
>OLNC01000883.1_pt1 | contig 22448 bp, 29 predicted proteins | sample 1672011 | NCBI WGS metagenome assembly OLNC01 (sample SAMEA3136636, study PRJEB25190) | human gut metagenome | biome: human gut; feature: human-associated habitat; material: faeces | place: Austria | collected 2013 | reverse complement strand
AAGCAGCATTTAACCAGAAAATGACAGAAGACGGCTTCATGAATATCCCGGATGGTATTGATGAAGAACTGCCGTTCAGCTAAGGAGGAGAAAAGATGTTTTTAAGAAAGAGTATTTTGAAAAAGTTAATGACGCAGGCGTACAAAGACAAATTGACAGTGGCAATGAATGGAGAGGGCTGGCTGTATATTGCAGGATCTTATTGGGAAGTGGGCATTAAGAAAGACTTTATCCCAAAAGAGACAATGGGAGATATCATCTCTTTGATCGGAGAATTACCGCTTCCGGGAGAACGATTCGCGGCAAACAAAGAAGGAAACCAACTGGAAGTAGGAAGAAAATTGGAAGTAGAAACGGAAGAATTTGAAGGATGCGATACATTGACGATCACGGATGTCCTAATGATCGGACAGGGAGGAACGACATTAAGATTGTTGCAGGACCAGGGAACAGGGATGGTGTATGCGGTCAATAATGTATTTATAAATATCATTGACAATGATGAATGTCTGAAACGAAGCGGAGAATATGCAGTAGAAGAACCGTTTTACGATCCGGTTAAAGGAATCTTGTGGAAAAACAATGTATGCGTATTAAGAACGGTATTCAGAAGAGATGAGAAGAACAAAAAGACGTTAGAAGCATTGCAGGGCATCGATATCATACCGAGAGGAAAAGAGTATGAGGAGTAAAATGCAGCAGAAAGACGGGGTGTGCTATCTGTGTGCGAAGTTGAATGGAGACATAAGACTGCATCGAACGCTGCATGAACATCACATATTTGGCGGGCCGAACAGGTCGTTGTCAGAGGCAGAAGGATTAAAAGTCTATCTCTGCCTCAGACATCACGTTGATGGTCCGGAAGCGGTGCACAATAATATCGACAATATGCGTCTTTTGCAAAAAGACGGGCAGCAGGTGTTCGAGGAAACGCATACAAGGGAAGAATTTATGAAAAAGTTTGGGAGGAATTACATTGACTAAAAAAGAGAAAGTGGCAAAGGTGTATCCGAAGAAAGTAAGGAGAGGATTCCTGGGCGGCGTGTGCGGGTGTCCAGATGATTATCCGTTTTTAGGAACGAAGGGAGAAAACATAACAGAATGTGTCCGCAGAAAAAGACTAAATACGGATTCCGACTGCAAGAAATGCTGGAACGAGGAATACAAAGAAGAGAGAAAGTGGCAGAAACAGCTCATGGATAGATTTATGAAGGTGAATTGATGTAAAAGAAATTATATTAAAAGCAGAGGTGGAAAGATGGACAAAGATATCAAGATTATATATGACGAAGAGGCAGGTGGGCTTAAGGAATATCAAGAGCCATACACGAAGATCGACTGTGCTACAGAAGATGACTTTTTGTTTATCGAAAAAGCAGTTGAATTCTACAAGAAAATGCAGTGGATCCCGGCTGAGAATCCGCCGGAAGTTGACGAAGAAGGTTACAGCGAATATATTCTTCTTAATTTTGTAAACACACCTATTTGCGAAATCGGCAAATACATTGAAGACGGAGACGGTGGAGGTGCCTACTATGTCGGTGACGATGAAAAATCTTGCTTGAGATATGGATTGTTTGTCGATGCATGGATGCCACTGCCGGAGCCGTACAAAGAGGAATGATTATGAAAATCGAAGAAGCAATAGAAATATTAAAGAAAGACATATATACAGATATTCCGAGAAGTGCTATCGGTGCAAGGAATCATAATACAGCTGTTGCGATGGCTATAGCGGTGTTGGAAAAATCTATTCCAGTGAAACCGATTATCCTGGATCAACTGAATGGGGATATTGATTACGATTGTCCTTTGTGTGGAAGACAAACAATGTCAGATAAAGAATCTTTAGGTAATTATTGTAGCGAATGTGGACGTAGATTTGATTGGAGTGGGATTGATGAGATTAATTGATACAGATAAGCTGATATTAAATCTGAATGACTATGAGATATATGATGAGAAATGCATAGTCGATAATCTTAGTCAATTTGGTGAGCCGTTGAATTGCACTGGGCATCAATTTGATTCTCCGTGTAAAGATTGCTGTTCGTTTGAAGGATGTAAAAATTTCTATTTGGAAAAGCTTGCACCACTCATGAGACAACCTATCGTATACGGACTTGGCGTCTTAAAATATCACACGCTCCGAAAAAACAATGATAGCCTGCCCGGTAAAAGCCCGCTTGATATTACACGTTACTTCGGTGACAGAGGTCCAGCTAATAAATGTCAATAGTTAAATGAGAAAAAAATTATTTTGTTTTCTGACTAAAAAAGGGCGGTCGTCCGGCCGGAAGGATTTCCGGTACATATGGAATTGTGGAATATATGAATGGTGTTGCGGAAGTCGTGAGACCGGAACAGATAATTTTCATGGACACTAAGGATTTTATACCGAAAAAATACAGGTAAATAACAATTAATCAGGGACGACGTTATGCCGTCCCGCTTTGAGTGGGAGGGGATGTAGATGGAAACATCAAAAAAAGAAGAAAATCACATAAAAATCACGTGGCTGAACAGGTATCGAAAAGCTGTCCGTGAAGAACAGCTGATTCTTGATGAGATACAGCGTCTTCGGGAAAGCAGGATGTTTCCATCACTAGTCCTTGATGGGATGCCGCATGGATCTGATCACAGTGATCTGTCCGTCTACGCAGTGATGGTTGATGAACAGATGGAAAAGCTAAAAGAATGGCAGCTTGAAAAAGTTCGATTGTACGAGAGCATATCAGACAGGATCCGAAGAGTAGAGGATGATAACCAGAGAGCGCTGCTGATATGCCGGTACATAAAGGGTATGTCTTGGGAAGATATCGCTGCAAAACTTGGATATACATGGCGACATGTTCATCGCATTCATTCACAGGCATTAGATGGCATCGATTTGAAAGATGTCATAGAATGTCATAGTAAAAGCGTGATATAGTTACACTGAGGTTTGGGAGATAACCTTGACAGTCTTTTCATATTGTTTTATTTGGTGCGTGGCGTCCGGTATTCAACGGGCGCCTTTTACATGCCGTCATAGCTCAGTGGTAGAGCACAAGCAGTTCCTCCATTCTATTGAAGCTCAGGTTCGATTCCTGATGACGGCTTAGTTACAGAAGACAGGGGGTATCAATAGGCGTGAGGGGAAATAAAAATCCCAGGAGTGCAAATGGCAACCTAAGGAGAAAGCACCGGGCCAGGTTAAAAGCCATAGGGGGACCATGCGGAATATGCCGCGGAAAATTAGGCCCCATCCATTATGATGAGCCGAGCGATAATGATCATCCTTTGTCTTTTGTGATCGATGAGATTAAGCCTGTGTCGAGGTGGAAAGAGTTCGGTTACCCTTCGAAGACAGCAGCCGCGCAGGACTGGAACAACCTTCAAGCAGCACATTATTGTTGCAATGCAATGAAAAGCAACAAAACAATGAAAGAGTTGAGAAAAATAAACAAAAGAGTCAATGTAATTGATGGAAAATGGTAGCTTTTTGTGAGGTGTGAACAATCACAAAAATGTTAAAAAATCTGACGATTGCCAGAAGGGTGGGGAGGGTACCCCGCCAGGTGCTGGAGGCACGTCCCAGCCGTCCAGCGCCGATTTACACACAGATAATTTAAAAGGGGTGGGAAAATATGGCAAGATCAAGGAAAATGGCTACTGTGGCCCGTACCGGCTCAAGACTTGAACAGCTAAAAAATCTTGCCGGAATTTTAGCCAAACAAATCGACCTGTGTGAGAAAAATAAAGACGGGTTAAAAACACTGCCACAACTGTCAAAACAGTATCGCGATACAATCAAAGAAATTGAAGAGATAGAGGGAGCTGATAGAAATGACGACGAGATCGGAGAAATCCTTACAGCAAGAACAGCTGATGGGAAGTCAGGTGCCGTCCGCTAGGATATGCCCGGAGTACGAATACACAGACGGGCAGGACGCTGTCAAAGTGCTATCGATTGGGCGCCTCTATGCGGATCCGTGGCAAAGCAATATTCTTGATGACTGGATGGGGAGAAGTGATGTGGAAACCTGGTCGTCAAGGGCGTGCGGTCTGTCTGTTCCGAGACAGAACGGAAAGACATGCATCACATCCGGCCGGATTGTAGCGGGTATGGTTTTGTATCATGAATGGGTGATCTATACAGCTCACTTACAAAAAACAGCGACAGAAACATTCATGGAGATTAAAGGCATATTTGAAACGAGAGGACTTAGAAAGTATGTCAAAGAGTTCAAAAATGCACTTGGGCGTGAACAGGTCATTTTAAAAAATGGTGCAAGGGTTGTATTTGTTGCCCGGACAAGGAATGGTGGTCGTGGCCTTCATGGCGACTGCCTGATTTTTGATGAAGCACAGGAACTGACATCAGAGCAGCAGGCTTCTTTTCTTCCGGCGATATCAGCGTCAAAAAATCCTCAGACGATTTATCTCGGAACACCGCCAGACGAAAACTGTACAGGGGATGTATTCCGGAGGCTGAGAGAAAAAACACTGGATGGCGAAAATAAAACAACTGCTTGGACAGAATTCTCTGTTCCGGAAATTGGCGATGTTTCTGACAGAAGCAGATGGGCTCTGGCTAATCCAGCACTTGGAAGACGGATGAAGGCAACGAGCATTGAAGGAGAGCTGCAGCAGATGAGTCCGGATACTTTTGCGAGAGAACGTCTTGGTTGGTGGTCACCAGTAAATAATGATCATGATTATGCCATTGATAAAGAAAAATGGACATCATGCGCGTCTAATCTGATAAAGCCGGAGGGAAAAACGGCATATGGTATCAAGTTTTCGTCCGATGGTTCCACGGTTGCATTGTGCGGTGCGGTTTGTCCGGAAAATACACCAGCAAGAATATCGTTGATAGAACTCAAAACGACGGACAGAGGCGTCCAATGGCTGGCGGATTGGCTGAATGCAAGATATAAGACGGCCGCATGTGTGGTGATTGATGGCAGAAATGGCGTTGATTTTTTGATTGAAAAAATATCAAAAACATGGCGGTATAAAAATTCTGTCATCAGGCCATCTGGAAAAGATGTGATAGCTGCAGCCAGTCAATTAGTGCAGGAGATCAACGAACAATCAGTTACATGGTACAAGCAGCAGGAGATATTGAACGAATCAGCGATAACGTCCGTCAAAAGACCCATAGCTGGAGGATGGGGATTCGGTGGCGATGCGTCCACGCCGATTGAAGCGGCAGCGTTAGCGCTTTGGGGATGTCGGACGTCAAAAAGAAATCCTGGAAGAAAGATGAGGGTTGGATAATGGAATTGAATTTTGGCTATGTTAAGGGGCTTCCGCCAGAGGAACGGCAGAAACTGAATGAATTGAAAATGGTATATGATTATCATAAATCCTCCAATCGATTAAAACGCCGATATTATAATGGCAAGATTACACTGAGAGAGGTTAATCTTGGTATTGCGTTGCCAACAGATTTTGGCAGATTGGAGATTGGCTGCGCCTGGGGCGCAAAAACGGTGGACGTCCTTGCGGCGCGTTCTATGTTCGATGGATTTGTGACGGAAAATGGAACAAAATCAGAAATCATGGATGGTATCATCGGACGCAATCATTTGATCGCTGAGTATAATAAGGCTGTAAAAGAAGAACTAAAGTATGGTTGCTCTTTTGCGGCTGCTTCAGGTACGAAGGATAGCGCGCGCATTAAGTTCTATTCGCCACATTGTGCGGCAGCATTATGGGATGCTTCTGAAGGACGTATTGACTGCGGGTTTGCATTTGAAGATGGAAGAAGAGATGAGTCAGATATTGACTGGTCTCCTGAACATGTCAATTTTTATACATCAACAGACACTTGGCAATTAGACAGAGACGGTGGCACATGGTATGCGACGCAATATCCGCATGATTTTGGTGAACCAATGATGGTTGCATTTATCTGGGATGCCACAAGTGGAAAACCGTTTGGCCGGTCAAGATTAAAAGAACCAGTAAGACGACTCATTCAGGGATACGTCAGAACAGTAGCAAATGCGACGATTGGGCTTGAGTTTGCGACATCTCCACAGAAGTATTTGCTGGGTGTTTCTGATGAGCAATATGATGCATTGGTTGACCAAAGATTCAAGGAGTACGTCGGAAGCATCCTTTACAGTACATATAACCCGGAAACGGGAGAAAAGCCAACTTATGGTCAGTTAGCGCAGGGAAACATCGAACCTCATGTGCAGATGCTTCGTATGCTGGCCACTCAGTATTCTGCAGCAACGGGTCTGACGGTAACGGATACTGGCGTGATCAATGATGCCAATCCTACATCTGGCGATGCGATCATTGCACAATCACAGACACTGATCTTGATGGCTGAGCAATTAAACAGATCGAATGGTGATGCTTTGCATAGAATTGCCAGGATGGCGCTGGCAATTGAGATGGACACGCTGCCAAATGTATTGCCAGAGGATGCGCAGAGAATGATGGCGCATTTTAAAAATCCGGCCATGCCGAGCCTGGCGTCAACCGCTGATGCTGCTATCAAAATTGCATCTGCAAGAGAAGGATTTGCGCAGACGGATATTTTTCTTGAAATGATTGGTTTTGATCAGGCGGATATCAGACGCATCCGATCACAGGAACAGCGCGCAAGAGGAGAACAGATACTGACGGAGGAGTTCAATGCAGATATCAACAGAAGCGTGGGTGAAGTACATCCATCAAATGTCCCAGATCAGCCAGCAGGCGGCAAACCTGATGACGCAGTGGATCCAGAAGAACGGATTTAAGGATGACAAGGCACTCTTAGATTATGCCTTTGCATTGGCTTCTCATTATGGACAGGCTATTGGTGCTTTGTCGTGCCGGATGTATGAAGCGACGGCAGCAGCGCAGGGGGTGATTGTTCCAACAGCGGAAATGGCCAGCCTTCCGGAATATGGAGAGGTGGCAAAAGCGGTTCACGGAACAATGAAACAGTCACAGAAAAAAGTGCCAGCAACAATGGCACGGCTTGTGAAGCAAGTGGGAGCGGATACAACTTTAAAAAATGCAATGAGAGATGGCACACAGTTCGCATGGATTCCCCATGGTGATACATGCGCTTTTTGTTTGGCACTTGCTTCCAGAGGCTGGCAGTACATGTCAAAGAATGCATTGAAAAACGGCCATGCTGAGCATATACATGCCCATTGTGACTGTGAGTATGCGGTGCGGTTTGACGGAAAAAGCAGCGTTGAAGGATATGATCCAGAGAAGTATCTTGAAGAGTATAATGCTGCTGGCAGGGATATCAATGCGATGAGGCGGGCAAGGTATGCGCAGAATAAAGATACAGTTAATGCAAGAAAAAGAGGGCTGTATGAAGAACAGGCATATCGAAAAGTACAACGTGGAGCTTCAGCAGAAATTTCTTTGATTAGAAGAGGTGTAGAAGAAAAAATACCTGTAAAACGGATAGAATCTTATGAAAGTCAGATTTACATATCGGACAATGCAAAAATAAAACCGAAGGCTTTAAATGTGTTAAACCAGAATACTGAAAATGCACTAAAAGAGTACGGCATTTCAATAGAAAGGAAACCTACAATAGTCATTTTGGCCGAAAGGGAATTAGAAAATGCCCTTGGTTTATATGATCCTTGTACAAATACAGTGTATTACAGTCAAAGCATATCAATTCATGAGATACAAGAACTATCTGGAGGAAAAGGCGCTGTTGAGTGGCATGAAATGTGGCACATGAAACAGGCTGAAGATTTCAGAAAGGCAGGCTGGAAAATCACGGGAAAAAATAAGGTAGAATATTTAAAAGCACTATGTGAAAAAGCCAAAAAAAATATTGACGGCTTAGGTATAACGCGCGATAATGTAAAGGAAATCAGTAAATATGCATATCAACAATACCAATTAGGCCGCTATGATGAAACTGAAGCGGAATATATGACGGCCCACAGGAGAAGAAAATGAAACTTATAGAATATCCGGAAGAGATAGAAAAATTAATGAAGATGTACGAACCGTATGCAGATTGTATTAATGATGGCAAAATTGAAAATGTACCAAAAGAAGTTGCTGAAGCTTTTGAAAAAGTGAAAGCATGGGCCTGGGAACAGGAACAGTAAAATACCACTGATTAAAAAGATCAGTGGTATTTTTATACCCATTTTTAGGAAAGTGAGGTGAGAACAATGAAATATAGACAGAAGCCTGTTGAAGTGGAAGCCTTTAAGTTAACGACTGATCCGGAACGAATTGCACCGGACTGGTTCACAAAAGCTGTCGCTGATGAGCGGATTTACATCGACCGTGTTATGAAGGACGGCCATATTGATGTGTATGGCTGTACGATCAGAACGCAGCATGGCAAAGTGCATGCAAAGCTTGGCGATTATGTAATTAAGGGCATTAACGGGGAACTGTATCCATGTAAAGCAGATATCTTTAAAAAGACATATGAGCGATGCTGAAAGGCGGTGGTCCATACATCTCCCTTGCCGGGGTTAAGGCGAACAGATTAAGTATAAGCAGCTTTTTTATGGAGCTGTTTTTTTATTACAAATAACTCGTATCAACGAGGAAATTTACTCAAAGGAGGGCTAACCATGGCAGAAAATGGCAATCACACACAAGGTGGAGACGAAGGCGGCGAAAGATATTTTACGCAGTCAGAGATGGACGCGATCATTGGGGAGCGTCTGTCAAGAGAACGCAATAAATATGCGGATTATGACAGTCTGAAAGAAAAAGCCGGAAAATATGATGAGCTTCAGGAGAATGGTAAAACAGAACTCCAGAAGGCCAATGAAAAGGCTGCAAGACTGGAAAAAGAACTGGGAGATCTCAAGAAGACAAATTCTGTGAGAGCAATCAGGGAGAAAATATCAGGAGAAATGAAGGTACCTGCAGAGCTACTGACGGGTGAAGATGAAGAAACCTGCAAGAAGCAGGCAGAAGCATTTTTGAAGTACATCAAGCCTTCCGGATATCCTGATACGAAACCGAATAACAGAAGAAACACGGGCGGACATGAGCCAAATGAATCCATGAGAGATTTCGCCCGTCAGATTTTTGGAAGAGGAGAATAATTAATGGCAGCTTTAATTAGTTCAGATTTTGAGATTCCTGCAGAGATTGCAAGTGGCATTTTTGCAAAGGCACAGAAAGGATCTGTACTGGCACAGCTTTCAGGCGCCAGACCACAGAAATTTGGAAAACAGCAGGTGTGGGTATTAACAGCACCACCAAAGGCGGAGCTTGTTGGAGAAGGTGCATCAAAATCGCCAACCCCAACCACCTACTCGCATAAAACAGTCAATCCGTTCAAACTTCAAGTGACAATGAGGTTCTCACAGGAAGTACAATGGGCAGATGAAGATGTTCAGATCGGCGTGCTTCAGGATCTTGCATCCAATGCAAGTATCGCATTAGGCAGAGCGCTTGATCTTGTCGGCATTCATAAAATCAATCCGCTGACAGGCACAGTTTCGGAATTGGTAAAGGAAGGGCTTGTAGATACAACACAGGCCGTAACGCTTACAGGTTCGAAATACGATGAGGCGATTGAAGCAGCAGCCGGCGCAATCATTTCTGCAGGTTATACACCGAACGGCATTGCGATGGATCCGACGTTGTCCTTTGGCCTTTCTACAATGAGAGACACTACAGGTAGAAAGATTTATCCAGAAATTGGATTCGGCCAGAACGTGACCAATTTTGCGGGAATGAATGCGGCAATCTCTGATACAGTCTCTGCAAAAAACGAGATCACCAAAGCAACGAATTTGCTTGGCATTGTTGGTCAGTTTGATGCATTCAGATGGGGCGTACAGAGAAGTATCGGCGCGCATCTGATTGAATATGGTGATCCGGATGGCCTTGGCGATCTGCAGAGACAGAACCAGATTGCAATCCGTGCCGAAGTGGTATACGGTATCGGCATTATGGATAGTAATGCATTTGTAAAAATTAATGGGGCAGCAGAATGAAATACCTGTATAAGCAGACAGGAATGATTGTAGAATCCAGTATTGTACTGGACTCTATGCTTTTTATTCCTGTGGCGGAAATAAGAGAAGAAAAGGGGCCTGAAGAAAAAACTGCAGCAGTAAAACCAAAGAGTTCTGCGGCAGTAAGAAAGAACCCGGTAAAAAGAAGGAAAACGCCATGATGACCTATGCGACGTGCGATGATATTAAATTGCGAAGGAATCTGCAGGATGATGAACATGATCGCTGTCAGGCATTACTTGAGGATGCAGCAGTGATCATTGACGCTTATAACAAAAAGGCGCCGGATGAAGCAAAGAAGCTGGTATCCTGCAACATGGTTCTTCGGGCGATGGCAGACACCGGCATTCCAATAGGCGCAACCCAGGGCAGTGTGTCTGCCTTGGGATATTCACAAAGCTGGAGCAATTCTAACGGCAGCAGTGAACTTTATCTGACAAAAATCGATAAAAAGATACTTGGCGCCGGTAATAAGATCGGCTTTTTAAATTGCTTTGAAGCGGAGGAACCATAGATGTTAAAAGGCATTACTGTAGTCCTGCATGAACGTATCGAAAACGGAAAAGATGCCTTTAATCGTCCAGTTTATACAGAGAACGATGTGGCGATCAAAAATGTGCTGGTTGCGCCGGCATCAGAAGAAGAAATTCTTGATACGCTGAATCTGACAGGAAGAAAAGCGGTCTATACACTTGCAATCCCTAAGGGAGATCAGCATCAGTGGGAAAATCAGGACGTTACTTTTTTTGGCGAAAGATGGCACACCATTGGTATGCCGGTAGAAGGCATCGAAACAATGATTCCGTTGGAATGGAATAAGAAAGTGAGAGTGGAACGGTATGGCTGATGATTTAAGAATCGAATTAAACAGGGCTGCTATCAGGGACCAGCTTTTGAAATCTCCGGAGATCATGAGTATCTGCAGTGAATATGCCAGACAGATTGCCAGTCGGTGCGGAAATGGTTATGCAACAGATGCCCATACCGGAAGAAACCGAGTGAATGCGATGGTGTATGCAGATACATATGCGGCAAAACGGGATAACATGAAGAATAATACACTTCTGAAGGCGACGAGATGATAATTGAAGAGATTGTTTTGAATTATTTAAGTAAAAATCTGGATGTGCCTGTTTTGATGGAGGTGCCGCTCGACGTAGAGCTGGTTAAGACTTATGTTGTGCTCGAGAAGACCAGCACTTCAGAGGAAAATTTTATATGCAAGGCAACCTTTGCAATACAATCCATCGCGCCGACACTGTACGAAGCAGCCACTCTCAATCTTTGCGTCAAAAAAGCAATGCGTGATATTGAAGTGCTTCCTGAGATCAGCACATGTTCATTGAACTCAGATTATAATTTTACGGATACGACAACAAAAACGTATAGATACCAGGCTGTATTTGACCTGGTACATTATCAGGAGGAATAAGAATGTCAGAAAAAAATGATGTTGCAAATGTTTCCACAGGCGCGCCGAAAATCGGCGGTTATGTATTCAGATCGACAACAGCAAAGGCATTACCGACAGATGCGACGACAGCGCTTGAGGCTGATTTTAAGACACTTGGTTTTATTTCTGAGGATGGTGTAACGAATTCTAATTCACCAGAGTCATCTGATACAAAAGACTGGGGCGGAACAACTGTATTAAGCGTGCAGACTTCAAGAAATGATACATGGAAGTTCACACTGCTGGAAAGTGGAAACTCAGAGACTTTAAAGACGGTCTATGGCGGATCAAATGTAACTGTTGGCGTTGATACAATTTCGATTGCGGCAAATAATGCCGATCTTGAGTATGCTGCATTTGTGTTTGAAATGGTGATGAAAGGAAATATCAAAAAGAGAATTGTGTTGCCTTGCGCAAAGGTAACAGCGGTGGAAGATATTACATACAAGAAATCAGATGCAATTGCATACGGCGTGACTTTGACGTGTGCACCGGACGAAAACGGCAATACGCACTATGAATATATCAGCAAAAAATAAAACGGAGGTTTTATAAATGGTCAGAGGAACAACCAAAACAGGTTTTGCGTTCGAAGCGGATGAAAATGTGATGGCAACTTGGAAAGTGGCCAAAGCCATCGCCAAAACCCAGTCAGATGAAGGCGCCGAACAGCTTGCCGGAGCAGTGATGCTTGTTGAAGAAATTCTTGGAAAAAAACAGGAAAAAGCATTGATGAAACATCTGCGCAAAGTCAAAGGAACAGCTATGACTGAAGATATGATGGCGGAAATCTTTGAAATCGTTGACTGCATCCGAATGGAAAGTGAAAAGGCAAAAAATTCCTAGCCCTTGCTGAAATGATGGCGAGGGCGGAAAATGAATTGATTTGCGATTTTGCAGAAATATACCATGTTTTTGATTACCAGGCGTTGCCCGTTGAATTAGCGGCAACGCTTTCTTTAGGTCTGCCGGATGATAGCAGGACATTCAGAAAGCTGAATGGCTTAAAAGCGAAAAGCGAAACAATGCTTCTTGCGGCAATTGCTGACAGACTGGCTTATCTCGTGTGGTTTCAGACAAAAGATGGTGCGTCAGGTGTTAATAGACCGCATTTATTGACAGAGGCATTGATCGGCAAGGAAGAAAAGCCGACCGATATAGTTGCGTTCGAAACAAAGGAACAGTTAGATCGGGCTTTGGCTGAATTTGAAAAGAGGTGAGATAAACGGCTACAGAGCTGGCAAAAGCATACGTGCAGATCGTGCCTACAACAAAAGGCATCAAAGAAGCGATTCGAAGTGCACTGGGCAACGATTTGCCAAAAGAAGGTGAACGTTCAGGTAAACAGGTGGCCGCATCTTTCGGAAAAACATTGGCTAAAGGCCTGGCGGCTATTGGAATAGGAAAAATCATAGGAAATGCGATCACGGCTGGCACGGAGTATCAGAATAGCATTGCAAAGCTTGGCACGATTGCGGACACGTCCGCAGTATCTATCGATAGTATGAAAACAAAGATAGCTGACATGTCCGATCAGCTTGGCATCTCACAGGCTGATATTGCTGAAGCCGCGTATAGCACGATTTCCGCAACAGGCGATACAGCTGGGGCACTGGATGTTGTCGCTCAGGCGGCAAAGCTGGCCACGGCAGGATTTACAGACACAGATTCGGCAATCAGTGTGTTGACAACCGCTATGAATGCATATGGCATGGAAGCAGATAACGTGCAGCACATCAGTGATTCTCTGATCACGACACAGAATCTGGGCGTTACGACGGTGGCAGAGCTTGCTTCTAATATGGGCCGTGCTATCGCAACGGCATCTGGATATGGCGTGTCAATGGAGAATTTAGAGGCGGCTTATATCAGTACAACAAAGGCCGGTATCAGTACAGCTGAATCAACGACTTATTTATCAAGTATGATCCAGGAACTTGGAAAAGATGGTTCTACGGTCAGCGATATCTTGAAGGATAAGACAGGTAAATCCTTTGCTGAATTGATGAATTCCGGTTCATCGCTGGGCGATGTTCTTAAAGTGCTGATGGATTCGGTGGATGGAAATTCAGAGGCTTTTATGAATTTGTGGAGTTCTCAGGAGGCCGGCAAGTCAGCGAATGCTATCGCCAATCAGGGCATAAGCACGTTTAATGATAATCTGAAAACGCTTCAGAATCAGGCTGGAACAACACAGGCGGCTTACGAGAATATGACGGACACGTTTGCATGGAAGTCTCAGGATTTAAAGACCAAACTCGAGAATCTTGGTATCGATCTTTTCAATGCAATGTATCCGGTCTTGAACGATCTTACTCAGGAAGCGATGGATTTTGTGGATCATCTGGATGTCGAAGCCGTTGCAGATGACATCACGGGATTCGTACAAGATGTGATACCGCTCATTGAGCTTGCGGGTGACGTTTTAGAGACTGTTGCTGAGAATCTGGGTCTAATTATTCCACTTGTTGGCGCATTTATTGGATTTGATTTGACGACAAAGGCCCTTGGATTAGCAGTGGGAATCATGGGCATCTTTAAAAACGTTAAATCCCTTGCACCTGTGATCGCTGCCTTATCTGGTCCGGTTGGACTGGTGATTGCCCTTGTCGCAGGTGTTGTCGGCGGATTATTCACGCTGTATAAAACGAATGAAAGCTTCAGGAATGCTGTCAATGATACGTGGGAAAGCATCAAGAATTTCCTTTCCGAGACATGGGAGACAATCAAAAATGCTGCGGAAGAGACATGGAACAGCATGACGCAAGCCATTTCTGCTTTTCTTGGCCAGGCGTCAGAAACATTTTCTAACATTTGGCAGAGTGTCTCAGATACAGTATCAAATGCCTGGGAAACGATAAAGAACGTTGTTACAGTGGGCATAATGCTTATTGGAGAGATTATATCTGCAGGCATCCAGATCATTACGCTGCCTTTTCAGTTTATCTGGGAGAACTGCAAAGGTATCATCACAGAGGCATGGAATAGCATATCAGTGACAGTTTCTGACACATTAAGCATGATCAGTGATGTGATTAGCAGCGTATGGAATGGAATATCAGATTTACTGAGTCCAATTCTTGAAGGGATAAAAGGAAACATCGAGTCGTCCTGGGATAATGTGAAATCTAACGTGTCTAGCGTGTCAGATGGCATCAAGTCGACTGTATCTGATAAATGGTCCAGCATTAAATCGACAGTGAACGACAAGATGAGTGGCATCAAGAGCACGGTTTCGGAAAAATGGGATGCGGCCAAAAACAAGACTTCTAGTGCTATTGACGCTATGAAGTCAAAGATTTCTGCGGGACTCGGGTCAGCCAGATCGACAGTGAACAGCATACTTGGGGCGATCAAAGATAAGTTTTCATCAATATTCAATGCGTGCAAGAATGTAGTAAGTAATGCCATCGATGCGATTAAAAGCAAGTTCCACTTTAGCTGGTCACTTCCACATCTCAAGTTGCCGCACGTCAGCATATCCGGTAGGTTTTCCATCAATCCACCTTCCGTGCCACATTTTTCCGTCAGCTGGTATGACAAAGGTGGTATTTTTGACAGACCAACCGTGATTGGTGTTGGTGAAAAAAGACCAGAGTTTGTGGGTGCCTTGGATGATCTTAGAGGAATTGTCAGAGAAGAAGCCGGCGGAAATGACATGAATACTGCATACCTTTTGAAACTGCTTGAAATGGCAGAAAAGTATTTTCCGGAATTTGCAAAAGAAAAACAACTCATATTGAATGATAAGTTTGTTGGCGAAGTTGCACCTGAAATGGACAGAAGATTGGGGGATATCAACAGAATGAAGGCACGATATGTATAACACAGAGATTACATTTGGAGCGTTCCATTCCTATAGAGACTTAAATCTTATTTTAACATCTGGCGTGAAGATCGGCACGCCAGATGTTAAAACGGAAGAAGTAGAGGTACTTGGAAGTGACGGCACGATTGATTATACAGAGTATTTTGGAGAAATCTTTTATAAAAACCGGTCATTGACATTTCCGTTTACCATTAAAGCAAAAACACCGGAAGACATTGATCAAGTGTATAAAGACGTATGTAAAAAAATCCACGGGAAAAAGGTTGAAATAGTATTGGACTGGGATACTGATTATTATTTTAAAGGACGGATTACTGTTGGCGAATTGACACACCAAAAAAGAATCGGCACTTTCACGATTACATGTGATTGTGAACCGTATCGATATAAAAACGATGTGACTGTTTCTGCATGCGCCGTTTCCGGAACAACAACCGTTACCTATATCAATGATCAGAAAAATGTGACGCCACAGTTCAAAATATCCTCTCCTATGACGATATCTTTTGAAAATGTGACAACGACCATAAAAACAGACGGAACATTCACGGTACCAGGCATTGTTTTTAAAGAGGGCGAAAATGTTGTCACATATACAGGAAATGGGACGGTTGAAGTGAGTTACCAGGAAAGGCGGTTATGATGTTTACTGTTTATTGTGATAATAAATGCATATATGACACGACGATTGATGGACTTATATTGCAGGATCCTACACTTGATACGGCGACAAATGACCCAGGCAGCTTTTCTTTCACGATTTATCCTCAGCATCCGTATTACAACATGATCAATAAAATGACCAGTGTGATCAGCGTTTATTATAAGGGCAAAGTTGTATTTAGAGGGCGGCCGATCATCATTAGCAGAGGTTCTTACAATCAAAAGGATGTGACGTGCGAGGGAGATCTGGCATATCTCTTGGATACAATACAGATGCCATATGATTATATGACAGGCGATAAGCATACAACGATCAAAAGTCTGTTTAGTAAATTTATCGATGATCACAACAGCCAGGTAGAAGAACGAAAACGTTTTACAGTCGGACGTGTAACGGTCACAGACTCAAATGATTATATTGTCAGAAAGAGCTCAGACTATGTGACGACCTGGAAAAGCATCAACGATAAATTGATTGATATGCTCGGTGGCTACATAATGACGCGGTACGAGGACGGAGAGACTTATATCGACTATTTGGCTGAGATCAACACAATTAGTAACCAGGATGTTGAATTTGGAAAAAATTTGCTGTCCATTAGCGTTGAGAACAAATTTGATGATATTTACACGGCGATTCTTCCGCTGGGCGCAAGAATTGAATCAGATGAAGATAACAGTGAAGAAAAGCGTCTGACGATCAGTGATATCAATGACGGCGTCGCTTACATAGAAGATGCAGAAGCTGTAAAAAAATATGGCTTTATATGCACCGTTGAGACGTTTGAAGATATAACAATTGCAGAGAACTTGTTAAAGGCAGCAAAAGAAAGATTGGCAGAGCTGTGTGAATTGCAGTCTGAAATAACGCTTACAGCGGCTGATCTGTCCGGGACAGGCATTAATGTCAATCCGTTTATGTTAGGCAGATGGGTCAATGTTTATTCATTGCCACATGGGGTTTCTGGCAAGATGCTCATTAATAAAATGCATGTATCCTTGAATAATCCGACATCTAACACACTAACACTCGGTAAGACGGCAAAAGCGCTCAGTGATTTTACTTCAAAAGCGGAAAGCGCAAATAGTAACCTGGTAGAACGTGTCGAAAAGGTTGAATCTAATGCCAAGATCAACGAAGGTGCGCTCGGTGAGATCAAAGATGTTGCTGTCAAACAAGTTGATTTTTTGTATGCATCCGGCGATTCCTCTACTAAGGCCCCTGAAGAGGGATGGCAGGAGAACGCGCCTGAATGGCAATCAGAAAAGTATATCTGGCAGAAAAAAGTAACGATTCTGATCAACGGGAAAGTTATCGAGTCCCAGGCGGTCTGTATCCAGGGCGCAGCGGGTGAAGATGCCTGCTTTATCCACATTGATTCAAGCAAAGGAACAGCTTTTAAAAATGACAGCGTGTCGACAGTTCTGTCACCTGTTATTTTTTATGGCAAGCAGAGAATCACTGATATAGACACGCTCAAAAAAGTCTTTGGATCAGATGCGCACATACAGTGGAAATCGAGGATTGATGAAGATGATCAATATCTTATCATACCACCGGAAGACGAGCGCATTTCGGAAGATGGTTTTAAATTTAAGATCAGTCCAGATGACATTGATACAAAAGGCATCTATACATGTGACCTGGAAGTGTAGGAGGGTAAAAAATAAATGGCAGTTAAAGCAACCAATCAGATCACGATTGTCGACATTACAGACGCATACAATGTCATTCTGACATCAGAAGCGTTTACCTTTGTCGGTAATACGTCCGGTGCACCGGCAGGATTAAAATGCGCCACACAGGCTGTGGCCTATTGTGGTTCTAATCAATGTGCATCCGTTATTGTTGATTCAAAGAACATCGCATGTCCAACGGGCATTTCTGCTGTTGTTGAAGGTAACGGTACATCAGCGCCGACCATTACTTTTACAACAACAGCAACCATAGCGAATGCCTGTGAGGCGGTTATTCCGATCACGGTTGATGATATCACAATCAACAAGAAGTTTTCATTTGCGGTAGCAAAAACTGGCGCCACTGGTTTAAAGGGCGATGCGGGCAAAGGCGTTAAATCCACAACTGTTACTTATCAGGCGTCAACAAGTGGTACGACGGTGCCTACAGGGACATGGAACGCAGATATTCCGACAGTTGCAGCAGGCTCTTATTTGTGGACCAGGACGGTTATTACATATACGGATAATACTTCATCGACGTCTTATTCTGTTGGAAAGATGGGCAGTACCGGAGCAACAGGAACGACTGGTTCCCAGTGGTACAGTGGCACCGGCATCACCGGCACATCAACAACAGCCACTGTGTTTTCCGGATCCGGTGTAGCAGCGGCACGCGTCAATGACATGTACCTGAATACATCAACAGGATATACCTACAAGTGTACCGTTGCCGGTGCGGCTTCTGCAGCAAAGTGGGTTTATTCCGGAAGTATCAAAGGTGCCACCGGTTCGACTGGTAATGGTATTTCAAAAGCAGAAATCGCTTATGCAGCATCAACTTCAAACACGACAGCGCCGACAAGCGGCTGGCAGTCAACACCGCCTTCCGTATCCGCCGGTTCTTATCTGTGGACCAGGACGATATTTACCTACACAAATGGCGGAACAGCCACCCAGTACAGCGTGGCCAAACAGGGTGCGACAGGCGCAGCGGGACAGGATGCTATAACAGTCAGCATTACAGCATCAAACGGTACCGTATTCAAGAACAGCTCCGGTTCGACCGTTCTGACAGCGCATGTATTTAAAGGCGGCGTTGAGCAGAGCATTACTGATGCCGGTGTGTGCGGTTCGCTTGGCTCGATTAAGTGGCATAAAGGTGAAGACACAGCGGTATTGGCGACATCCAAGACGTTGGCCATAACGCCTGATGATATCAACAATGTGGGTGCATTTACTTGTAGCCTGGAAAGCTAGGAGGTGAGCTTATTGGCAGTTAAAGCCAAAACGCAGATTACAGTTTTTGACATGACAGACGCTTATTCGGTCATCCTCACAAGTGAAGCATTTACATTTGCAGGGAATACATCTGGGGCACCAGCAGGTTTATCCTGTTCAACCCAGGCTGTGGCCTATTGCGGCGGAATGCAGTGCAAAAAAGTGACTATCGGAACAGTAAGTTGTCCAACAGGCATTTCAGCAGCAATAACTAACAATGGTACAGCATCGCCAACGATTACGTTTAAAACAACCGTTACAGTGACTGCTTCGTGCGAAGCAACCATTCCTGTTACAGTGGACGATGTTACAATTAATAAAAAGTTCTCCTTCTCAGTAGCAAAGACAGGCGCTACCGGAGCCGCAGGCAAGGGTATCAAATCCACCGCCATCACTTATCAGCTTTCAGCCAGTTCCACGACCGCCCCAACAGGAACATGGGCGACATCAGTACCCGCAGCGGATGCATCAAAGCCGTATCTTTGGACAAAGACTGTACTGACTTATACAGATGGAACAACAAGCACAGGGTATTCGGTGGGGAGCTCTATAGATGGGATAGAGATTGGTGGAAGAAATTTACTTATTAACAGTGATGATTTATCTCAATGGGATCAGTCGGTCGGCACAGCAGTTCCTGATAGTGATGGATATTTCAAAGTAACTTACGATGGCTCGTCCAGTTGGTGGGGGACAAGACAAAAAATAACTTTAAAAGTTGGTCAGACATACACACTTTCTGGATGGTGCAAAGGAAATGCATCTCGCCTTTATGCGTACGCCGATGACACAGATCAATATCATACCGAAGTAAACACCACATCGACCGGAAAATTTCTGAGTGTAACATTTACGCCAAAGCAAGCCACAAGCTTTTATATAGTCTGTTATGCAAGAAAAGGCATTACTACTTATTACAAATTACCAAAACTCGAAATCGGTAACAAAGCAACTGACTGGACACCCGCACCGGAAGATTACACGAGCGATCTCAACGACAAACTCACTCAGTTCCGCGAAGAGACTGCTTCAAGCATTGACCAGACAGCTGAAGCCATTAAATCCACCGTTTACGACAATGTCTATCTGAAGGGCGATGTTGACAAATTCATTTCGGGTGTCAAAACAGAAGTGACACAGACAAAAGACTCATGGCAGGTGACTTTCGATGATTTCCAGAAGACGTTGAACAGTATTACGGATAAAACAGGTGCTGAATTTTCTGAAATTAAAAAATACATCCGCTTCGAAGACGGAAACATTCTACTCGGCAACAGTACAAGTCCACTGATTCTGAAGCTCAAAAATGACCGTATTCAATTCTTGCAGAACGGCTATGAAGTCGCTTATATCTCTGACCAGCGTATGTACAACACCGTTTGCGAGATCATCAAGCAGCTTAAGATTGCAGACAGTGTCTGGACAGTTGAGACAAATGCAGCCGGTGACACAATCGTATCATTGATCGGCATATAGAAAGGAGTGATCAAATGGCAACATCAGCAAAAAATGAAACAACCTGTGGCCATAATGGTCACTACCATCTCTATATGGCCATCAAAGTCAACAGCCAGAACGCTAACACGAATCAATCAAATGTGACTGTGACAATGTACGCCCAGTCTGATTCATCATCATACGGCGCATACAATCTTGATGCTTCCGGAAATTCCGTCAAAATGACAGTCAATGGCAGTCAGGTCATCAGTAAAACAATGGCGATGGATTTCCGGAACAGAGCAACCGTCAATCTGGGTTCCTGGACAGGCAACATCAGCCACGGCGCAGACGGTAAAAAGACGCTTGCATGTTCTGGTTCATTTTCAATCAGTGGCTCATCCTACCTGTCAAATGGTTCGATCTCATGCAGCATCGTGCTTGACCAAATTCCAAGGGCAACAAAGCCGACACTGTCAGCTTCAACAATTGCACTTGGCAATGCAGTTACAATCAAGATTGCACCGGCCGTCTCAAGCTGGACACACAACTTATATTATCGCGTCGGTACAGGCAGCTGGACTCGCTTTGCAACGGGCATGAAAGCAAATTATTCGTGGACGTTACCGCTGACGATTGCAAACAATTTCCCGTCTGCAACGAGCGGCACGGTCACTATCGGCGTCAATACATATAACGGCAGCACGCAGATTGGTGGTACTCAGACAGTCAATCTGAATATCACGATACCGGCATCTGTTGCACCGTCTGTTTCAGCTGTATCAGTATCAGAACGCGAACAGCCAATACAACTTTTTGGTGCCGGATACATACAGGGTAAATCAAGATTTCTTGTGAGCTCAAGCGCTTCTGGAGCGTATGGTAGTTGGATAACGGGCTATAGATTTGATGTCGGCTCTCAGTCCTATACAAACACATCAAGCTCATACGAGATGCAGGAGCCAGTCAGAGACAGCGGCACAGTCACAATCAAAGTCACGGTAACGGACAGCAGAGGTCGGACAGCATCCAGATCTATCACGGTCAGCGTACTGCCTTATAGCGTGCCACAGATAACCGGATTTGATTGCAGCCGTTGCGGCGATGCAAAAGGTACGGTCGCAATCAATGGTGGCGGTGAATTTCTAAAAGTTTATATGACTTTTTCGGTATCATCGTTGAACAATAACAATACAGGCAAGTACAAATTAGAGTACTGCCAGAAAGGCGCATCATCTTGGACAGCATTGACGAGCGGTGACAGCTACAACTATAGCGGAACGTTTATATCCAGTGCGGCGCTGTTGAATTCAGCAAATTCCTACCAGGTACGATTAACCGTATGGGACAGCTTCACAAGTTCTGTGATTGTTCGAGAGGTCGGAACAGCTGTAAGACTCTTGTCGTATATTGTCAAAAAGACAGCACTCGCTATCGGTAAATTCGCAGAGGTAGCGAATGCGTTTGACGTGGCATTACCAGCAATATTTAGAAAAAACGTTAGTATCTATGGCGATAGCGGCATATCGGGCGGACTCAGCGTCTCAGGTGATGCCGCTGTGAATGGCGCATTATATGCCAATGGAAACATTAATGCAAAGAAGGATATTGGTGTTGTTGGAAATATGTGGTTCGGACAGGAAAATGGTATTTTGTTTGTTACGTTAAATGATGGAACCATACTGGAAGCTATTAATCTGTTTGATGGAAACAATCTTTCTATTGGGTGGGGACATTATAGTCAGAAAAAAGGGCAGGTTTGTATAGGTGGAACTGATATCATCCATCGTGTTTCAGCGACAGCCAATAATGTTGAATATCGCCCATATTACCGAAGAGGAGATTCGATAGATGTTAGAATGGGTACGGCGGGATATGTTACATCAGGTACAAAAGAATTTTATTTCACTATACCACTGGGCAAGCCTGTCGTCGGAAATCCAAGTGTGTCGATATCATCAATCAACGGACTTATTATGCGACAAAATAGCAAGTATATTATAAAGGCTGATTGGGTTCAACCAGATAGGTATTCAGCAGCTGTTCGTGATAACAATGCCATATGGGTCATCGCTTTCTGGAACAATACAACAAATGCCGCAAATAACAGCCCTGTTGGTATTGATGCTAATATTAGAATCAC
>OLNC01000881.1_pt1 | contig 22494 bp, 21 predicted proteins | sample 1672011 | NCBI WGS metagenome assembly OLNC01 (sample SAMEA3136636, study PRJEB25190) | human gut metagenome | biome: human gut; feature: human-associated habitat; material: faeces | place: Austria | collected 2013 | reverse complement strand
TGCTCAACTGACTTAAGTCTATATGTTCAAATTTTCAATTTGAACAGGTAAAAAACAAAAAAGACCAAACACAAACCTATCGTAAATAGGTTCATATTTGGTCGTTACATTTCTCACTGAGAAATGCCTCTTTACTGAACGAATATATATATAAATGATGAATTTCTTAATATTGAAAAATCTGTCTTACAGTATAGAATACAAAATAATTGTGATTGAACTTCTTAACTCCCCCCTTTTTACTTTTAACCTATAATACAGAAAACGACCAAAGTGCTTTAGCAGATTGGTCGTTTTCCATGTTGTTTATTGATTGCTTACGATTGGCTAAACTTTTTTATTTATTTAAGTTTTTTCTTTTTAAAGCCATATCCGGCAACACAGCCAAAAAGAGCAATTAATCCAAAGTACAGCATTACATTTGATGTATCGCCTGTTTTTGGAGCATCTGGCAGTTTTGTTTCTGGTGCAATAGGTTTGGTTGGTTCTTCTGGTTTTGGCTTCTCTGGTTCTATATATATCCATTTCCCATACAACGTCACATCTCTTGTGATTGCCGTATTGAAATCAAACTTTTGTGTGCATTCTTTGTCGGTATACCAGCCATCAAATATCCAATTATCCGTTGCTGTGAATTTGGGTTCATCAGTTGTTGATCCATATTCTACTGTAATATCCTTGGGAAGGTTAACGCCGTCTAAGCTCTTATCTGATACAAACTCATAGTCAATGGTATACTTGTTGATTTCCCATTGTGCCACAAGTTCAATCTGCTTTATAGTATCATTCTCAGCCAGGGATTGATAGTTTGAGCCGTCTTTTACGCCAGCATCTTGATATGTCCATCCCTTAAATGTGTAGCCCTCACGAATCGGAATAGGAGTAGGAACAGTATCTGCATACTTTATCCCTGTAATGGTTGATGGAGTATACTTTGGCATGGATCCACCATTCGCATTGTAAAGCACACTATAGTCTGTCAGTTCTACCCATTTACCCGTCAGAGTAATAAAGCTGCCATCAATTTGATTGGTTGTCAGTTCACTGTATTTGTCGGTTGCAAGTACCTCTATGTCATTTATTTCCCAACCGATGAATCCGTAACCGTCTTTTTTTGGTGGTTCTGGTAATAAATTGGCATCATTCCATTTTACATTTTCTTTGTCCACTACTATAATATCCTCAAAGCCTGTATTATATTTGACTTTGTAGTTATTTTCTTTCCACTGTGCAACCAAAGTAATACTCATAACTGTATCGTCAGTCACTAAGCTGTCATAAGTTGTAGCATTGGTAACATCCATATCCTGATATTTCCATCCTAGAAAAATGTGATTTTCTTTACTTGGAGCAACTGGTATTAAATCCTTGTCAGAGAAACGAATCGCCTCTTTATCAAGTATTTCTCCAGCTCCTTTTGTATCATATTTTACAGTATAATATTTTATTTCCCATTTTGCGTAATAGGTTTTATTTGTTAGTGCATTAATTACTGGATCACCTTTAAAATCAGCATTGTCATACCAACCAGCAAAGGCATAGCCTTCTTTTATCGGTATGGCAAGTGTACCAGCAGTAAAAACTGCATCTGTTGCAAATCTTCCTCCATTGGTAACTGCGTTTATATGGGCGGCGCGTTGTATACTTAATTTAATTGTTTCTAGAACAGAAGTATTTGCAAGATAAAATATTGGGTTGTTCACACTATTGTGCCACATTTGACTTCCAAAACTAATTGTATCTGCTACTCTTGTCAAATCAACACTTATAATACTTGGTTGTTGATCAAAGCAATTATTACCCAAATTTGAGAGTTGGTTTAAGCGCAACACAGACGGTACACCAGAACAGCCATTAAATGCAGAATCTCCAATCTGCGAGAGTTTTGTTAGCTTATCAAAAGGAATCTCTGTCATCCCTTTACATTTTTTAAATGCGTTCGCACCTATATTTTGTAAGTTGGCCAGGGCATCCCACTCTAATGTCATTAAACTAGTATTATCGGATTGACCATAGTTGTTATTAAATGCGTTTACACCGATTGAAGTTAGGTTGCTCACTCCGTCGCTTTCAAAAGTTAGGGTTTGGAGACCACTTCCCATAAATGCCTTGTCACCGATTTGTTCAATATTTGTAGGCAATTCAATAGATCGAAGAGATGTACAATTAGTTGCAAAACTATCAGGGAGGGCGGTCAACTTTGAAGCTTTAGCAAATAAAATTGTTTGCAAAGAACCAAGGTTTGCAAATGTACTGTTAAATGTCACCATCGTACTTGGAATAAACACATTTTCCAAAGATGAACAGCTAGTGAAAACATTGATACCCATACCTGTAACACCTTCGGGGATTGAAATGCTTTTTAACCTGGAGCACCCATAGAACATATTTCCGTTAATAAATGTATAATTTCCGTTGTTTGGTAGTGACACGGTTTGCAAATTAGTGTTCCATGCAAAAGCATTGGAATATATATTCGTAACACTATTTGGAACAACATATTCAGAATTGGTTATTCCTGCCGGATAAGCAATCAACGCTGTTTTATTATGATTGAACAATATTCCGTTATCTGAAACAAATGCGCTGTTGCCTGACGAAACAGTTATTTTAATAAGATTTTTACACCCACTGAACACTGCATTGCCAAGTTCTAAAACGCTGTTCGGAATTTCGGCGGTAGTTATATTTAATCCATTAAGTAAATTATCTCCTAATTTTGTAATATCGTCAGAGACGGTAACAGAAGTAATTATATTTCTTTCACTATACCAAGGGGTATAATTTGGATAGGAATAATTTGCAGTTTCTCCAGAACCTGATATCGTAAGATGTCCGCCTACTGTCAATTCCCACTTAATATTTTCTCCATTATCTAACGCACCACATGTACCACTTTTTATAATATTTGTTCCAAGAATCTGAAGTTCATCTGTTTCATATAAACTAGCTTGTTCAATATTTTCTTCCTTGGATTCAAAAATTGTATCGTCTAAATTCGATTCAGATTCTTTTACTTCAGAATCAATAATGTCTATGTTATCGGTTTCTATGGTATTAGATTCAACCTCCATAGCTATCGCAGTTGTTGGAATTAGTTGAAAAACTATTCCAAAGCAAAGCAATATACTTAATAATTTTTTTTTCATTTCCTTTCCTCCTATATATTTTAATGAATTTGAACTTTATTAAAAATAACATTTTTCTATTTGAGTAGATAAATTTCACTAATCTGTATATCTATGAATATATTTAGACTCAACACGAATAACTAAATTATTGTATATACCTGTAATAGACATTAAGAACAATATAGTTAGGCAATTCATATCAATATTTCCTTATTTATCTACTTTATTAAAAATTTTATAGACTCTTTTTAAGCGATTGGTTTACAATAATAAAATTCTTGGACAATGCCACAATTCACCTCCTTTAACAATGAAACTGATAAGAGTTTTGTAAACTGGATAGCTTATTGATTACCAATTTAATTGCAATTTATTATTAATGACTTTTTCTAATATTTAAGAGATTTTAAATTCAACTTTTATTTATTCCATGCGTTAGACATACTGTTAAATGTTTTATTACTTGTATTAAAGTTTAACCCTCCTACTTATCATTTTTTTCATAAAATATGGCATTTTACATGTCGATATTTATTTTTAAAAATTATTCTAGTGGAACAATAATCAGACTTTTCATGACATTGGTGATATAATATATAAGGAACTTATTTTAAGGGATTTGAGAATAAAGAATAGAGGAAATATGGCTGTTACTTAAAGTCTAGTTTAAGTGCCAGCCTTCTTTATGTTGACATAAATTAGACTTTTTCATTTATATAATAATCTATCCAACGTGAAAATGTGGTGTGACTGATATCAAGTCGCCTTGCAGCTTCCCGCAGACCAATAACATCATTTTGCCACAGTCCCACAATTTGGTAAAAATCTTTTGGGAGCGGTTGGCGTGGTCTGCCAAATCGCACTCCTTTTTTGCGTGCTTCTATGATTCCCTCCATCTGTCGTTGACGAATATTTTCACGTTCCATCTGAGCTACATAGGAAAGTATCTGTAGCACCAAATCCGCAATAAATTTTCCCGTAAGTCCATTAACCTGATTTCTGGTATCTAGCAAAGGAAAGTCTAGAACAATAATGTCCACATCTTTCTCCCTTGTTAGAAACCGCCATTGCTGAATGATTTCATCATAGTCTCTACCAAGCCTGTCAATAGACTTAATATACAGCTCATCGCCAACTTTCAGTTTTTTTACCAATTGTTGATAATGTGGCCGATTAAAATCCTTTCCTGAAAGCTTATCAATAAATATTTTACGCACAGGTATCCCCACAACGTCCATAGCCGCCATTTGTCGGTCTATATTTTGATCTTTACTTGACACTCTTACATAACCATATCGTTGTTTCATATTTTATCCTCCTAATTGTAATGTCAAGTTCTAATTATCGCATAATTAATAGAAAGAAAAAGATGATTATAAATGCTATTCACCCAGAAAAAAAGCCACTGCCCACGGATGGACAGTAGCCTGATTTCTACTGGAAGATTTTCCAGTTATCCCCCTTTTGCAAGGTCAAATCATATTGTGAAATCTGTGTAGCTTTGGTCTGCTGGTCGAGATACTTCACCGACACACGCACTTTTAGATTGTCACCATCTTTGGTAAATGTGGGATTGATAAGCTCTGAAAATAGATATTCACCGCTTATCTGTGGCAGGATATTCCCTTTCACATAATAAGCCAATTCCTTTTCTGTTGCATTAGGGTATAACTTGAAGAATGTTTCCAGAAAAGCAGTTGCATCCTGTGTTATCACAGCGTCAATACTTGCGTCTACTTCCTTTGCTTTTGGCTCATATCTGGATGTATTCTTCATACTAGAAAGGGTTGGATTTTGAATAATAATATAACCGTCACTATCCGCATGAACCCTTACCATATAAAATGCAGTGACATCCTTTGACTGTTCGCTCTCTTTGATGGTTTGATCTATTTTATAGACAACATCAAATTCGTTGTTTTCAGTCTGCGTCACTTGCCACACCTGCACGTCCTTTACAGTGGAACTGGTTGGTATATCTATCCGCACAGTATCTACATTTAAGTCCTGTAATTCCTTTGTCATATACTGATTGATAGAAGATGTACGATGTTCAATGGCTTCTTTGTTGTTGCTCCATGAATAGTAAGACTTCGCAAAATCCTTGACGAAATTTTCTATTCCATTGGTGTCAACCAGCTCTTGTCGGATGATTTCTTTTTCATGTACCGTGTGCATATCTACGGCAGTGAAATTCTTATATACCCCAAAACTTATACTGCCAATCAAGACAAGCCATAGAGCTATGACTGTCTTTTTATGTGTGCCTATTTTCATAACAGGCATTTTCTTCTCGCTTGATTGCTTCTTTATTTTTTCTTTCTTTGACATTTTCTTAAAATCCTTTCTTATTTGATACGTCCTGCACCGATAAGGTGCTGTTGCCAGTAGGTACTGTTAAGGTCTGCATATCCGATAGGGTCGCCAGCATGATACATCTGGTTATTTCCTACGTAAATGCCTGCATGGGTAACATAGCTTCCTGCATTATAGGTGGAGTGGAAAAATACCAAATCACCTGCCTTGGCTTCAGACAGCGGTAAATGCTGGGTAGCGTCATACTGTGCCTGTGCTACTCTTGGTAAAATAATACCTGCTTTTCCATAGCACCATTGTGTCAGTCCGCTACAATCAAAGCTGGTATTCGGGTTACTGCCACCAAACACATACTTCCACCCTTGATACTTCAAGGCTTCGTCCATGATAGCTTGTACCGTCTTATCGTCAAATTGTGCGGTACTTAAATACTGGCTGACTAATTCCACATAGAACATATTTCCATAGTTATATCGCCAGCCACCATTACGAGCTACCGCTATGGGATTGGTATAAGTAACTTTTTTTCCGTTGGCTTTCTCTTTTGAAAAATTTTCTGCAAGGTTGAAACTGTGCTTCTTTCCATTTCCAGCAACATAATCAATGTAACCACCGCCATAATTGTAGGACTGAATAACCGTATTGATGTCACAGCCTTGTGCTTCTGCGGTTTTTAACAGTTCCGAAAAGTATTTACACCCTTGCTTGATGGAGCTTTCCGTGTCTAAGGTATTGGGTGGCAATCCCAGACTTTCACTACTTTGCATAACATCAACAGCAGTACCGCCACTTTCCACCTGCATAATAGCAAGCAGGTAATTGACATACTCCGAGATACCGTATTCCTTTGCGTATTTTTCTACCATTGGCTTATGCTTTAGTACCTCTGGTGATACATTCAATCCTATCTCAACAGAGGATTGACTTCTGGTGTCATCGTCCTCACCAGCAATAAATACACTGAAAAACAACAGGATAGAAAACAGAAAGGCAAAGACACCGCCAAAGATAGCAAAGTATCTTAGTTTCATTTCTTACGTCCTTTCTTTCTACTTCCTGTTTTCTTGATGGAACGCTGTGTCTGGGTACTTTGATTGATACGTGTATCTTTTAAAATAGCAGGCGATTTACTGGCTACCTTGATACGTTTATCGGTTATGGTTTCTTTTGACTTTTGTATTGGTCGTTCTTTTCGTTCTGGCTGTGTGACCGTGGTAGAAGCTGGTCTTTCCTTATCCTGTGGTTTTGTTACAGGCTGTTTTGCTGTTGTGGGTCGCTCCTTGGAATGGGTAGCTTCACGTTGTTTCGCTGATCCATTCTGTTTTTGCTCCTGTGCCTGTTGTAATTCCATACGTTTCTGTGCAATGCTCTGTCTACGTTTGTTGGCTTTCTCTTTTCGTCCAGACTGCATTGTATCTTTCGTTTCTACAATGCCACGCTTTACGTCAGCAACATTTTCTTTGACTTGCTCCTTTGCAGAATGTAGGGCATATCGAGCAGTGGTCGGCATATCTTTGACCCCATCTTTGACCTGCTGTGCTTTATCTTTCAAACGGTTCTTTGTATCTGCCACTGTACCCACTGTCGAGCCAACACGTTTTCCCAATGTTGTTTCTTTTGGGGGAATAGCTTCAATTCGTTGCTTGTCATTGGTGCGAAACATAGAAGCGGATAACGTACCTTTGGTTGCTCCTGCACTTGCACCAGCTCCCACAGCTCTGGCAAGTCGGCGTTCCATTCGTCTGCGACCTCTACGCATATACATATAAGGTCTGCGAAAGAACCCACGCCCCATACGCTGACTGTCGTTGCCATCTAAACTAAACATACTCATAATGTCGCCCAGCTTGAAGTAGATACCAGCGAATGTGACAATCTGTAAAAATGCCACCATAAAGAATGGATAGTTTCTAGATAAGTTATAAAACATGGTAGAGATACTAAAGGCTACGGTAATAATGAGCGTAATACCTGCCCTCATCATAATGGTGTTGAACACTTTGACGATTGCCTGTTTAGCCATGTTTTCATAACTGGGTATCATACTTAACAGAAAGCTGATAGGCAGGAACATGGCAAAGATAATAAAGAGTATCTGGCTGAATATCATCATGGCAGTAAGCAGGAATACAAATATCGTGATACCTAAATTAAAAATAAGTATGAAAAATACCATACCCAAGCGGTTCACCACCTCTGGCAAGGTCAGATTGTTATTATCTCTATTTTCAATTTCTTCTTTGACAATGGTTTCTCTGTCCTCACCATCATTTGCGGATGGACTGGTAGATACCAGACTTTCCACACGCTCCGTACCGACTTCCTCTATGTTGCTGTTACCATATTGCAGTAGTAACCACGGTTGCTGAACCTGTACCGCGAACAGGCTGTCACGGATAAGGTCTACACTGTCTTTGCCTTTGCTGTCACTATCGGGGATAATGATTTTCGTTCCCAAGTCTAAGGCTGATGTACTGATGTCAGAGCTAAATTCATTCACCTTTTTTATGTAGTCGGGAGCATAGGCAATAAAGGAAGCTGATACTAGAAACACCACCAAAAAGTTAATGACAGCGTGTAGTGCTTTGCTGGTTTCTCGCTTTAAAAGTCCGACATAAGCGACATAAATACCTACACCCAAAATGAGCAGGAGCAGGAAGCCCACATAAAAGCCAGAGCTGGAAAATCCGTTTTGGGTAACACCTGCTAAGGTCTGCATACTTTTCCCAATACTGTCTGCCATATCGTTGATAAAATCCAGCTTGTAGGCTTCCTGCACCACATAGCCTGTAGCGTTACTTAAATACAGAATGATAGTCCAGATAAAGTTAGTAATACAGTACAAGCCATACATGACAGACTTTCCAATCCCATCACCCCAATTCCACGGAAGCCACCCCCAGCTATTGTCTACATAAAAATCTAGCTGGTAGTTGGAGAGTGGGTATCTGGAATAGAGGTTGCTGTCACTGATGGTATCGTCCACCAGCCCTGTAGCGTGTGCCACTGTGCCTAGTAATGCCAGTGCAAGTATGACTGTAATACATATCACCAATACCGTAAGTACGATACGCAGTATCTTGTTTCGCTTCATCACTCCACCTCATTTCTCACCGGCGGTCTTGTATCGAAAGCGTCTAATAATTCTTGGAATACAGGGTGTATCTGTACCACACCTACACGACCATATAAATCTTGAAGCAAGCATTGACCGTTTTCTAAATCTCTAAGACGCTTCTGGTTGCTTTCGTCCTCTGGGTCAACCCCAAAGAATGAGAGCGTCTTTTTTATTTCTGCGGTGTCGGTACTGCGAAACGCAAACTTTAAACCAATATTGTTTTTCAAGTTCTCGTCCGATACGTCACCAGCATTTTGCGTCACGAAATAGACACCTGCATTCATGGCACGACCAGCTCGTACCAGCTTGTTAGAAAGTGTCTTTCCCTGTGCCACGTTTAGGAACGTCCACGCTTCGTCAAGGTCAACTATCTTGAAGATAGAACGGTCACTGTGAATGAAATCCAGTGAAAAGGTACTGATAACTACCAGCATGGCAACACTTAATAATTCCATTGCGGTGTATTCTTCAAAGGTGGTATTGCTATCGGGCAGTACAAGGTCTGCTACTTGAATGATATTGAGCTGTTTCTCTAAGCTGATGGAGTTTTCTACATTTCCATTTGAAAACAGCAGGTGTGCAAAATCATAGTCCGTAAAGCTCTCTATGTGGCTGGCGATATTTTCTGCTACAGGTGTATTCTCATTACGCAATTCCTCAATAACTTTCAATAGTCCTCTTTGATTACTTTGGGTCACGGAACGTATTGCTTTACGAAGTACAGGGAATTTCTCACCGTCACGACTGGAAATACCAGTCAAAAAGGTTAAGATGTCGATTGCCAGACTTTCGCTGTCTTTTGGGTCTTTCATAATGATGTAGGGGTCTAACATTCCCTTATTTTCTATGGCACTGGTAAGGTTTACGATATTGATTTCATGTGCAATGTCAGGGAGTGTTTCTTTCCAGCGTCCACGTTCTGCCTTTGGGTCAACAATAACAGCTTGACCGCCATAGAGTACCGCATAATAGACAAGCAGGTTATTGCAAAATGATTTCCCACCACCAAGTGAACCTAAGAAAGCAGAAGCTAAGGCATTGGTAACAGAGCCTTTTACCCCTTGACTGGCAAGTGCAGGTTGCAGGTAGACATTTCTGCCTGTATCAATGGAGTACCCCATATAGATACCGTCTGTTTCACCTAGTTGCTGGGTCGCTCCAAATCCTAAGCCAGCCAGAAAATCAGAGGTGACATACTGAATATAGTCATTCATGTATCGCTTGCTTGCTGGGATAAATTCGCTATGCAATCCCAACATATCCCCGAAAGGTCGCACCAACTTGACATTCAAATCATCATAAAAGTCTTTGACTTCGTCACAACGCCTTTTGAGTTCATCAAGGTCGCTGGCAGATACACGGATAACATAGGATAACTTGTACATACTTTCTTTTGATTGGTCTAGGCTGGTTTCCAGTTCATTGACACTATCCAATGCGTCCATCACATTGTTAGTCGTTTCACTTCCTGCCTGCCATGCGTGGTCGTCAAGGTCTTTTAACTCTTTCTTTTTATTCCTTACAGTTGAGAGTGCTTTTTTGTTGGTGACGATTTGCACATTCATAGAGGTATCAATCGGGAAGTCAAACTGTTCTTGTTGGTAGTAGAAGATTTCTGATGATGGAAAATCCAGTTCACCAACAATACTGTTAATAGTGAAATAGGCAACGTAGCTTTTGCTGTCCTCATGCTCCAGCTTCAAGTACCGTTGGCTTTCTTCCACCAGACAACGAGTAGGACGGATAAGGTCATAACGCTTTACTAGCGTTTCCTTTTTCAGCTTCTTTATGGGTAAGTGATATTCATAATCTTCAAAAGCCACACCATCACGTCCGTAAATGTGTTCTATGAGATAACCAAAGTCATTGACTTCCAGCCTGCGGAATTTGAAGCGTCTGGATATTTTATTTTCCAATAGCTTTTCCATCTTTTGAAAGCGTATGATTTCATCATTGCTCATGGATAAAAAATCACCCATGAAGTGATGATTGACTTCATACAAGAAATCCTTGAATGTCATACTTGCGGATTTCTTCATACTTTTTACATTGACTTCCTGTTCTGTCACCATGAGCTTGAAGCCAATAAAAAAGCGATAATCAATCTGATTATCACCAATCATGGATATTAAAGCGTCCGTTTGCTCGTCCACTTTCTGGCAGGCAATGTCTTTGAGCCTGCCTGTGATTTTTTTCTTGGAGCATTCCTGCATGGCACGCACCGAACTTTCCGTTGCTATTTGTAATGCGTGTATTTTACCGTCACGGTTTTGTGCAATCAACTGGCGAAAGCTGTCATGCACCATATATTTTTGCTCTGGTGACAGAAAGGAATAGTTATAGGGGATAAGTTCATAATACGCAAAACATTCATTATCTTTGTTGAAAACAAGGTTGTTTTCAATATACTTAATCGGGTACATAAAGTTTACTCCTTACTGCGGTGATAATGGGTTGATGTGTAACGCTTTGCAGTTTCACCGCTTTTTCTGCATAGGTCACTTTGGGTCGCATAGTAAATAGAATTAAGGATTTTAAAAATCCGTATGGCTTTTTACCGTCAAAGGTTTTCTGGCTCATAAACCAAGTGACCGCCACAGGAATACCTAAATACTTTAAAAAAGCACCCTCTATCATGGATAAGGGCGGTACATTCCCAAGTAGCATGACTGCAAACAGGGTCATCACGAACCATGCCATTTGTGTAAAGGTGACAGGAAATGGGAGCTGAAAATCGTTGATAGAATACAAGACTTTTTCTACGCTCCATATCCCTGTATAGCTTCTTATTTTTTTCATGTTGTGTCCTTTCTTTTTATAAGATAGGCGGTCAGTATGTTTATAAATACGAACCGCCTGCATAACAAAAGCGGTTAGTATATCCCCAGTATGGGTTTATGATCTAACCGCTTTTTTCTATCCTGCATATTCGTAGACACCGTGACTGCCAACAAGGAAATATCCCTCTAGCTCTAAATCACGGGCATATGCTTTATAGTCAATATAATTTTGTAGTCTGGTTGGAAGTTCCCCCAGTGCTTGACATTCATCAATGAAATAATAGGCAACATCAGTCATACTTTCACAGTCGGGATAACAATAAATATCGTCCTTGTGGTCGTACATATCTTCAAAGTTACTAAAGAATGTATGTTGTATGTCTTGTAGGTCATGTTCCATTGGTGTACCGATAAATTCCTCTGCCATTTCACATAGGCGGTTTAATTCTTCCAGTGGGGTATATTCATCAATATCAAAGGGCAGTTCATAATCATGGATAGCGTATTCTTCATAGCTTCCACCGAGTTCTAGGCGGTCAGCGACTTCGTCCTCATCAACAGGACAAGGAAACCAGTCACCGATAGGATTTCCCTCGTTATATGTTCCCAGATTGACAATATAAACCCTCATTTCTTCCATAAGTTTCACCTCTTTTCTGGTTCTGGTTAAGAAAAAAACAGCTAACTCATAATGAATTAACTGTTTTATCTACTAGCATTGTGTAGTTAAACGAGTTTTTCTTTCTTTTTTTTCCTCACAGTAATCAATTATCGAATCAAATGCTTCAAAAAACAAAATCATAATAGCGACCGTTTCAATGTTTATGTCTTTGGATAGCATAAGAAGTGCATTTAAAATATACCAAAGAGCTTTTATTGGCTTAGATATGTATCGCTTATTCCATAAAAATAAAAGGACGCCTAAGCCAAAATATGATATGAAAGACAAGGGTAATATTATAAATCCAATATTTGATAAAGTCACCCCGAATTGTTCCATGTTTAATTCCCTCCTTATTTATTGAGTAATTGTATAGTGCTTTTTGTTGTAAAATCCTTTTGACTTAAATCTTCCATTATCCTCTGCATATACTGCATATAGTATTGGTTGAAATACAGATTACAACGATTTGCAGGTGGATAATTCTTATTAAACATATCTCTTACGCAAAGAGAAACAGCCCAGTTAGGAATAGGTATTGTGAATTTTATATTGTTAATGTCTACTATATCCAAAATTTTAGAATATTGTTCCATAATCCACAGACTTTCTGGTTGCCATTCTTTTTTCATGTCAAATCGTGCAGTTACTTCGTTTACACATTTTGAAAATATACCAACAGCATTATCGGCTATTTGTATTAGTTCCTCTTTTTTACTATCTACAAAGTTCAATTCAATATTGGTACTTTTAAGCTCCGAAATAAAAGTTTTGTCATAACCATCAATCTTATCATGATGAATTTTTAATTCACTATTTGTTATGTTGTTCTGCCACTTCAAAGCAATGATAAGTTCAGAAAGGCAATTCAAATTTATTACGTTAATGTAATTTGGATTTTCATAACTGCCATAGGAAAGGAGGTCATTGAGCCATAAATGGAAATTTCCGTCCTCTAAAATTGCTTCTGCCATCATTTTTATTGGATTATTTTCAGTCGGGATTTCTCCGTATGAGCTTTCTAAAACAATTTCCAAGAAATGTTTAAAAGATTCAGCAGTGGGCTTTTTTACTAGCTCACAATATTCCTTTATTAAGTTTTCACAGTGAAATGAAATTTCCGCAGCTAAAACATAAAATTGAACAGGAAACATGGATTGAAACTCATTTCCCAATATTAACAGAAGTAAAAGCGTAGATAAATAAAATTTTTTGTCATAGATACAAATTTCAAAATGTTTATCATCCAAGATGTTCTGAACAAAATATTCTAATTCTGTATTATGTTCTCTTGTCATTAAATCACTGCCTTTTATTTCACCTTGAATATTGAATTTCTTTTTAAATTCCTTATATTTTTGAATCAATATACTTTTTTCATTGTCATTTGTCACTTTAACTGCACATAAAACAAAATGACGTTGTCCCTCAAAATTAAACTTTTCATCTTTGGTTATAACGTTACCTGTATTTCCAGATTCATCAATATATAATTCCAAGATTTATCCTCCCTCCATTATGTTTCCTTTACTGCCTTAATTATACCAATTTTGTTATTAAATAACTACTACTTATGCACCGATAATCTTGTTAAACAATTCAAGCAAAATATCCTTGACACCGCCTGCATTAAATACAAGACCTACTGCAATCAAGGCAATCACTAAGAAACCGATAAGTTTTGAAAACTCTCTTTTAAATCCTAAGAATAAACCAATCACCACGATTGCCATTAGCACAAGACTTTGTGCATTACTTAAAAACCAGTTGTATAAATTTTGTCCGAAATTCATTTTTCCTCATTCCTTTCTCTGTTCATTTCTTCTATTCTTTTATCTGCCATGCTTCCTACTTGGATAACTACCATTATGACAATACCAATGCCAGCACCAAGAGAAACTAGAAGCAGGTCTTTTATTAGATACCACATTTTTTATTCCTCACTTTCTTTGGTGATAATATCATCCATTTCTGCGGATTGCTGTTGCAGGATTTTTTTGTGTTTATCAGTGAGCTTTGCTTGTTCCAGCATGGTATCTATGTAATCTGTACCGTTTACCTTATCCAGCTCCATAGCCATTTTCAAAGTAGGTGCTACCTGCCTATTTAACCAATGCAAGGTACGCTGGAACGTGTACGGTTCTGGCTTGGTAGTTAGTTTCAATCGTCCACGGTCAGCACCAAGAAACCATTGCCAGCTTGCGGACGTTTCCCAGTCACAGCGTTCTTTGCTTTCATCCTTATCTGCAAAGCGGATATAGCGATTGATAATATCAAAGGCGGTACGTTCTGCGTCTTGATAGGTTAGCAGGTCTTTTACCGCATAATAGGCTCTGTCATTTTTCAATCGGATTTCAAACCGATTTTTGACAGGCGTTTCCTCAATGGGTATGCCATACTTGACGTACTGCTCATAGTCTTTTTCATAGATACAGAAATAGACTTCACTTTTCAGTGAACCAATATAAAGCGTATTTCCCATACCCAGCTTGTCCTGCTCTCTGGACTTTACCAGTTCACCAGAACGGTAAGACTTAAAAGAGCGAAACACGGAAACACATTCCTCATTCATGCTCTTTTCGGTCAGCTCTGGGATATTTAAGATACCTGCCATATCGTTAATGGCGAGGTCAAGACGCTTCATCATGCCACCCTCAACCAGACAATCCAGCAGGAAGTCGTACCATGACCGTTCCTGTGCTTCTAGGTAGCTTTCCATCTGCCTGCACCCTTGTCCTTTTAATTCCAGCAAGACACCTTTTTCAAGGTCGGGTGAGGTAAGAACGAAAATATCACCCATAACATAATGCTCTGTATAGGAATAAAAGCCGTAGTCTTCATGGAGCATTAAGTTAATGTTGAGCTTTAGCACATCTTGTACAATATGCTGTACGTCCAATGTAGGAAATCTTATCCGCACATAATCAAATAACATGGTGAGCGGTGCTTCTGGATTGAGTTTTTCCAGTGCAGTATTGATTAGCTCCTGTCTGTCCGCTGTTGGGATAACTTTTCCTGTTTCTACATCACTGATGTACTGACGAGGGAGTGAAGCCATGACCGCCAGTTTGTTTTGTGAAATCCCGTATGCTTTACGCTTGTTTTTCAACGTGTCTGCAAATGAGATTGTTTCTTCATTCAATTACATTCCTCCAATCAAAAAGGCGATTGTCGGATTTTTGATGAAATCGGACAACCGCCAGTAATCTTGAAATCCCTTATGTGATAAAGGGTTTCTTTGATTTTTGCGTGTGATATTTGTCTGTTTGTACCCCTCTGTTAGATACGAGGGGTTAATCGTGTTGGCGTGGCTTCGCCACACCAACAGCAAGGCTAGTCCGTACCTGTGGCTTTCACTTCGTCCGCCACCTGTCCGTCCTGCCTGCTTTGTGCCATCTTACCTATGGTCTGTAAAAAATCATGACCTTTTGGCACTAAGGGAGTATAAAATTCTGATATGACACTTGTGCCTACATCAACATAGCCACGTCCTTTGATGGGTTTTAGGAAAAACTGCTTTGACGTTTCACCAAACATCATAGAATACCCAAGCTCTGACATACGACCTAATGCTACTCTAAAATTAAACTGGTCACGAATACCATCACCGAGATATTTTGCGTCTGGTCGCTGACAGGCAAGTATCAAGAAAAAACCTGCCTGTCTGCCTAGCATGACAATCTGCTTTAACTTGTTTAGCACAGCGGTATTTTCCTTGTTTCCCAGCATTTCCATAAATGCCACATATTCATCAAAGATAAGAAAACAGGGAGCTAGTCCTAAGTAAGCATAGTTTTCACCTGTCTTATAGTTGTGCATGAGCTTCATTGCTTCGGAACGTGCCATCATATCATCATAAAATTTGTCTATGCAGGAAGTCATATCTTCCTTGCGATAATATACATCTGGCATGATAGTCTGTAAGTCTGCAAGGTCAGCGTTTTTGGGGTCTAAAATATACAGCTTTGCATTGGTGCGTAGCAGTGCTTCAATGATGGTAAGTATATAGTAGGTTTTACCGCCACCAGTACCCCCAGCAATTAACATATGCGGTAAGCTGTCATATTCCCAGAACACATTTTTCATAAGCTGTAATTTACCGTCTTTTGCCTGCACGTCCTCAATGCTGATACGGTTTGCGATAGTATCATAAAGTAATGTGTATTGCACATAACTGTCATGTAGTATCTTGTCGGTCAGTTCACAGTACAAGCCACTTTCCAGCTTCTTTTCTAGGTTCAAAAGCTGGTCTTGATACTTTCCTAATGTGATTTCACACTGGATATGTAGCGAGCCTTTTTCCATGCGGTAGTAGAGTTTGGGAAAGTAAGTTATTTTTTCCCTTGATCTGCTGGATGGCAGGTCAGTGAAAAAACTATTTCTTTGTACGGTTTCCGCTTCATACCAGCGATTATCTAAAATCATGCGTGCCAACTTTTGACGGTGCTGTATCTGTTTTCTGTAATCGAAGCAGAATCTAAAGAACAGAAATGCCAGTAAGCCACATATTCCACTTGTCACAATCAATGTAAACACATGATAAGGTGTCACTGTAAATGTGATACCATTTCGTAAGCTGATGGCTTCCCAATCGGTACGCAAGAGCTGTCCACTATTAAGTATCAATAATACCACCATAGATATGAACAGGAGCGTGCCAGCATAGAAGCGAAAAACCAGTGACTTATCACTGGCTCTTATACGCTTACCTTTGTAGTTGTAAAATTGCATTTAGTCTCCTTTCTAGGTATAAAAGCAGTCAATCACACTGATTAACTGCACACATAAAACGCCTGTCAAGTAATCTTCATCATATCTGTAAAGGAAAAAAACTCAAACAATAGATTCTAAACTTTTGAAAATTAATTCGAGTTTGTCATAATGCTTTGCAATAGACTGAAAATCTCTATGCTCATATAGATAATTATACAAGTCCAAAAACTTTTGATTTATAAAGAAATTTTTTGGATATTTCTCTATTTCGTCATATTGTTCTTCTAGTGCAATATATTCGCCATATAAGCGTACCACAAAGTCTACAGTAGTTTGTAAATCCAACCTAGCACCGTTTCCATAATAATAGTCCTCAAATCTGTTTCTTAATTGTCCAAATATTTCTGATGGGTTTAATGAGTCTTTCCCTAGAAGATATAGATGTTGATGTGTTAAAAAGGCAGCGTGAAATTCAGACCAAAGTTCAAAAAAACAATTTTCTTGTAAGGCTCTATAATTAGGATTCTCCTTTTGTAAACCTAGATGATAATAATCAGCCATATGAACATATTCGTGGCAAATTGTATTGTACATATTGACAAAATCTGTTTTCTTAATTAAAAGTTCAAATTGATTTTTGGGGTTTACATAACACAATCCAAATATTTTATTTCCTTTTAGGAATTCATCAGCATATTCAGGGTCGCATTTATGTACAGTAGTATAAATGTCATCAACAATTGAACATTTATAATCTAATATATTTCTAATATCTATTTCATTAGCACCATCAATAAAATTACTAATATCTATATTTATGCTGTTAGCTTTTTCCACGAATATCTCCTTTTTCATAATAATATTCTCTTTGGTATCTGTAATATTTAAATAGTATTACAGGTGATATATGCAACATTATTGTTTTTGAGAAGCTTCAAAAAGTTGATTTAATCTTTCGGCAATTTCATCTGCTGTCATTATAGCAGTATTCATAGCCATTTTTCCGGCCAATGACGGGCTGAAGTCTTGTACCTCTTTCTTAGTAATATCATGCCATATTGGAAGGATTAGTTTTCCACCATTTGACTCTCTTTGGAAAAGACCTTCAAGTTCATAGTTTGTCCAATATTTTTTTATATAACTTCTTGACAAAATAACAACGCCGAATTTAGATTTTTTAAGACCTTTGTCAATCTCTGTTCTGATGCTGTCTCCCCATTCTATGGAAACACTGTCATACCAAACGTTTAATTCGTATTTATTTTTAAGAACCTGTACAAACTCATCACAAAAACTGCCCTTATCTTCTGTTGCATGAGAAACAAAAACATCGTATTCCTCATCACCACTTGAATCAAAAAGGTTCTCTTTTGATGAGACAAGGTTCTCCTGTGCTTTTAGTTGTTTAGTTAAATCTGAAATTTGCTTTTGATAGGTGCTGTATACCTTTTCTTGCTGTTTAGCTAAAGACTTAGCTTGTGTAGTTTCTTCTTTTTGCAATTTTACTGTTGCGTCAGCTAAACGCTTCCTTTTATCAGCTATTTTTTTGTTAATATCAGCTTTATCAGAGAGAACTTTAGCTAATTCCTTTTGATATCCCTCAATTTGTCTAGCTTTTGACCTTAAAGAAGTGGCTGATGTATTCTTTGTGATACTCCGTTGTGTATCTCCAATTCTTTTTGTCTTATCAGCTTCTTTTTTTACTAAATCAGCCATCTTTTTTTCTAAATCAGCAATATCTTTATTAAATTGGTTCACAGTTCTCTGTGCTTGTTCGACACTCATTTATTTTCCTCCGCTTCTATGCAATTTATAACTATATTATAACAAAATTAAAGGTAAAATAATATCATGTTATTTTTTGTTTTGTGGCTGAGAGTTGTCATGTGAATTGGTAGACTTGCCATTTTTTAAAACAATATCCTCTGCCTTGATGTACCAGTCAACGTCTGCACCCATGTAAGTAGCAGTTGCCACCGTATCAGCTACTGGGTTAATAATTTCAACCTCTGCGTTGTAGTCAAATTCCTTTAATGGAACGCTGGCAGGTATGGAAACCTGTATCATACAGCCTTGCTCTTTACATTTTAAATCGTAGGTTCTTTCTTTGACCTCTGTACTGGCTGTACCGTCCTCATTCTGAACAAATACCTCACGTCTTAATGCCGAGAACTTTAATTTCCCGAAAGTCTTTTCTTTATCTGTAATAATGCCGTTTGCTAATCTCATAGTTGTTTTTCCTCTCTTTCCTTATACTTTTACCATATCGTCAGCGTATAGTTTATAATCAGTAAATCCTCTAGTACCAATCTTATAACCCTCTGCGACAATACGCGGATTGATAAGACGTACTTTTTCTTCAAAAGCAAAATGTTTTTCACCTGCTTCTGCTGGCAGAATAACAATAATGTCGTCTGCTCGTTGAATATCTGAATATAGGTTGAAGCTTCGGGTAACTGCTGTCAAGCGTCCGTTGATCCTACGTTGTTCAACCTTTGCTTCGCCTGCATATTCTAATGTTCCGAATGTTTCTTTCATATTGGGTATTACATATTTTAATTGCATAATAAATTTCCTCTTTTCTTTCTATATTGGGTTGTAATATTTAGTTGTGTTTCTTCCTTCTGCGTGACGGAGAGTACCAGTCCGCCTGTATCTTATCGGTTCTTTTAGGTGGGGAGCGTATGGGGTTCATTTCCTTACCGTCCGCTATTCAGCTTTTTTCTTTTTGCGATACTGAACGATACCAATACCTGCAAGAGATACCGCCGACACTCCTAGTAAGGCTAGTAAAGCAGTCATATTGCTTGTATCACCTGTTTTCGGTGAATTGCTAGACTTTTGTGTTGGTGTTTCTGGTTTCGGTGCTTCTGGCACTTCTGGTTTTGCTGGTTTTTCTGGCTCACTTGGAACTGGTGGAGTTGGTTCTTCGGGTTGTTCTGGTTCTTCTGGAATTTCTGGTTCTTCTGGTTTTTCTGTGATAGTCACCGTTTGCCCCTCGTCCTCAATGTCCTTGTGTTCTGCCACTTTTACTGGCTCTTTTGGATTGGATAAGTCGTACAATTCTTCAAAGGTCACTAAGTCTTTGCCTGAAAGCTCGGAAGCATTAAAAGTAAATTCAATTTCCACCACCATTTTGCTTTCTTTTGCTAAGAATGTAATGTCGTTTTCTACACGCTTGCCATCAATGATAAGCTCTGTATTCTCGTCCTTAACCATCTGCCAGCCTTTTAACTGATACTTTGTACCGACTTCTAAACCATCTAATGTGACCGTATCAAGGATTGTGACCTTGTCACCAGCTTCGATTGTTTTATCACCAGTTTCCTTGTTGGTAGCAGTGGTGTGTATTGTCAATTCTTTTGCGTACTCGTCTGTCAATGTACCTAAATCAATGACAAGGTTATTTCTTGATACCACGATTTCAAATGCTGGTATCAGTTTAAATCCCTTATTTCTTTCAGAACGTAATTCTTCGATTTCATAGGTATCGTATAACAATGCACCTTTACTGTCGTCTGGCTCACTTGTTCCAAACCAGATACCATCTTCACTGGTTTTCCCAGCGTTGGTATTCTGCTTATGTGATACCCAGCTAGAAGCAGTCGAGAACTGACCGTTTTTATCAGTTACTACAATATGGCTTTCACCTGTGGTCTTGCTGGTGATTTTGAAAGGTACATCTGCAAGTCTTTTGTGTGTACCTGCACCGATTTTCACACCCTCAATGTCACCACGTTTGACTTGATTGTAGATAGAATTTTCTTTACCTGTTAAGTCAACAATCTTGCCATTTTCTTTGACCTCAAACATGCGAGATACTGCACCGTCAATCAAGTAGCTGTTTACTGCCTTGCTTTCATCTATGCGGTATTTCCCATGTGGGAGCGTATCAGCAGAAGTAGAAGCCACACCCTCAATGTCTGCATGGATGGTCTTTACGACTTCATTTTTGTTGTAGAGCTTTCCCTCGACAAGCACCGCATTGTCATTTAGTGACGTGATGGTAAACTGTGTATCTTTGAAACTTCCACTTCCTTGTGCTTTGGTATCTTTTGTTTCAAGGCCACGCTTTTGGATTTTCACACCACCACGGATAACCTTGTCCGATACAGAAAACTGATTGCTACCTGTTAATACTGCAAGGTCGCCATCTTCTGTAATTTGTGTGAGATAAATGCCTGTAATCTGTTCGGTACTTCCATTTGCCTGCATATAAGCACCCTCTAATAAGTAACCGTTTGGAGCTTTTGCTTCTGATACGGTGATTGTTCCAAGTGGCAGGCAGTTTTCACCGTTTTGTGTATAGAAGCTGTCACCAGATACTTTGTATTTGTCTGCTAAACGTGTGATGTAATGAATAGCACCATTACTGTCTTTTTCTGCCACTGTTTTTGTAGTCCAAGTACGTGTAGCTTTGGCAGGTAGATTGTCTTTGGTATAGTAACCATCATAGTAACTCCATACAAACTCTGCACCCTCTAAAGAAGCGTTACCCTGTGCGGTTGCTTTTCCCGTTTCCATATCAATCTTGAAAAGTTCAATCAACGTGTTTGTGACTTTTGGAGTATCGCTGACTTGTAGGGTAGCTGTTTCACCAGCTTTTACCGTCAACGGATAGACTGTTTTATCAAGCTGAAATCCTGTCGGTGCGGTTTCTTCCTTGACATAAAGTGTGCCTGCTCTAACCTCGATTATTTCGGAGTTACCAGCACCATCAATGGTAAGCGTAGCAATCTTGTTTTGACAGCTCTCGTCTGTATAAACACCATAAGTCGCACCAGCTATTGAGTAATTGTTGTTACCATCGGTAATACTGGTGTTTGATGATGTCTTTTGTAAGTTTGCGTTTCCTACTGCAAGCTCCGTCCAGAATTGTCCTAAATCCTGTCCTTTGCCTACATAGACATAGCCATAACTGTTATAGCGATTGCGGTTTTCTTTTGCAAAAGCAGTAGCCTGTGCATATACCTGTGACTGGATAGCTTCTGGTATCTCGCTGTAGTCAGCACGTACATTGTTACTGTTCCAGCCTAAATGCTCACTAAGGATTCGCCATAGGGTACATTGTTCTAATAGGTAGGCTTGTTTACTGGATAGTCCACCATGATTTTTTGTGTACTGTTTAACGTATTCTAATGACAGGGCAACGTCTGAAATCTGGTCAGCTGTCATTTTAGAAGTAGCGTCATATCGGGTTTTATATCCAGCTTCAAAAGCGGTGTTGATGTCAATACAATAGGCGGTTTCACCCTCTACTAACATCCAACTTTCTACAAAGTTAGCAACTTCATTTCCGTTGTTATCAATGTGAACCACACGACCTGCGTTGTCGGGGGCATTGGTATAGAATTGATTGTCTGACGCTTGTACCTGTGATATGGGTAGGGCGGTCAATACAGTAGCAAGTGTAAGTACACCTGTACATATTCTTTTCAATATCTTTTTCATATTTTCTGTTCCTTTCTTAGGCAATAAAAAAACCGCTCTGTTTTTTGAACGGTTTAGTTACTTCACTTAAGAAAAGAGTATCTAATATCTTTGACAAATGAAATTTTATAAGGATTGTAATGCTAACAGTTTGCTAACACATTAAAGTTTATTCCAGTATATTTGAGTTAGTGCAATACCATTAACAACAATCGCTTTTCCCCATAAATAGGGAGTTAGATACTACTATACGAGCTTTGGGATAATCACAGAATATATAGGCTTTGGAACTCCTAAGGTTTAGGTGCAGGTTCGATTCCTGCAGGGGACGCCAATTATAATTTA
>OLNC01000877.1_pt1 | contig 22632 bp, 18 predicted proteins | sample 1672011 | NCBI WGS metagenome assembly OLNC01 (sample SAMEA3136636, study PRJEB25190) | human gut metagenome | biome: human gut; feature: human-associated habitat; material: faeces | place: Austria | collected 2013 | reverse complement strand
GCCTGGGCCTCTGCCGGATCTGTCACCGTCCGGAATCTATCTTCAATGGCATTGGCCGGCGCCTGAATCTCAAACTTTCCGAGCAGATTTTTAAACTGAAGTCTCTGAAACCACTCGTACGCCTCTTTCGTAAAGAGATTCCCGATCCGTCCCTCCTCCACCTCATAAGGGAAATCCGCATGGACGTTGATGGTGGCCAGTTCTTTACTCATCCGCGCCATATCATAATGTTCCTTCAGGGCTTTGGACGCCCTTGGAGGCTTGATTTCCTCTACATGGGCATACGCATTTTCAATCGTTTGGTATTCCACAATGATTTTCGTCGCCGTCTTCTCTCCGATACTTGGCACCCCCGGAATATTGTCGGAAGTATCACCCATCAACGCTTTGACGTCAATAAATTCCTGCGGAGTCACCTGGTACTTCTCCTTGACGTCCGCCGCCAGATAGTCCTCTACTTCGGTCCTGCCGCCTTTCGTCTTGGGAATCCGGATCTTGACCTTCTTTGTAGCAAGCTGTAAGAGATCCCGGTCTCCGGAAAGGACAACCACATCCATCCCCGCCTCCTCACAGCGCCTCGAAAGCGTCCCGATCAGATCGTCCGCTTCCAGTCCCGCCTTCTCAATCAGACGGATACCCATGGCCTTTAAAACATCTTTCATCAGGGGAACCTGTTCACGCAGTTCCTCAGCCATCGGCTTTCTGGTGCCCTTATATTCTTCGTACATCTCATGCCGAAACGTCGGTGCGTGGACGTCAAACGCAACGGTCAAAAATTCCGGCTTTTCCTCATCCAGTATTTTAAAAAGAATATTCAAAAATCCATACACCGCATTGGTGTGAAGTCCTTCCGCATTCGTCAGGTCCGGAAGACCGTAAAACGCCCGGTTCAAAATACTGTGTCCGTCAATCAGAACGATTTTCTGATCCTGAAACTGTTTTTCACTCATCGCCAAACTCCGTTCTTTGTTAAAATACTTCTTTTATTTTACTTCGTTTTGTCCACTTTTACAACGCTAAAATATTCCAAGATGCTCAAAGAGGATTTTCAGACCGATCAGAATCAGGACAATTCCCCCAAAACACTCTGCTTTGTTTCTATACTTTGTTCCAAAAACCGTACCGATTTTCAGTCCTGCCGCCGAAATCGCAAACGTCAGGCAGCCGATAAACGCCGCTGCCGGAGCGATACTAACGTCCAGAAAAGCGAATGTTACACCAACTGCCAATGCATCGATGCTGGTGGCAACCGCAAGCGCCGTCATCTCTTTTACATCAAAACGGGCTCCCACACATTCTTCTTCTCCTCTGGACTCCCGGATCATATTTCCTCCGATGATAGCCAACAAAATAAACGCAATCCAGTGATCCACACTCTCGATGGCTCCCCGGAAATTGACTCCTACAAAGTAGCCTATCGTCGGCATCAGCGCCTGAAATCCTCCAAAATAAAGTCCTACGCACAACACGTATTTTGGCTTTGCCACACCTACGGACAGTCCTTTACAGATCGACACCGCAAAGGCATCCATGGCAAGACCCACTGCGATAAAGAACAGCTCTAAAAATCCCATTGTTCAGTTTCCTCCTGCTTCTTCTTTTCTTCCTTTGAATACGCACAACCTGTTTACAAAAGGGCAAAAAAAATCGAGTCCTACCCATATCATCGTCTGATACAGATAAGTCTCGCTGTTTCATACAAAGCCAGGATCTCTCCAATATGTTGACTTTGTCACACTGTAAAAGTGCCAACTACTCCCTTATGTTTCCATTTTTCTTTGTGCCGGCGTTTCCGCCAGATTGTATTATAACCGACATTGCCCGTTCTTTCAACTGTTTTTTGTAATCCTTTCTGATAACGCAGTTTCCTATAAAACGAGAAAAGCGGCTGGAGATTTTGTCCTCTCCATGCCGCATGCCTTGCCGCCATAGTATATTCTCTGGCATTAAGATGGTCTTTCCGGTGGTGATAGATGGATCCGGGATCAGCACCTGCTCATTCCCGATCCTCTTTAACGTGTGCTCTGATATACAATCTGCCCGTTTATCATCGTACAAAGTACTTTTGCATCTGTATCCAATCCCAGCCGTCCTTTCACCAGAATTAAATCTGCGTCTTTTCCCTCTGTAAGAGTGCCGATCCGCTCTTCCACTCCGAGAATCTTCGACGGATTCACCGTTACCATTCGAAGAGCCCGCATCCACGGTACCCCCTCCCGAACAGCCTCTCCGATGTGGTGATACAAAGACTCTTCGCTGAGAATCGGAGAATCCGTAATCAGCGCTACCGTAACCCCTCGCTCGTCCAATGTCTTTACCGCCTCAATATCTACCTTCCTTCGTTCTCCCACGCAGCGGTATGTCCCGATCGGCCCATAACAGATGTCGCACCCACTCTCTACAATCTCATCCATATAATCTGTGGCGCCCCATGCATGTTCCAGAGAAAAACGTACCCCAAAGGCCTTCGCCACTTCGATCGCTGTCAGCATATCATACTGAGTACAGTGGATCTTGCACGGGATCTCTCCACGAAGTGCCAAAAGCATCGCCTCCATATCCGGGTCATACTCCAAGGCTTCTCCTTTTTCTTTTGCTTCCTGATAGGCTTTTGCCTTTCCAAAGGTTTCCCAGAGCACCTTTGCCACGCCCATCCTCGTCATCGGAAGCTGGTTTCGATCCCCGTAGGTCCCTTTCGGATTCCCCCCAAGAGCAATCTTCACCGCACATGGCGCTTTGATAGACATGTCAAATACATTGTCACCATATGTTTTCAGGGCAAACGGCAGACCACAGAATACATTGCCGCTTCCCGGTGTCAGAAGCATGGTTGTAATGCCGTACTCATATGCCACCCGGAATTCTTTTGCCTTGGGGTTGACACCGTATCTGGCGTCCACGGACAAAGTGACAGGCCCCGTCATTTCGTTAGCGTCGTCGACCGAATTCTCACCGTTAAAATCAAAGAGTCCGATATGGGAATGTGCGTCAATCAGTCCCGGAAAGATGTTCATTCCGGACGCATCCACCACTTTCGTATCAGACGGCAGTGTTGCCGGACAAATCTCTTTTGCGATGCTTTTGATTTTTCCTTCTGCGACAAGCAGATCTCCCTGAAATGGTTCTGTTCCCTCTTCCATCGTATATAATGTCCCGTTTTGAATCAATATGTGTTCCATCAGAAGACCACCTCCCCGTTGATGATACTGTGTTTGACTCTGGCCGCATATGTTTTCACCGGATGTCCCGTATAGATAGAAAGATCGGCGTCCATTCCTTCCCGCAGCGCTCCAATTCTGTCTCCCACGCCAAGCATGGCGGCCGGATGTATCGTCATCATCTTTACCACTTCTTCTGCATCCACGCCGGCACGGAATACCTCAATGGCTGTCCAGAGGAACACTTCTCTTCCTTCGGAAGAGCCACTGCTGGAATTGGTAAAAGCTATCTTGTTTCCGTTTTCTGCCAATTCCTTTATTTTACCAAGATCCATTCCATGCTTTGCAATCCTGGATCCATCGTTTACATTGCCAAGGATTAGTCCCGTATGCTGACGCTTCATATCTTCTATGACATCTCCAAACTCATACCCGTCCACCAGGACGAATGGCACCTGCTTTTCTTCCATCAAATGATGTAGACCTGCGATCTCCCCGATCCGCTCTGCCGCCGCAAAGACTGGCATCTTTTTTTTGTCAAAGACGTCCTGGATCACCCGATCTCTCTCTTGATTTTCTGTACCTCCGCCGCTTTTTTCTGATTTTCGGATTGCCTCCTCAAGCATCCAGAACGATCCCATCCTTGTCATCGGCATCTTGTTTTGCTTCCCATAAACCGATTTGACCGACGCCGTAACGCTGCATTTTAATGCCGCTTTTTCTTTCACTATACGCCTGCTCATTTTCATAGGCGCAGTTTTCACCACCACAATCTGTCCGCCCATGATATTAGTATTCCCCGGAGCCAGTCCGACCGTGGTGATTCCGCTTTTATAAAATTCCTGTCCGTTTAGTTCGTCAGGATCTACGGAGTACTTGACATTCAGCTCTGGTGTGATAGGATCGGATTTTTCCTGGTTATCCAGACTTCTGGATGGAATTCCAAGCGCTCCAATCATCGAATGTGGATCGATAAATCCAGGAAATACCTCGCAGCCCGACGCATCGACCACCTCAGCCTCGGGACAATCAAGTCCCTGGCCAATCTTTTGGATCGTTGATCCTTTTGTTAAAATATCGCAGTCCTTCAGAATCGTGCCGTCCCCCACATGGACAACACCGTTCTTAATCAGGTACATCTGCTTTCCCTCCTTCTCTTTTGAAAAAGGCCAACCACCCGCTTGTGATTGGCCTTCTGATCTGTCTGTTCTCTACTTTTCAATCGATACCTGTGAAAAATCCACTGTTCCATTTGTCGTTACAAAATAGTTTTTCACATAGTTTTTCACATAGGTCGGTGATGCCTCCAGGTAAGTCGGCGCAATCAATGCATTTCCGACAACCAGATTTTCCGCCTCCAGATAAATCTCTGCCTTTTCTTTGTCGTCTACGATATTTTTAGCTTTTTCAAGCAGTTCTTTATACTGTTTGGACTCTTCATTTGTCCATCCTGTTTTTGCAGAGTTGAAATAACCATTATCTGGATCAAAAAGCTGAAGAAATGCACTCGGCTCATTGTAATACGGTCCCCATCCGCCTTGGGCAATATCGTAATCCCCTGCATCAATCTTGTCCCACATAATGTTCCATTCCATCATATCAATCTGTACATTGATACCAAGATTTTCTTCCCATGTCTGCTTCATCCACTCCCCGATTTTCTTAGACAGTTCATCTGTTCCACGGCTTGCATAGCGAATCGTTACCTGAGACGGGTCTGTGCTTTTTCCAAGCTCTTGCAATCCCTCCTGGAGAAGCACCTTCGGATCCGGATACTGCTCCTGCATCTCGGAAACAAAATGGTTCTTTCCATCTACCAGCTCCGTATATGTCTTTTCCCCTACTTTCATTGTATCCGGCATCAGAGAATAGATCGGTTCAGATTTTCCATCACGCAGAGCATCCACCATCTCCTGTCTGTCAAAAGCAATGGAAAGCGCCTGACGGATTTTTGTATTACTCAGGTATTCATTTTTCAGGTTGAACATGAAAAATTCCGGTGCGTTTGTCGGAACTGTGATCTCTTCGGAATCGCCTGCCGCTGAAATTGTCTTGCCCCAGTTCGTATCAGAGGTGCTCACTACATCCAGTTCACCATTAATAAATGCCTGGACAGCGGTGGAAGGATCCTGAATAATCCGAAGATTGACTTTTTGAAGCTTCATATCGTCTTTTCCCCAGTACTGATCATTCTGCTCCAGATTCATTTCCGTGTTCTGATTCCAACTTGTCACTTTCAGAGGTCCATTGTAGACAGTTTTGTCCGGAGCTGTGCCGTAATCGGAACCGAACTCTTCATACTTTGCCTCATTGACCGGATAAACGGAACCCGCTACCAGCTCCAGGAAATAGGAAGCCGGATGCACCAGTTGGATTTCCAGTGTATTCTCATCTGTCGCTGCGACGCCGATTTCGTCCGGCGTCTTTCCGTTATTATACAACGCCTCAGAGAAATTCTCAATAACCCCATCAAACAGCCATGCATTTGTCGCGGCCGTATTCGGATCGGCCATCTTCTTGAACGTAAACTCAAAATCGTTTGCCGTCACCTTCGATCCATCGCTCCACTTCGCGTCCGGATTCATATGAAAGGTGTACGTCAGCCCGTCCTCACTCACGTCCCAGCTTTCAGCGGCTGCCGGCACGATCTCATCCGTATTGTCCTTTGCCGAACGATCCCGTACAAGCGGATCATAAATCATATTGTGCGCTTTATTGTCCGGTCCCGTTGTGTTGACCAGCGGATTTAAGCCGACTACCACACTGTTAGTAGAAATATTCAGCACCTGCTCGGCATCCACCACCTCCGCCGCCTGATTTTTCTTCGCCCCCGCACCCCGCAAGAAGCCCTGCTGTCATGGCAGCAGCAAGAAGTCCCGCCAGCACTTTTTTCCTCAGTTTCATAATATTCCTCCTTTATTGAAAAATTTTATTATCCTAAATCCGTACAGCTTCGGATTTGGAATCATAAACTTGCGCTTCTAATGCTCGTCACATAAGATCTCCTCTCTTATCAGATCTCCTTTACCCGGTGGCAGGCCACATAATGTCCTTCTTCCATCTCCTCCAGTTTCGGCGTCTCGCTGCGGCAAAGTTCCGTCGCATATTTACACCGTGCCGCAAACCGGCATCCCGGCTTTGGATTCACCGGACTTGGGATCTCACCTTCGATGGGAATCCTTGTTTTCTTCTTCTCTTCTTTCGGATCTGGGATCGGGATGGCCGACATCAGAGCCTTTGTATAAGGATGCAGAGGCTTGCTATACAGCTCATCACTGGACGCGAATTCCACCATGTTTCCAAGATACATCACTCCCACCCGGTCTGAGATATGTTTGACCATGGAAAGGTCATGGGCAATAAAGAGGTAGGTCAGATTCCTTTTCTTTTGCAGCTCGATCAGCAGATTCACAATCTGTGCCTGGATCGATACATCCAAAGCGGAAATCGGCTCGTCACAGACAATGAATTCCGGTTCAATGGCGAGCGCTCTTGCAATTCCGATCCTCTGCCTTTGACCTCCCGAAAATTCGTGCGGGAAACGTAGGGCATGTTCCCTGTTCAAGCCCACCAGTTCCAGCAGTTCGTAGATTTTCTCCTGCCGCTCTTTCCCTGTATACAGCTTATGGATATCAATTCCTTCCCCAATAATATCCCCCACTGTCATTCTTGGATTCAGCGAAGAATACGGATCCTGGAAAATAATCTGCGCTCTTTTTGTGAATTCCTTTTTCTCTTTTTTATGAAGACTATGAATCTCGACTCCGTCAAAAATCACTTCTCCCCCGGTTGCGTCATAAAGTCCCATCACGGTTTTGCCGCATGTCGTCTTCCCACAGCCGGACTCCCCGACAAGTCCCAGCGTCTCGCCTTTGTAAATCTTGAAGCTGACCCCGTCCACGGCTTTTAATACCTGATGGCGTCCTACCTGAAAATATTTCCTTAAGTCTTTGACTTCAATCAGAACCTCTTTCTCATTCATTACTGATTCCCCCTTCTGACCATATTTTCCGGAAGTCCGCTGACATCCGCCTTTGGATGATGAAGCCAGCAGGAACATTTCTGAGAATGACTGAATTTCGTCTCCTCAGGATACTGCATCCTACAGATTTTCATGCCATATTCGCAACGTGGTGCAAAAGAGCATCCTTTTGGAGGATTGATCAGATCCGGAGGGGTCCCCTTCAGAGAATACAAAGTTTCTTTATTATTCGTATGAATTTTCGGAACAGAATTCAAAAGCGCCCTTGTATATGGATGAGTAAAGTGGTAGAAAATTTCGTCCACCGTACCCCTTTCCACAATCTTGCCCGCATACATAACCTGAATATAATCTGCCACACTAGCCACTACGCCAAGATCATGTGTTACAAGAATGACTGCCATATCTAATTCTTTCTGAAGACTTCCGATCAGCTCCATAATCTGTGCCTGGATAGTAACATCCAGCGCTGTCGTAGGCTCATCCGCAATCAGAATTTCCGGCTTACATGCAAGAGCAACCGCAATCATGGCTCTTTGCCTCATTCCTCCGGAAAACTCAAACGGATACTGTCTCATTCTCTTTGGTGCATTCGGAATCTTTACCAACTCCAACATTCTCTCTGCCTCTTTCATGGCATGCTCCTTTGATGTCTGAGTATGGATCAAAATACTTTCCGCAATCTGCTCCCCGATTCTCATTGTTGGATTCAACGATGTCATCGGATCCTGAAAAATCATAGAAATTTTACTTCCCCTGATCTCTGTCATCTGATTTTCCGTATAGTCCAGCAGATTGTCTCCCTGAAAGAGAATCTGTGCTCCATTACTTTTATCAATCATGGTATTCTGAGCAGGCAAAAGCCCCATAATCGCTTTGGACGTGACAGTCTTTCCGCATCCGGATTCCCCTACAATCGCAAGTGTCTCTCCCTTTCTCAGACTGAAATCCACTCCTCTTACTGCATGTGATATCCCGGCATAGGTTTTAAAGGAAACATGCAAATTTTTTACTTCCAATATATTTTCACTCATCACGATGCCTCCTATTTTCTCAGTTTCGGATCCAATGCGTCAGAAAGTCCGTCTCCAATCAGATGAAACGACAACATGGTCAGGACAATCAGAAGACATGGGAAGAATAACTGGTGGGGATAAAACATCAACTGCTGCTGTCCTGCGGACGCCAAAGCTCCCCAACTCGTCTCCGGAGGTCTGACTCCAAGACCGATATAACTTAAAAACGCTTCACTGAATACAAATCCTGGAATTGACATCGTAATGTCTACCATGATAATTCCAAGTGTATTTGGTAACAGATGCTTGATAATGATTCTTCCCGTGGAAGCGCCAAGCGCTCTTGCTGCCTGCACATAGTCCTGTTCTTTGATCTGAAGAATCTGCCCTCTTACCATTCGGGCTGTGCCGACCCATGCCGTAAGGCTCATGGCAAATACAAGAGAAAACAAACTTCTTCCCATCACCATCGAAAGGATCGTGACAATAATCAGATATGGAAGGTTTCCGATCAGCTCACAGATACGCATGATAATATCATCCACAAGACCCCCTTTCAATCCTGCCAAAGCCCCGGCTAAAGCTCCGATCACAAACATGACCGCTGTACAGCACAGACCAATATAAATCGAAATCCGTCCGCCGACACAGACACGTGTGAAAAGGTCTCGTCCCATATCATCTGTTCCGAACCAGTATTCCGAATTCGGGCCTTGATTTTTCAAAGCCGCATTGATGTATTGATAATCTTTTCCGGAAATCACCGGGCCAACAAACAGCAGCAGCACAATCAAGGTAAGAAGTATCAAACCAAAAATCGCCAGCTTATTTGCACGAAATCTTCTCCAGACATCCGCCCAGTATGTAAGCGATTTCGCTCCGATCTCCTCCCCCGAGAGTCCTTCTGTTCCGATTCTTTTAAACAAGTCCTCCGTATCCCCAACGGACATCTCGCTATTTCTCTTTTCTTTCATTTCCATAATGATCACCTCATTTTCTATTTCTTGCCTTTTGCCACACGAATTCTAGGATCCGCGATACCATATAGAATATCTACCACAATCAGCGCTCCTACAAACAGGATTGCAAAAAAGATGGTAAGCCCGATAATCATGGTGTAATCATTGTCGGATACGGCTTTTACATAATAAAAGCCAAGTCCCGGGATGGAAAACATTTTTTCGAGAATAAAAGAACCGGCAAACACTCCGGAAATCGCAGGCCCGATCATAGTAATGATTGGAATCATCGAATTCCTCAGAACATGCTTTTTGACGATCCGTTTTCTCTTGCAGCCTTTCGCCTGTGCGGTGACAATATAATCCTCTCCAATCACAGAAATCATGCTGCTTCTCGTGTACTTCGTATAAGAAGCGATTCCGCCGATCGCATAGGCCGCAACCGGAAGGATGTAATGTTTTAACTGTCCCCAGCCAAATACCGGAACAAGTTTCCACTTAAATGCCAGGAAATACTGAAGCACGGCGGCAAATACGAAGCTCGGGACACAGATCGCGAGTACGACCAGTACCCGAATCACATGATCGACCGGCTTCCCCCGGTTCAGTGCCGCTATCATTCCAAGAGCCACACCGATTGTTACCTGAAACAAGATGGCCAGAAGACCGATCTTGGCGGACGTCCACGTATTTTCTTTGATCACATCATTGGCGGACTTTCCTGTATAGACGATGGACTCTCCAAAATCTCCAGTAGTAATCAGATTCTTCATATAGGTTGTGTAACGCTGAAATACCGGCTTATCCAGCCCATATTTCTTCTCAATAATTTCCTGCGCCTGCTCCGGCATCTGTCCGACCTTTGCCGCAATCGGATCTCCCGGTGCCCCTGCCACAAGAAAGAATGTAGCGGTCGCAATCAAAAATAATGTAAGAATTGCGTACGCCAGTCGTTTTCCAATAAATTTCAGCATCTTTTTCTCTCCCTTCTTTTCCCGTCAGCTTGCCTCTGACTGTCTTTTCTTCTGAAGCTCCTGGAACAGCGTCTCCGGCACGATCATATAATGCCGGCGGATCTTTTCACAGATCTCCTCCACAGACTTGGCCCGGAACGCATCCAAAATCTTCTGGTGGTTTTGTTGAATATATTCATATGGCATCAATGATTCCGATCTCATGGTGTAGTATGCTGCTGTATTCCCACTTTCCAGCGACTTCCAAACCTTGTAGAGCTTTTCACTGTGGGATGCCATCACCACGTAAGAATGAAACTGTTCATCCAGTTCGATTACCTGGTAAAGATCCCTGGCATCCGCCGCTTTCCCGATTTCAACCAGATTCTGCTCCATTTTGGTATCAAGCTCTTTTGAAAGCTTTCCGGAACACATACGGACTGCCAGGATTTCCAGTGTGGATCGTATCAGATAAGCTTCCTGCATCTCATCATACGTCATCGTCTTGACGACACAGCCCTTGTGAGGCTCGTAGACAACCAAACCCTCTTCCTTGATTTGACGTAGCGCCTCCCGAACCGGCCCCCGGCTCATCTGAAGCTCCCTTGCCAGATCAGCCTCTACAATCCGTTCCCCAGACTGAATATCTCCATTCAGAATCTTTTTCCTTAAAATCTCGGCTACCTGCTCTCTTAATGTTTTTCTTGATATGGGTGTTTTTGTCATAGTGCTCTCCTTTTTCACTTTACTTTGTGAAAATCCTTATGCTCATTATACCCCCCCGTGTTTAAAAGTCAACTGTTGACAGTTACCTTTTCCGCAGAATAATTGACAAATTTTTTACTTGATTTTTGTGCAACAAATACAATTATTCTTCAAAACTAAGTTTTTAATTTATGCAATTATATCAATAGATGAATAAATATCAATGACAACAATACAGTGTGTCACTGTACTGCAAAAGAAATTATTTTCTATAACGAATATCAAAATATCTTTTTAAGTATTTTATGAGATATAAAAAGAATTACTTTTTTGAAGGATAAAATCAAAAGGACTTTATAAACAAATAATATACTACAGGGGCGGAAGGGAGAGACCTCTCCTGTTCCCTTTTTAAGATTACAGTTCCATGATTTTAGATCTAATAACCACAAAAAATAGAGAGCCTTCTGTCACGTTTGGCTCTCTTTCCGTATATTATAATCACAAAATCGTGTTCAAGGGTTATACTATGAAACAATGTTCCAATCTGTTCTATCTTTCTACTATCGCCTGCAAACTTTCAGAGTGTCTGTCAGAGCAGGAACTTACCATGCTGGCCGCCGATCTTGTTGTCCTGAGTGATATGCTGGCTAATCTTCTCGCTCATCAGGATATATACGAAGATGCTTCACAAAATACCTTGTAATCGAGATAGTCTTTTACAGCTTCTTCCAGATCTTTCGCATCCTTCTGGAGTGTCGGAGCCTTTACATCCCTAAGCTCTACAATCTGCCTTACCCTGTCTTCACCATCATAGATCGTCTCAGCATAGGTAAATGGCAGGTCCTGATAATAGGAAGCACCAAATACATCCTTATATGAGATTCTAAGCAGACAAAAAACATTTGTATTAATATCATAATCAAACACAATGCTGGTAGCTTCTTTATCTGTCAGACGTCTTTTTGCCGGATAAAAAGCACTTCCAGAAGCAATCTTTTTCCCGTTGACTGCACATCCCTCAATCTGAAAATCAAAAACACAATTATGATTGATTGTTTTTATCTCAATCTGCGAGCAAATTTTCTGTTTCAGGCAGAAAAAACCACTCGTTATCACCCCTTCTTCTGTGATTGTCAAAATGAGCTCTGGATCTGTCTCACTCATAATAACTTCAAATCCTAAAATCGGCATATATTCCAGACGTCTGTTCTCCTCATTGCTCTCTTTCTGATGATAAAGCGTAATGAGGACTCCTATCAGAGTAAACGCGCCCCCAAGTACTGCTCCAATGAGCCCGATCCACATTTCCCTGCTGCCCGGAACATGGATTTCCAGATATTCAAATACAGCAACCATTCCCAGCAGTAGTAAAACAATTACCACTGATATCATCATGCAGCCTATCGCTTCTTTGACATATTTTCTGTTCAAAAGTCTCACCCTCCTGAAATCTTGTTATCGATCATTGTACCTTCCCCTTAATATACAAAAACAGCGAAATCCTCAAGATGAATAAGGTTCCGCTGTTTTGTCTCTTTTCTTTTATGAACGTCCGCACCGAAAAAAGAGCGAATATATCATTTTATCGGCAAGTGTGCAGGCGCATCTATCATCTTTCCATATCAGCTTAGCTACAATATTTTCTTTCATTTTCATGTACCTACACTCCAAAGATTTATAAATGTATTTTATTCCTTATACGTAAACTTGCTTCTATGTGCATAATCCAATGTCTTGAAAACGGCATCTGGATCAGTCCTCGTATATCTTTATTGCACCAATAATCAATCAGCCAAATCGCATTTTCATGATTGCTTACGACATTTAGCGATTTTAAGTATTCTTTTCTTTCTTTCGATACCTTCTTTTTCATTTCGTCATAAGACAGGCTTTTGAGTATCCTTTCAGTACTTGCTTTTACCTCAAAAATATATGAATAAAGCTCTTTCAAATTAAGCTGCATTGAAAAATCCGCAATCTGCTGTTTTTCAAGTTCATTGCCTGTTGTTATTATGGGTGAATTGATTCTCTCCTGATAACCCCCTGTGCAAAACACCTGTTCGTCTTCGTTTATCAAGATATGCGCAACTATATCTTCGATACGAAATATATGCCAGATTGAATATGCAATGGTTTTGCTATGATAACCGTCTGCATTTAGAAAAGGGATGGCATTAAATTCTTCTCTATTTAATTCGCTATAGAATACGGTTAAGATTTTCATTAACCGATTCCGCAGTTCAAATAGAGTATCGATACCCGCCTCATAGGTATCATTCTTCCTAATTTGTGTTTGCATTGTTTTGTTAAGTTCCGACCATTCTTTATTCACAATCAATCCTCCAAATCCAGGTTACCATTTCTTGCCGCTCACTTTTCCTCATCCAATGGCATGACCTTTCCAATCCCTTCCGTAGCCGACGCCGTCACAATCAAGGGTGTGAAGCTTCCGTTGCTTCTCCTGTACTGTCCGGATGTTCCTGATAAACTCATAGACACGCACTTTCTTCGCATATCTCCATTATACAGAATAATTGCAAAAACGCAATTATCAAAATGCAATTCTTACAAGATTCCGTGGTATATGGTATTACTCTCCCAGAACCAAAAAACGCCTTTCTGACCGTCGTCAAAGTCATTATGACAAAAACGGCGGTATCACTCACGATACCACCGTTTTTGCTTTAGCACTCAAAATATACTAAAAATCCGAAGCCGCCCCGATTGGAACCGGGTTCGGATTATCATTATCTGGTGCCGGCGGCGGGACTTGAACCCGCACGTGGTTGCCCACAACAGATTTTGAGTCTGCCTCGTCTGCCATTCCGACACGCCGGCTTTTCTCGGCTATTGAAGCCGAGAATTATTATAGCATAACTTTTCTTTGATTGCAAGAAATTATTTTCACATTTATTTCCAAATTTTATTTGACTCTGCGATCAGCTCTTTTCCAATATCAAAGCAGTCAAACGTCGCAAAGTAGTCTGCCGGCGTCTCCGCACGGCGGATCAGCTTGGCACTTCCATCTTCTTTTAGCAGAACTTCAGCGGATTTCAACTTGCCATTATAGTTGTAACCCATGGAGTATCCATGAGCTCCGGTATCATGGATCACGAGCAGGTCTCCCATATCAATCTGTGGAAGCATCCGATCGATTGCAAACTTGTCATTGTTTTCGCAAAGGGAACCTGTAATGTCATATTTATGATCGCACGGAGCGTGCTCTTTTCCCATCACAGTGATATGATGATAAGCACCATACATGGCCGGACGCATCAGATTGACCGCACAGGAATCTACACCAATGTACTCCTTATGGGTATGCTTTTCATGGATCGCTTTTGTCACCAGACATCCGTACGGTGCAAGCATGAATCTTCCAAGCTCGGTGTAAATCGCCACATCTCCCATTCCGGCCGGAACAAGGATGGATTCGTATGCTTTTCTTACGCCTTCCCCAATCACACGGATATCATTTGGCTCCTGATCCGGGTGGTAAGGAATTCCGATTCCACCGGACAGATTGATGAACTTGATATGCACTCCGGTCTCTTCCTTTAAACGGACCGCTGTCTGAAAAAGGACTTCTGCCAACATCGGATAGTATTCGTTCGTCACGGTATTGCTTGCCAGAAATGCATGAATTCCAAACTCTTTTGCTCCTTTTTCCTTCAGAATACGGAAAGCGTCCGTGATCTGCTCCGTTGTCATCCCGTATTTGGCGTCTCCCGGATGATCCATAATATCATTGGTAATCTTGAACACTCCGCCCGGATTGTAACGACAACTGATCGTCTCCGGAATATGGCCGATGGCTTTCTCCAAAAATTCAATATGGGTAATATCATCCAGGTTGATAATTGCTCCCAGACGGTCTGCAAGACGGAACTCTTCTGCCGGCGTGTCGTTAGAGGAAAACATAATATCCTCTCCTTTCATACCGATCGCGTCAGAAAGCATTAATTCCGTAAAGGAAGAACAGTCGCAGCCGCAGCCGTACTCCTTAAGAATCTGAATGAGAAACGGATTCGGCGTCGCTTTCACCGCGAAATATTCTTTATAGCCTGGGTTCCATGCAAACGCTTCTTTCAGTGCTTTTGCATTCTTACGAATCCCTTTCTCATCGTACAGATGAAATGGCGTCGGGAACTCCTTTATGATCTCTTCCAGTTTTTCCTTGGAAACAAATGGTTTCTTTTCCATCAGTTGGTTTCTCCTTTCGTAAGCTCAATTACTTTTATCTCGTTCGCCATCGCCTCTTTAAAGATCTCCACAAAGTTGCGCTGGCTTGTATACAGACAGGTATTGCGATCCTGATTTCTATATTCGCCGCTCAGAATAAAGGAGGAATCTACAATCATTCCCATCTGTCCTTTCCTGTCCGCAGTGTAATATACCTTCCCAGGGCCGACATACGCTTCCCAGTCCGTAATAATGACGACCTTTTTTCCATCTCCGGCAAACTCGGTAAGCTCCGGCAGAACTGCCTCCAGAAAAGCCTGTCCAGAAGACAGATACACCCTCTCTTTTGCCCGTTTCAGAAGAGCTCTTGCTTTCGCCTCAATGGTCTCCTGCCCGGAAATCGTAATATAACCTTCCTCTTCTTCTTTCCGAACCGGTGCATGCATTACAAGCCAGTCCTCTTCTTTTTTCAACTGGTCAATCTTGTCCTCGCAAAACTCCTGTACCGGCACAGAAAGATAACGCTTTCCATTCTCACTCGCCTCCAGATAGGCCGCTCCCTTTTCACACAGGGACGCAAGCGCCACATAGACATTCGAACGGGAAATCCCGGTCAGCTTGGCGGCCTCATATCCGGTCAGCTTTCCATTCTCCAGAAGACTCTCATAGACTGCGGCTTCCTGTCTTGTCAAATCAAATTTCATCAAATGTTCCTTAAATTGTTCTTTGCCCATTTTCTCTCCTTAGTAGCTCTTTATAGTACTACTATAGTCGGTTCTCCTTAGAAAGTCAAGTATAAATCAGGACGGATCTGTCCGATCCGTCCTGATTCAGTTTCTTATTCAATTACCGCAATCCGCATCATATTGCTCCCACCGTTACCGGAGTAGGAATAAGTTCCCATTGGCGCCGGAAGTCCTGCTGTCAAAACAACAACATCTCCTGGCTCTACGAACTGCTTCGCCTTCACCATCTCCAGGGCATTCTCACAAACGTCTTCCGTAGAACGAAGGGGAATCGATTTCAGCGGCCGTACTCCCCAATAAATCTGCATCCTGCGGAGCGTCGACTCATCCGGACTGACGCCAATCACGTCCGCCCTTGGTTTAAACTTGGATACAACTTTTGCTGTCGCTCCAGACATCGTTGGGGCTACAATACACTTTGCATTCAGATTGTCCGCCGTTGCCACAGTGGAAAACCCAATCGCACTGGAAATACTCTGTTTTCTATGCTGCTGCGCTTTTTTCAGAAGGACTTCATAATCCAGATGGCTTTCTGTATTCTCCACAATCTGCACCATCATCTGAAGTGCCTCCAATGGATATTTTCCCTGTGCCGTCTCTCCGGAAAGCATAACAGCGTCTGTCCCGTCATAAACCGCATTGGCTACGTCCGTTACCTCCGCACGAGTCGGACGCGGATTACGAATCATGGAATCCAGCATCTGCGTTGCTGTGATGACCGGCTTAAAGTTATCGTTACATTTCTTTATGATTTCTTTCTGAATATACGGCACTTCCTGAGCAGGAATCTCCACGCCCATATCTCCTCTTGCTACCATAATACCATCTGCGCTTCGGATAATCTCATCAATGTTACGGATTCCCTCCGCGTTTTCGATCTTGGCAATGATCGGGATGTACGGAGCATTACATTCTCTTAACCAGCTTCGGATCTCAATGATACACTCTGCATTCCGCACAAAGGATGCTGCAATGAAGTCAATCCCCTGAGTGACGCCGAACTTGATATCTTCTCGATCCTTATCTGTAATCGCGGGAAGACGTACCGGTACATTCGGCACATTGATCCCCTTCTTTTCACCGAGCTCTCCGCCATTGATGATCCGGCAGACAATATCATGGTTCTCAATTCTCAGAACTTCCAGTTCGATCAATCCATCATCAATCAGAATCTTACGTCCCGGCATGACATCTTCTGTCAGACCCTTATATGTGATAGAAACCCGTTTCTGATCCCCTATGATTTCCTCAGACGTCAGGGTAAACTCTTGCCCTGCTTCCAGCATGACTTTCTTACCGTCTTTTAATACACCGGTGCGGATCTCCGGTCCCTTTGTATCCAGAAGAATCGCAACCGGAATCTTTTCCTCCTCCCGGATCTTCTTCAGCATATCCATGCGATACTTATGTTCCTCATAATCTCCGTGTGAAAAGTTGAATCTGGCGATATTCATCCCGTTTTTCACGAGATTCCGCATCAGCCCCTCGTCGTTGGCATTTGGCCCCATGGTACATACAATCTTCGTCTTCTTCATCTCTTCCATTCCTTTCTGGTCGTAAACTCAGCTGCGTGTTTCTATTTTACATGTTCGTGTGTAAATAGGTGATCCTGACAATACTCATAGTTTCCGTTGCATTTGGAACAATATCTGAATTCCAGTTCCGGGTGATCCAGCTCGGTCCTGCCGCATACAGCACAACGGTGTCTCGGCACCCGTCCGTCCGGCTGTGCACTGTAGTGATTTGGCTCTCTTCTTTGCATCTGCTTTTTGAACTCCCGCCTTCTCTTCTGCTGCTTCGGAGAAATCTTTGCGTAATTTCTCGTCGAAAAATAGAAAATCAAAAAATTCAGAAGCGATACAACCGCCGCAAAAGCGCTCGCCCGGTAGCTGGAATATGTTCCCCCGTATGACGGGAGAAACGCCTGAACAACGGTCCAGACGAAGAATACCCCATCAAACCATGCCAGCCACTTTGCCTTCACCGGAATAAGATAAAACAAAAGGAACTCCATATCCGGATAAACCGCTGCAAAAGCAAAAAACAAAGACAGGTTCAGATACGTCGTCCCTAGCAGATAAACCTGTCCTGTAAACAGATAAATAAGGAATGCCGCAATCACGTGAAACAGCACACCCGTAAAAAAATACAGGTTAAAGCGGAACGATCCCCACGTCTGCTCCAGTGCGTTCCCGATCATATAGTAAAAGTAAAGTGCAATCAGCAAAAATATCGCATTGTCCGACGGCGGCTGGATCAAAAAGGTAACAATCCTCCAAATCTGTCCATGCAGAATCTCCGAAACATTCAATGACAAATACTGGATATAAAAATAGGGATTGAGAATGTTCAGCAAAAAGCCGACCGCATACAAAATGATGATCACATACATCAGATTAGGGATTGCGAATCTGCCGAATCTACGCTCTAAACGTGAAATCCAATTCATTTTTTCTCTCCTTTCATACTCGATTCTCATTGTAGCTTCTGAATGTTTTTTTGTCAATCAGCTCAGAAGACTTTACAAGAAATTCATTTTTCCTTAGGAAGATTTTATTGTATCTTGCTTCTTTTTGTCGTATAATAATCGATGTTGCAAAAATATATTAATCATAAGAAGAAATACATCTACAGGTACAAAATAGAAAAGGAGTAACGTAATATGAGCCAAAGGGATTTATTCACTCTGGGAATTGACATTGGCTCTACGACCGTCAAGATCGCAGTACTTGACGAGAAAAATGAGCTGTTATTCTCAGATTACGAACGACATTTCGCAAACATTCAGGAAACCCTTTCTGATTTGCTTGGAAGAGCCGTCCACCAGCTCGGGGCGATCCACGCCTCCCCGGTAATCACCGGAAGCGGCGGGCTGACACTTGCAAAGCATCTTGGTGTTCCGTTTGTCCAGGAAGTTATCGCCGTATCCACGGCTTTACAGGATTATGCACCGCAGACCGATGTTGCCATCGAGCTCGGAGGCGAGGACGCGAAGATTATCTATTTTGAAAATGGAAACGTGGAGCAAAGAATGAACGGAATCTGCGCCGGAGGTACCGGTTCCTTTATCGACCAAATGGCCTCTTTGCTGCAGACAGACGCCACGGGCCTGAATGAATATGCAAAGAATTATACTGCTTTATATGATATTGCCGCGCGCTGCGGTGTGTTCGCCAAGACAGACATTCAGCCTCTCATCAACGATGGAGCCGCGAAAGAAGACCTGGCTGCTTCCATTTTCCAGGCGGTGGTCAATCAGACCATCAGTGGACTGGCATGTGGAAAGCCGATCCGGGGGCACGTCGCATTTCTGGGCGGTCCGCTTCATTTCCTTTCTGAGCTCCGGGAAGCCTTTATCCGGACTCTGAATCTGGACGACGAGCATACGATTGCGCCGAAAAACTCCCACCTCTTTGCGGCGGTAGGATCTGCGCTGAACTCGAAAAAAGATCTGGATATCCCGATCATTGAGCTGCAACAACGTCTGGCGGATCATATCCAGATGGATTTTGAGGTAGAGCGTCTGGAGCCGCTTTTCTCTTCCGAGGATGATTTCCGGGAGTTTAAAGACCGCCATGACAAACACCAGGTTCCTGTGAAGGATCTGGCAAGTTATCAGGGAAATGTCTACTTGGGCATCGATGCCGGTTCTACCACTACAAAGGCTGCTCTGGTCGGCGAAGACGGAACACTTCTTTATTCCTTCTACCATGGAAACGACGGAGACCCGCTTGCCACTACGATCACAGCGCTTAAGGATATTTATTCCAAGCTGCCGGAGGGCGCACGGATCGCTTACTCCTGCTCCACCGGATACGGAGAGGCTCTGATGAAGGCTGCCTTTCTTCTGGACGAGGGCGAAGTAGAGACCGTATCCCACTACTATGCCGCTTCCTTCTTCGAGCCGGATGTGGACTGTATCCTCGATATCGGCGGCCAGGATATGAAATGTATCAAGATTAAGAATCATACAGTTGACTCTGTACAGCTCAATGAGGCATGTTCCTCCGGATGTGGTTCTTTCATAGAAACCTTTGCCAAGTCGCTGAATTATTCCGTAGAAGACTTTGCGGATGAAGCACTTTATGCAAGACATCCAATTGACCTTGGTACCCGATGTACGGTATTTATGAACTCCAAGGTGAAGCAGGCTCAGAAAGAGGGAGCTTCCGTTGCGGATATTTCCGCCGGACTTGCCTATTCTGTTATCAAGAATGCCCTGTTTAAGGTAATCAAGGTATCGGACGCTTCGGAGCTTGGAAAGAATATCGTCGTGCAGGGTGGTACCTTCTATAACAACGCGGTCCTCAGAAGTTTTGAAAAAATCGCAGGATGTGAGGCAGTCCGCCCGGATATCGCCGGTATCATGGGTGCTTTTGGCGCTGCTCTGATCGCCAGGGAGCGTTATCATACATACGACTGTAAAGAGACGACCATGCTCTCTATCGAGGACATTGAAAACCTGACCTACGACACTTCCATGGCAAAATGCCAGAGATGTGCCAACCACTGTCGTCTGACCATCAACAAGTTTACCGGCGGCAGACGCTTTATCACTGGAAACCGCTGTGAACGAGGTCTGGGAAAAGAAAAAACAAATACGGATATTCCAAACTTATTTGCGTATAAGAATGAACGCTACTTCGGCTACAAACCATTGGCCAAAGAGGATGCGCCTTACGGAACGATTGGCCTTCCTCGTGTACTGAATATGTACGAGGATTATCCATTGTGGTTTACTTTCTTCACTGAGCTTGGATTTTCCGTTGTCCTCTCTCCTGCTTCTTCCCGAAAAATCTATGAGATGGGCATCGAATCCATTCCGAGTGAGTCCGAGTGCTACCCCGCAAAGCTGGCGCACGGCCATGTGGAATGGCTGATCCGGCAGAATGTGGACCGGATTTTCTATCCTTGTATTCCGTACGAGAGAAATGAATTTCCGGATGCCAACAATCATTACAACTGCCCGATTGTCACCTCCTACGCGGAAAATATCAAGAACAATATGGACGAGATCGTCCAGGGGCATGTCGATTTTATGAATCCGTTTCTTGCCCTGACAACAGAAGAAATCATGGCAGACCGCCTGGTGGAAATCTTCCGGGAGAAATTCCAGATTCCGGAGGAAAAAATCCGGGACGCCGCCCACAAAGGCTGGGCAGAGCTGGAAACCTGCAGGGAGGATATTCGAAAAAAAGGGGAGGAAACCCTTGCTTACCTGGATCAAACCGGACGCCACGGTATTGTCCTGGCAGGACGGCCATACCACTATGACCCTGAGGTCAACCACGGAATTCCGGAGCTTATTACTTCTTACGGAATCGCGGTCCTGACGGAAGATTCCATCTCCCACTTAAATCCGGTGGAACGTCCGTTAAATGTCATGGATCAGTGGATGTACCACTCCCGTCTCTATGCGGCGGCAAACTATGTCAAGACGACGGAAAACCTGGATCTGATCCAGCTTAATTCCTTCGGCTGCGGGCTAGATGCCGTTACTACAGATGAGGTATCCGACATTCTCACCGGTTCCGGAAAGATCTATACCTCACTGAAAATTGACGAGGTCAACAACCTGGGAGCGGCAAGAATCCGGATTCGTTCTCTTCTGGCTGCGATCCGTGTCCGGGACGCCAAGAAGGAAAAACGGGAAGTTCACAGTGCCGCGATCCGGAAAGTACCGTTTACGAAAGAGATGAAGAAGAAGTATACGATCCTCTGCCCGCAGATGTCGCCGATTCACTTCGACCTGATTGAACCGGCCTTCCGCGCATCCGGCTATAAGATTGAAGTTCTTCCAAATGATAATAAAGACGCAGTCAATGTAGGACTGAAATATGTCAACAACGACGCCTGCTATCCATCCCTGATGGTCGTTGGACAGATCATGCAGGCTCTGCTCTCAGGCAAATACGACCTGAACCGCGTGGCGGTCATCATGAGCCAGACCGGAGGCGGATGCCGTGCTTCCAACTATATTGGATTTATCCGAAGAGCGCTGGAAAAAGCAGATATGGGACAGATCCCAGTCATCTCCGTCAACCTGAGCGGACTGGAAGAAAACCCTGGTTTCAAGATTACGCCGGAGCTTGCGCGCCGTCTGTGCTACGCAGCGGAATTCGGTGATATCATGATGCGTTGTACCTACCGGATGCGTCCTTACGAACAGAAAAAAGGCACGACCAACCGCTTACATAAAAAATGGGAAAAAATCTGTATTGACTTTGTCTCCTCAAAACGTATAAGCCACACCCGTTTCAAACAGATCTGCCGCACGATGATCCGCGACTTTGACAATATTCCGATCACCGATGAGAAAAAACCGAGAGTCGGCATCGTCGGAGAAATCCTGGTAAAATTCCTTCCGGCAGCCAACAACTATCTGGCGGAACTGCTGGAAAAAGAAGGGGCGGAAGCCGTTGTTCCGGATCTGATCGACTTCTTCTGCTACAGCTTCTACAATTCCAACTTCAAGGCTGAGTATCTGGGAGCGAAAAAATCCACAGCTCTGCTCTCCAACGCCGGGCTGAAGGCGATCAACTGGCTGCGCAGCGCTGCTGTGGAAGAATTCAAGAAGAGCCGTCACTTTGATCCTCCGGCGCGGATCGAGGATCTTGCGGAATATGCTTCCCCGATCGTTTCCGTAGGCAACCAGACCGGAGAGGGATGGTTCCTGACCGGAGAGATGATGGAGCTGATCCACAGCGGTGTCTTCAACATCGTCTGCACACAGCCGTTTGCCTGCCTGCCGAACCATATCGTCGGAAAAGGTGTTATCAAGGCGATCCGCAAGGAGTACCCGAAGGCAAACATTGTTGCCGTCGATTACGACCCTGGCGCTTCTGAGGTCAATCAGCTGAACCGTATCAAGCTGATGCTCTCCACCGCGGTGAAAAACCTGGAACAGGAAGAGCAGAAAGACGCCTGA
>OLNC01000873.1_pt1 | contig 22731 bp, 19 predicted proteins | sample 1672011 | NCBI WGS metagenome assembly OLNC01 (sample SAMEA3136636, study PRJEB25190) | human gut metagenome | biome: human gut; feature: human-associated habitat; material: faeces | place: Austria | collected 2013 | reverse complement strand
GGAGTTTTTAAGGCATGATTAAAATATTATTTATCTGCCACGGCAACATCTGCCGCAGCACCATGGCCGAAAGCGTCCTCACCCACCTGGTCCACCAGCTGCACCTCGACAACCAGTTCGAGATCGACTCCGCTGCGACCAGCCGTGAGGAGATCGGCAACCCGCCGCACTACGGCACAAAAAATAAATTATACGAAGAAAACATTCCGCTTGTTCCGCACCGGGCGCGCCAGATGACAAGGGATGACTATCTGTATTTTGATTATCTGATCGGCATGGATTCCGCAAATATCCGGAACATGACAAGAATCGCGGGAGGCACGGACAGCCAGGATAAAATATACAAGATGCTTTCATTTGCGGGCTATGAAGACACGCAGAAATTTACCGGGGCGCGGGATGTGGCAGATCCATGGTACACCGGCAATTTTGATGAAACCTATGAAGATGTGGTTGCAGGATGCAAAGGATTCCTGTATTATTTACAGCAGAAAGGGGACATTTCAAGAGAAATCGAAATTCCCCGGTAAGTAAGGAGTGACATTGGGTGAAATATCTGATCATTGGAGCTGGTGGTACAGGCGGAGTTGTCGGTTTTCACATGGCGCAGGCAGGAAAAGATGTGACGTTGATCGCCAGAGATGCGCATTTGGAGAGTATACAGCAAAAGGGACTGACGCTTCAGACCATGTGGGATGAGAACACAAAGACCATACCGGTAAAGGCATCTGACATGCAGCATTACAAAGACCGGCCGGATGTGATCTTAGTCTGCGTAAAAGGATATTCGCTGGATGGAATTTACAAATTTATCCGTAGAATTGCAAAACCGCAGACGATTGTGATTCCAATTTTAAATATTTATGGAACCGGAGCTAAAATGCAGGAAAAACTGCCGGGAATGCTTGTGACGGACGGATGTATTTACGTGTCAGCCAATATTAAGGAGCCGGGAGTTATTTTGCAGCACGGAAAGATTCTGCGCATTTTCTTCGGCGTGCGCCAAAAAGAAGAAAAATGCCAGCTGTTAGAGCAGATTCAGAAAGATTTCCGTGACAGTGCAATCGATGGGATATTATCAGAACAGATCCAGCGGGATGCGCTGGAGAAATTTTCCTATGTGTCACCGATCGGAGCGGCGGGCCTTTACTTAAATGCCACGGCAGGAGATTTCCAGAAAGAGGGGAAAGCAAGAGAACTGTTTTGCACGATGATAAGGGAAATTGTCGCACTGGCGACGGCCATGGGATTTCCGTTTGAAAAGGATATGGTTTCCGTAAATCTGCAGATTTTATCCAATCTTCCGCCGGAGGCAACCACGTCAATGCAAAGGGATGTGATGGCACACAGACCGTCGGAAGTGGATGGTCTGGTATACGAAGTGGTGCGCATGGCGCACAGATATCAGGTTCCGGTGCCCGCATATGAAAAGGTGGCACAGAAACTGCAAGGAGAAATTATGTGCGAAAAAAATTCTCACACAGAAGGAAATGTGGAGATAAAAAGGGAAGAAAAATAACAGGATTCATTGCAGATAATGAATCATAAAAACACAGGAGAACAACATGGAATACAAATACAGCACAATTAACGAGGTAAATCATTTTGAATTTGGCGAGGCTGTGGTTGGGGACATCCAGCTGACAGAGCGCATGTTTCATCTGGTACTGGACAATGTAAAAATCTGTCCGGAAAATTCCTGCAACCGCGACATCCGGATGATGCGTACCAATGAACTTTTATTTAAGATTTCAGATGCAGAAATCATTTCGCTTGTTGAGGAAGGATACAACGAATACGATGCTGATGGAAATTTAAAGCACACGTATCCGGACGAGGAAGTGGAAAAAGCAAAGTATGATGAGGTGGCACAGGTTCTTTTGGAGGGAACCATATATGAACTGACGTTACAGAGCGGTGTTTATACGTTTATCATTGACGGAACCAACGACCGTACCTACGCGCTGAAAGTAACCGGAAGCGGCGATACGCAGGAGTGGAACCGGTTTCTTGAGGTATAGAGTCGGGAAAGCTTTTGTTCGCCGGGTAGCCTTTGAACAGAAACACAGGAGGAAAAAGACATGATACAGACCGTTATTTTTGATCTGGACGGAACCCTTTTGGATACAGAAAAATACTATTTCGCGAAATGGAAAGAGGCTATGGCGCATTTCGGATATCATATGACCGATGAGGAGGCATACAGCGTGCGTTCCCTTGGGATGCCTTATGCACCGGAACATTTTAAAAAGCTGTATGGAGAAGATTTTGACTATGACAAAGTGCATACATATCGCAGAAAACTGACGGATCAGGTGCTTGATGAGGGACCGATTGAGGCAAAACCGGGAGCAGAGGAACTGTTAAAATATTTGCGCAAAAAAGGTGTGCGTACAGCGATTGCCACCGCAGGAGGTGTGGAGCGCAGCAGCAGTCTGCTGAAGAGAGTGGGATTGTATGACTATCTCGACCACATTGTTTCTGCCCGGCAGGTCGCCCATGGCAAACCGGCGCCGGATGTTTATCTGTACGCCTGCAGCCAGCTTCATGTGCAGCCACAGGAATGCTATGCGGTGGAAGATTCTCCAAATGGAATTCACAGTGCATACAGTGCAGGATGTAAGGTGTTTATGGTGCCGGATCTGACACAGCCGGATGCCGAACTGGAGAAATTTATATACAAAAAAGTGGAATCACTTGTGGCACTAAAGGAGTATTTTTAAATTTTTTCTTGCAATCACTGGAATTGTGTGATAAAACAGATTACAAAAGGAACGTACATCAGGGATGTACGACAGAAAATGCATAGATGGAGACTCTGATCATCAGACATCGACAGGAATACAGCGTCACCGACTGAGAGCGCTGTTTGAAAGAGATGATTATGGGAACACTGCCGGAGCAGACGGATTGAACACGGGCAGGATGGTTTTGAAAAACCGGAATGTGGAAGTAGGTTCGTACGTGAGCGCACGTTACGCGTAAGAGAGGGAAGATGAGAATGTCTCATTTTTCAATGCGGGTGGTACCGCGGATAATCTGAATTATTCGCCCCGGAATACAATTATAGTATTCCGGGGCTTTTCTTTTTTCATAAGAGGAGCCCCGGACCAGAAAAAGGAGTAGAAAAGATGAGTAACATTTACAGAGATGTCACACTGAATCAGGTAAGCGAGCAGGACATCGGAAAGACGATCCGTGTCGCTGGCTGGGTAGAAAATATCCGTGACCATGGCGGAGTATCTTTTATTGATTTAAGAGATATGTATGCAGTGATGCAGATCGTTATCCGCGATGGAAAGCTGTTAGAAGGAATCCGTAAAGAGCAGGCTATTACCGTGGAAGGTCTGATCGAAAAGAGAGATGAGGAAACCTACAATCCAAAGATCCCGACCGGAACCATCGAGCTGGATGCAAAGGAAGTGACGGTACTCGGAGAAGTATATTCCCAGCTTCCGTTTGAAGTAATGACCAGCAAGAGTGTGGTACACGAAGATGTACGTCTGAAATATCGGTATCTGGATCTGAGAAACCAGAAAGTAAAAGACAATATCATTTTCCGTTCTAAAGTGATCTCTTATCTGCGTGAAAAAATGACAAGTATGGGATTTCTGGAGTTACAGACACCGATCCTGTGCGCATCTTCGCCGGAGGGGGCAAGAGATTATATCGTACCATCCAGAAAATTCAAGGGAAAATTTTATGCACTGCCACAGGCACCACAGCAGTACAAGCAGCTTCTGATGGTATCCGGATTTGATAAATATTTCCAGATCGCACCTTGTTTCCGTGATGAGGATGCCAGAGCCGACCGTTCACCGGGAGAGTTCTATCAGCTGGATTTTGAGATGAGTTTTGCCACACAGGAAGATGTATTTGCAGTTGGTGAAGAAGTTCTTTCGTCTGTATTTGAAAAGTTCGCACCGGAAGGAAGCGTTGTGACCAAGGCGCCATATCCGATTATCAGTTATAAGCAGGCAATGCTGGAGTTTGGTTCCGATAAGCCGGATCTGCGTAACCCGCTTCGTATTATCGATGTGACCGACTTTTTCCAGAAATGTACGTTCAAGCCGTTTATCGGAAAAACGGTTCGGGCAATCCGCGTACACGCCGATATGTCCAAAGGTTTCCACGAGAAACTCCTTAAATTTGCAACCGGACTTGGCATGGGTGGTTTAGGATATCTGGAAGTATTGGAAGATGGTTCTTACAAGGGACCAATTGATAAGTTTATTCCGGATGACTGCAAGGAAGAGTTCCGCACACTGGCAGGACTTGAAGTTGGCGATACAATTTTCTTTATGGCAGATAAGGAAGAACGCGCTGCATATTACGCCGGAATGATCAGAAACGAACTCGGTGAGAAGCTGGATCTGATCGAGAAGAATGCATACCGTTTCTGTTATGTCAACGATTTCCCGATGTTTGAGAAAGATCCGGAGACAAAGAAGATCGGATTTACCCATAATCCATTCTCCATGCCACAGGGCGGCTTAGAAGCACTTAATACCATGGACCCGCTGGATATCCTGGCTTACCAGTACGATATCGTCTGCAACGGTGTGGAATTATCTTCCGGAGCTGTGCGTAACCACGATATGCAGATTATGGAAAAAGCATTTGAGATTGCAGGTTACGACAAAGAAGTGTTAAAGAACAAGTTCGGCGCATTATACACCGCATTCCAGTACGGAGCACCGCCACACGCAGGTATGGCTCCTGGAGTTGACCGTATGATCATGCTTCTTCGTAACGAAGAAAATATCCGTGAAGTCATCGCATTCCCGATGAACGGAAACGCACAGGATCTGATGTGCGGTGCACCAAACGAAGTCACCGAGCAGCAACTGCGTGAAGTGCATATTAAGGTTAGAGATTAAGGAGAAGGGAACAAAATATGGCAAACGTAATCTCAAACGAGACAATGGAATATGTTGGAATCCTTGCAAAGCTGGAATTGTCTGACGCGGAAAAAGAAGCTGCGAAAAAAGACATGGAGAGCATGCTGGATTATATTGATAAATTAAACGAACTGGATACCTCCAATGTGGAACCGATGTCCCACGTATTTCCGGTACAGAATGTGTTCCGGGAAGATGTTGTGGAAAACGGCGATGGTGGAGAGGACACACTTGCGAACGCACCGGAGCGCCGCGACCGCGCATTTGTAGTTCCAAAGACGGTAGAGTAAGGAGGGGCAGCTATGAATTTATTATCGCTCACAGCGGTAGAGCTGGGAAAGAAAATAAAAACGCATGAAGTGACCGTTGAGGAAGCAACAAGAGCTGCTCTTGACGCGATTCGTGCAAAAGAAAAGGATATCAACAGCTTTGTCACCGTAGATGAAGAGTCTGCGATGATCCGCGCAAAAGAAGTACAGAAAATGATTGATGACGGGACACTGACCGGGCCTCTGGCAGGTGTTCCGGTTGCCATCAAAGATAATATGTGTACAAAGGGAATGTTAACGACCTGCAGTTCTAAGATTTTATATAATTTTATTCCAACTTATACAGCGGAAGCAGTGATCAATCTGGAAAAAGCGGGCGCAGTCATTCTCGGAAAGACGAACATGGATGAATTTGCCATGGGAAGTACCACAGAGACTTCTGCCTATGGGGAGACAAAGAATCCATGGAATACCGCACATGTACCGGGCGGTTCTTCCGGTGGAAGCTGTGCGGCAGTGGCAGCAGAGGAATGTTACTATGCACTCGGATCGGATACCGGAGGATCTATCCGTCAGCCAAGTTCATTTTGTGGTGTGACCGGAATCAAACCAACTTATGGTACCGTTTCCCGTTACGGACTGATCGCATACGGTTCCTCTCTGGATCAGATCGGACCGATTGCAAAGGATGTGACCGACTGTGCCACAATTCTGGAGACAATTACTTCTTATGATAAGAAGGATTCCACATCGGTAAAACGAGAAGAAACCGATTTTACATCGGCACTGGTGGATGATGTAAAGGGAATGAAGATTGGTATTCCGCGTGACTATCTGGGCGAGGGACTGGACCCGGAAGTAAAGGAAGCCATTCTTGCAGCGGCAAAGACGTTAGAAGAAAAAGGCGCAATCGTAGAGGAATTTGATTTAAGTCTCGTAGAGTATGCGATTCCGGCTTATTATGTCATTGCGGCAGCAGAGGCAAGCTCCAATCTGGCACGTTTTGATGGAGTAAAATACGGATACCGCACAAAAGAGTACGAGGGACTGCACAATATGTACAAGAAGTCCCGCTCCGAAGGATTCGGACCGGAAGTAAAGCGCCGTATTATGCTTGGATCTTTCGTGTTAAGTTCCGGATATTATGATGCTTATTATCTGAAAGCACTGCGCACCAAAGCCCTGATCAAGCAGGCATTTGACAAGGCATTTGCAAAGTATGATGTGATTCTCGGACCGGCGGCACCGACCACCGCTCCGAAACTGGGAGAGTCTTTGAGTGATCCGCTGAAGATGTATCTTGGAGATGTATATACCGTTTCGGTCAATCTGGCAGGTCTGCCGGGAATTTCCGTGCCGTGCGGTGTGGACAGCAAAGGACTTCCGATCGGTCTGCAGCTGATCGGGGATTGTTTCAAGGAGAAAAACATCATCCGTGCGGCCTACAGTTTTGAACAGACAAGAATGTATCAGCACAGTCCGGCAGCAGAAGTGTAGAAAGGAGAGAAGAGATGTCAAAAGAATATGAAACTGTCATTGGACTGGAAGTCCATGTAGAATTAGCAACCAGGACAAAAATCTTCTGTGCCTGCTCCACTGCATTCGGAAGTGCACCAAATACCCACACCTGTCCGGTATGTACCGGTATGCCGGGATCGCTTCCGGTCTTAAACAAAAAGGTGGTAGAGTATGCCATGGCAGTTGGTCTGGCAACAAACTGTCAGATCAATCAGTACAGCACATTTGACCGGAAAAATTATTTCTATCCGGATAACCCGCAGAACTATCAGATTTCCCAGCTTTATCTGCCAATCTGCCATGACGGAGGGGTAGAGATCGAGACGGAATCCGGCGGGAAAAAGACCATCGGTATCCATGAAATCCATATGGAAGAGGATGCCGGAAAGTTAGTACACGATGACTGGGAAGGGGTATCTCTGGTGGATTACAACCGTTCCGGTGTACCGCTGATCGAGATCGTGTCCGAGCCGGATATGCGCTCCGCAGAGGAAGTCATTGCATATCTGGAGAAACTGCGTATGACGATCCAGTACCTGGGTGCCAGTGACTGCAAGATGCAGGAGGGATCCATGCGTGCGGATGTCAATTTGTCAGTTCGTGAAAAGGGCGCCAAAGAGTTTGGTACCCGTACCGAGATGAAAAATATTGGTTCGTTTAAGGCAATCGCACATGCCATTGAAGCCGAGACTGCCCGCCAGATTGATCTGATTGAATCCGGGGAAAAGGTGGTACAGGAGACCCGCCGCTGGAACGATGATCAGGGATATTCCTATGCGATGCGTTCCAAAGAGGATGCACAGGATTACCGTTATTTCCCGGAGCCGGATCTGGTACCGATCGTTGTCAGTGACGAATGGCTGCAGCAGATAAAGGATAACCAGCCGGAACTGCGGGATGAGAAACTGGCACGCTACGAGGCAGAGTTTGGTCTGCCGGAGTATGATGCACAGATTCTTACATCGGAGAAAAAGCTGGCAGATCTCTTTGAGGCGACTTCTGCGATTTGCAATAAACCAAAGAAAGTATCCAACTGGCTCATGGGAGAAACGATGCGTCTGTTAAAGGACCGGGAAATGGATGCCGAAGATCTCCGTTTTTCACCAGAGCATCTGGCAAAAATTATCGAATTGACAGAGGCAGGAACGATCAATAATTCCGTTGCCAAGGAAGTATTTGAAAAAGTCTTTGATGAGGACATTGATCCGGAGCGTTATGTGGAAGAGCATGGCTTAAAGAGTGATAACGATGAGGATGCGCTTCGCGCAACAATTGAACAGATCGTTAAAGACAATCCGCAGTCTGTGGAGGATTACCACAACGGAAAAGAGAAAGCAATCGGATTTTTGGTCGGACAGACGATGAAAGCAACCAAAGGCAAGGCAAATCCGGGAATCGTAAATAAAATCTTAAAGGAACTGCTTTAAATCTTAAAGAAAAATGAAAAAACAGGGGAAAACTTGTCTTTACAGGCTGAATATCGTATAATAATTTTGCCGTCGCTTACTGCGGCGGCAATGTTATATGTAAAAAAGGAGTTTATACGATGGCGGAAGACCAGAATAATAAAGAAAATACCACGACATCCGATACAAACAATACAAGTGAATATGAAGATGTCTGTTACATCTGCCGCAGACCGGAGAGTGTTGCGGGAAAGATGATACATATCCAGAATGATATCTGCATTTGTCAGGACTGTATGCAGAAAACATTTGATACCATGAACAACGGCACCTTTAACATGGGCGATTTCATGAATATGAACATGGGAAAAATGCCGAATATCAGTATGATCAATCTGGCGGATCTACAGAATGCGGTTCCGAACAAACAGAAGGTAAAGAAAAAGAAACCAAAGGATGAGCAGCCGAAACCGGAACTGGATATTCATTCCATTCCGGCACCGCACAAAATCAAGGCGCGTCTGGATGAGTATGTTGTCGGACAGGAACATGCCAAAAAAGTGATGTCCGTTGCCGTTTACAATCACTATAAACGTGTGATGGAAGACACCAATGACGGCGTGGAAATCGAAAAGTCCAATATGCTCATGATCGGACCGACCGGATCGGGAAAGACGTATCTGGTAAAGACACTGGCACGGCTTTTGGATGTGCCGCTGGCAATTACAGATGCGACCTCTCTGACCGAAGCCGGATATATCGGTGATGATATCGAAAGCGTAGTCAGCAAACTTCTGGCTGCAGCTGACAATGATGTGGAGCGTGCAGAGCACGGTATTATTTTCATTGATGAGATCGACAAGATTGCAAAGAAGCGCAATGCCAATCAGCGGGATGTAAGCGGAGAGTCGGTGCAGCAGGGAATGTTAAAGCTTCTCGAAGGCGCAGAGATTGAAGTTCCGGTTGGAGCAAGCAGCAAAAATGCGATGGTTCCGATGACCACGGTAGATACGAAGAATATTCTGTTTATCTGTGGCGGTGCCTTTCCGGAACTGGAAGAGGTTATCAAGGAGCGCTTAAACAAGGAGGCGTCCATCGGCTTTAAGGCAGATCTGAAAGATAAATACGACAAGGAAGAAAATCTTCTCTGTAAAGTGACAGTGGAGGATGTCCGTAAATTCGGAATGATTCCGGAGTTTCTGGGACGTCTGCCGATTCTGTTTTCACTGGAAGCACTGACGGAAGATATGCTTGTGCGTATTCTGACAGAGCCGAAAAATGCGATTGTACGTCAGTACAAAAAGCTTCTGGCGATGGATGAAGTGGATCTGGAGTTTACGGAGGGCGCTTTGCATGCAATTGCAAAGCAGGCGAAAGAAAAGAAAGTCGGTGCCCGTGCACTGCGAGCCATTATTGAAGAGTTCATGCTGGATATCATGTATGAGATTCCAAAGGATGACAATATCGGAAAAGTGACGATCACAGAGGATTATGTGGAGAAAAAGGGCGGACCGCTCATTGAAATGCGTGGAGTTGCGGCACTTCCGGAACAGGAAGCAAACGCATAAAATGTAGAAAAACCGAAATAAAAGATCTGATGCCGGAGGGCATCAGGTCTTTTTCTTTTCCCTATTGTATGATATGATAGAAACAGTATTGTTTTGTTCGTAATTCATAAGGAGGATGTATGAAAATCATTCATTGTGCGGATTTGCATCTGGATTCCCAGATGACAGCAAACCTGACAAAAGAGCAGGCAAGAGAGCGCAAAAGAGAAATCATCCGTACGTTTACACGGATGGTCGAATATGCAGAAAAGACAGGGGTGCGTCTGATCATGATATCGGGAGATCTGTTTGATACACGAAATGTATCAGCATTGGCGCGCAATACCGTAAGGGACATGATCTGTACACATCCCCAGATTGATTTCTTATATCTGAGAGGAAACCATGACAGTGACAATTTCCTTTCCAAGCTGGAGGAAGTGCCGGACAATCTGCTTTTGTTTTCCGATACATGGACTGCATACCGGTATGGAAATATTGTGATCAGCGGAATCGAGCTCTCGGAGAACAACCGGGCGACCGTTTACAATTCCCTTGTGCTGGGGCATGAAGATTTCAATATTGTCATGATGCACGGACAGGCGGGAGATTATGCATGTCGCACACAGGCAGAGAATATCAGCCTGAACCAGCTGAAAAATAAAAATATTGATTATCTGGCGCTGGGACATGTACATACCTTCATGCAGGACAAGCTGGATAACCGCGGTACCTGGTGTTACTGTGGATGTCTGGAAGGACGCGGATTTGACGAGTGTGGACCGAAAGGATTCGTTTTACTGGATGTGGACGAGCAGACCTGCCGTGCCCAGATGCAGTTTGTTCAGATGGCAGCCCGCACGCTGTACACGCTTGAAGTGGATGTGAGCAATGTCATGACGACAAGAGAAGCGGCAGAGCGGATGGAAGAAGCTGTAAAACAGGCGCAGTATCCGTCGGGAAGCCTTGTCAAATTTGTACTGACCGGTGAGGTGGAAGTGGATGCGGAGATCAATTGCGAGTATCTGCAGAATCTGTTCTCGGATTATTTTTATTTTGAAAAGGTGAAAGACCGGACAACCCTTCGGGTCGACTACAGTGATTATGAAAAAGATGCCTCGTTAAAGGGGGAGTTTATCCGTATGGTACTTGGATCTGAACTGTCACAGGAGCAGAAGGCAGAAGTGATCCGCTGTGGAATTTTGGCATTGTCCGGGGAGGAGATATAGGATGAAATTACGTTCCTGTCATATCGACAATTTTGGAAAACTATCGGATCTGCATCTGGAATTTCAGGACGGGGTCAATCTGTTTCACGAACCGAATGCATGGGGAAAAAGTACACTGGCCGCTTTTTTGCGGGTGATGTTTTACGGGTTTGACTCTAAGAGAGAATCCGGACTGTTTGATAAAGAACGTGTGGTATTCCGCCCGTGGCAGGGGGGAACGTATGGAGGCGAACTGGATTTTTCCTATCAGGGAAAAGAGTACCGGATCAGCCGTACATTTGGAAAAACAGAAAAAACAGATGTTTTTCATTTATACGATCTTTCCACCAATCTGGAATGTCATGATTTTTCTTCCGAGATCGGAAGTGAAATTTTCGGACTGGACAGTGCGTCGTTTAAAAGGAGCGCATTTATTGCACAAAATGACTGCGAATGCTGTTCGACTGATGCGATCAATGCCAAGCTGGGAAATCTTGTAGAGAATACAAACGATATCAATAATTTTGAGACCGCTCAGAAAAAGATTCATGACCGGATGAATAAACTTTCGCCGGACCGTGCAACAGGTTCCATGAAAAAGCGGACGAACATGATCACGCTGTTAACGGAAGAACTGCGTGGCTATGATGCGGCAGAGGCGTCTTACAAAAAGATTACCGAAAAACTTACCGAAAAACAGGAGCAGAGAAAAGAACTGGCCGGGATTCGGGATCAGTATGCAAAAGCATTGCAGGTGGCGAGTGAAGAGAGCCGCAGGGAAGGAATCAAGCAGGCCTATGCGGCCACCAAACAGGAGGAACAGGAAAAGAAAGAGGCACTGGATGCTTTTGCGGATGTATTTCCGGGACAGGTGCCGCAGGATGAGGAGTTTGCAAAGCAGAACCAGGATGTACAGATGCTTGGGGTGTTAAAAACCACTTTGTTTAATCTGGGGCTGACCGAAGAAGAAGAGAACCGTTTGCAGGAACTTGGTGATAAGTTTGAAAACCAGATTCCTTCTGAAGAAAAAATAACGGAAATGGAAAAAGAGCAGGAGCGTTTTGCAAAACTGAAAGAGGAAAAAACGCAGCTGGAAACGAAAATGTCCTATTTTGAAGCGATGGCAATGAAGCGGGAAGAACCGGATTATACGGTAAAAAATCGTCTTCCGATGATGATCTGCGGCATTATCCTGCTGGTGATCGGTGCTGCCGGTGGTGTGTTGTCGTTTCTGTTGCCACAGGTACATAAGTTTTTCCTTCCGCTTCTGGTGGTATCGGTGGTTGCGGCAGTGGCAGGTATTGTGCTTCTTGTGGTGCGCAAGGTGCAGGTATCAAAGGAAGAAGAAAAGGTGCGTGCACTCCGGGTACAGCATCTGGAAGAGGAGCGTAAGCTCCGCGGACCGGTGGAAGAAATTCAAAAAACCATGGAAGAGGCTTCAAAAGAAGCTTCGCGCATCGAACAGGAGACCAAGCATTTTCTGGAGCAGTATCAGATGGTTCCGGGAGAAAAGGATGCCAGAACCTGCCTGTATGAACTCCGCAGCCAGCTGCAGGAATATGAGCGTTTGCGTAGCCGTGCCGGAAAAAGCGATGCGGCAAGACAGGAATTTGAGCGGAAACAGAACTCTTTGCTTGCATTTGGAAAAGAAGCGGGAATGGATTTCGGAGAAGATCTTGCAGCAGGAATCAGCCAGTTACAGATGAAGGCAACCGAGTACCGGATCGCACAGAAAGCATACGCAGAGGCAAGAAAAAAGAGAGAACTGTTTGAGCAGGAACACAATATGAAAGAACTGGCAGCGGTGGAAAAATGTCCATATTCCCTTGACGAACTCAATTCCATGATCCGTGATGTGGATGAGCGGAGCGAGGATATCCGAGAAGCCATCGAGCAGTACCATCATCAGCTCGAAGATCTGCAGGATCAGCTGGATATCCGGGATGAAAAAGAACAGCAGCTTTCCATCTGCAGACAGGAACAGGAAGAAGAACAGCATTTATACGAAACCCTGCGTCTGACGGGAGAGTTCCTGCAGAATGCAAAGGAGCAGTTTTCTGCGAGATATTTGGGTCCGATCGAGAACGGGTTTGGAAAGTATTACTCGCTTCTGACCGGGGATAAAGAAAAAGACTGGATGGTGGATGCCAACATCGAGGTGCAGATGAAAGAGCAGGGAGAGATGCGGGAAACCAAGTGGCTGTCTGCCGGATATCAGGATCTGCTGGGAATCTGTATGCGTCTGGCACTGGTGGATGCGATGTATCCGAAGGAAAAACCGTTTCTGGTGCTGGACGATCCGTTTGTCAATCTGGATGAAGAAAAGATGGCACATGGTAATGAACTGTTTGGAAAAATTTCCGGGGAGTATCAGATTTTGTATTTTACCTGTCATGCAAGCCGGAATATAGAAAACACAAAATAAAGGGAGAGGAAACATGGAGAAAAAGATTTTATTTCCGCAGATCGGCGGAATTATGCACGGAGGGGATTATAATCCGGAACAGTGGCTGGACCAGCCGGACATTCTGGAAGAAGATATCCGCATGATGAAGAAAGCCGGGATGAATTGTGCAACACTTGGGGTATTTTCCTGGTCAACCTATGAGCCGCGGGAAGGGGAATTTCATTTCGCATGGCTGCATGACATCATGGATAAGTTATATGCCAATGGCATTTACACGATATTGGCGACGCCGTCCGGAGCGCGACCGGCATGGCTGGATGAAATATATCCGGAGTGCAGACGCGTGGATTCTTACGGGGTGCGTGAACATCACGGGGTGCGGCACAACCACTGTATGAGTGCACCGGTTTATCGTAAAAAGGTTTCTGTGATCGTCAATAAGCTGGTAGATGAATTCGGAAATCATCCGGGACTTCTGATGTGGCATATTTCCAATGAATTTGGTGGGGAATGTTACTGTCCGCACTGTGTAAAGCGGTTCCAGGATTATCTGGCGGAAAAGTTTGACCATGATATTGAAAAACTGAACAAGGCATGGTGGACAACATTCTGGAGTCATACTTACAATGATTTTTCCCAGATTGAGCCACCGTACCGCAACGGAGAATTCAGCATTATGGGATTGAATCTGGAGTGGAAACGGTTTACCACCTGGAATATGACGGATTACATGAAGGCAGAGATTGCCATTTTAAAAGAACGTACCCCGCAGATTCCGGTGACAACGAATTTTATGAAAGAATATGACGGACTGGACTATCATAAAATGCAGCAGCCGCTGGACGTGGTGTCCTGGGATTCTTATCCGCGGTTTCACAATGATGAGGAGTCGTTTTCAGATACGATGACAGAAAATGCGTTTGATCATGCCATGATCCGTTGTCTGAAAAAAGAGCAGCCGTTTATGCTCATGGAGAGCGCGCCGGGGCTGGTCAACTGGCATCCGTTTAATAAAATGAAACGTCCGGGCGTACACCGGCTGGCTTCGCTGCAGGCAGTGGCTCTCGGTTCCGATACGGTGCAGTATTTCCAGTGGCGGAAAGGAAGGGGATCGTTTGAGCAGTACCATGGGGCGGTTGTGGATCATCTCGGAACGGATGATACCAGAGTTTTTCGTGAAGTGGCAGATCTTGGGGAAGAATTAAAGAAACTCAAAGATCTGGCAGGGACAGTCGTAAAAGCACCGGTAGCCGTGTTATACGACTGGGACAGCCTCTGGGCAACGGATGGAATGAAGGGGCTGGCAGAGTCCACCCGTAACTATATTAAGACCTGCAGGAAAGCATACCGCAATCTGTCGGCACTCGGAGTGGATGTGGATGTGATTTCCAGTGAAGAGGATTATAGCGGTTATTCTGTGATTGTGGCACCAATGCTGTATCTGCTGCATCCGCATGTCGGGGAGCGCATGAAACAGTTTGTGGAGCAGGGAGGTCATCTGATTGCAACCTATGTGACTGGATATGTGGATGAAAACCAGCTCAATTATCTGGGCGGATTTCCGGGAGACGGATTAAAGGATCTCTTTGGCGTGATCAGTGAGGAAATTGATACACTGTATCCGTCCGACCGCAACTGCGTACATTTTGCCGAAATGCCGGAAGGGGAAGTACGGGATTATGCGGAAGTTCTGCGTGTGGCAGATGGCACAAACGTGCTTGGTACCTATGAACAGGATTATTACAAAGGAATGGCAGCAGTGACGGAGCGCACATGTCAAAACGGCAGTGCCATGTATATCGCGGCCCGGCTGGATGATGCTTCCATGCAGCACCTGTATGCGCGTACACTGAAAAAAGCGGGAGTTTCGATGTATAAACTTCCATATGGCGTGGAACGTCACACACGCGAAGCGGATGGTATGCGGTATGTATTTTATCTGAATGATACGACCGGACCGCAGATTGTTTCCGGGGTAGAGGGAATTGATCTTCTGACGGGAGAGGTGATCAAGGGAATTCTTACACTGGAACCGTATGGCGTGGCATGTGTAAAAGAATAAGTTCTATTCTGAAAGTTTTGTGCATATAGTTACGGAAAAGAAGTGTGGGAGCTTCTTATGGATAGAAATTGTGATGCATTTATCCGCTCCAACAATACCTACGATATCCTGATTGTCAGAGAGTCTTTGGAGATTTCTGACGACCGGGCAGAATGTATACAAAATATCGGTGAAAAATTTGTGGCAGAATATTTTGATCGGGACAAGGTGCCGCAGCTGAGCATTAAGACATATGGATATTCGGTTATCCCAAAATGTTTCGGACTGCTGGATACGCTTGCACTGGAGACAACCGGTATCCTGCAGCTGCAGAATCAGCCAGCCCTGTCCCTTCGGGGACAGGGTATTTTTATTGGATTTGTTGATACGGGAATTTCCTATGAACTGCCCTGTTTCCGGAATGCCGATGGAAGTACAAGAATCCGCTCAATCTGGGATCAGAGTATTCCGGCGGGGGAGAAAAATACCCCTCAGGGATTTTTGTACGGAACGGAATATACACAAAAAGAGATCAATGAGGCACTGGAACAGGAACATCCGCGGGAACTGGTTCCAGTGACGGATGAAGATGGGCACGGAACCATGCTGGCAAGTATTGCCTGCGGAAGTGAAGATCTGCAGGCTGGTTTTACTGGGGCGGCTCCTTATGCGGAACTTCTGGTTGTAAAGTTAAAACCGGCAAAACCATATCTGAAAGACTTTTTTTATATTCCGCAGGAGATGCCTGCCTATCAGGAAAATGACATTATGGCGGCAATTGAATATCTCGAAGAGACTGCCAGAAAACTGGGGCGGCCCCTTATTCTGTGCCTTGGTCTCGGGACAAACAACGGAAGCCATTCCGGTGGCAGCAATCTTTCGGAACTTCTTGATGATATTGCGGGCAGATGGCGCCGGTGTGCGGTTGTGGCAACCGGAAATGAGGCGAATGCCAGACATCATTTTTACGGGAAAAGTGATGGAAATTCGATGGTTGCGGTAGAGGTGAATGTGGAACAGCGGATGCGGGGATTTTATCTCGAGTTGTGGGCCAGTGCACCGGAATTGTTTGTGGTGGCGGTGCGTTCGCCGGGAGGCACTCTTATGCCGGCGCAGAATGTGCCCGGAAATTCGCATCAGGAACAGGAATTTATATTTGAAGGGACAAGAGTGGAAATTGATTATGCACAGGTGGGACGCACGCGGGGGGATCAGCTGGTGTTTATCCGGTTTGAAAACCCGGCGGCAGGGATCTGGACGCTGTATGTTAATCCGAGTACCACGATCACAGGACAATTTCATATCTGGCTGCCAATGAGTGGAATGTTAGAAAAAGACGTGGTGTTTTTGCGTCCGGATCCGGATGTGACACTTACCGTGCCGTCTTCGGCAAAAATTCCGATTGGGGTGGGTGGAATGGATCAAAAGAGTGGTATTTTATATCTGGATTCCGGGAGGGGGAATACCATTGCGTCGGTTGTAAAACCGGATTTTGTGGCTCCGGCTGTGGGCGTGCAGGCGATAGGAAGGCTTGGAAATTATGTGACACTGACGGGAACGAGTGCAGCTTCTGCAATTGCGGCAGGAGCATGTGCACAGATCATGGAGTGGGGAAACAGCCGTGGGAGAAGACTGCTTTTAAATTCGGTGCAGATCGGAAATATTCTGATCCGCGGGTGCGAAAGGAACCCGGATGTATCCTATCCGAATACCGCCTGGGGCTATGGAAAAATGAATGTTTACGATGCACTGATGAAATTTTATGGGGTATAAAATTTATATACAAAGCGTAAAAAGATATAAAAAATTTATGAAGTGCTTTTTTTTGAGAACCAAGTACGATATAATTAAGACTATACAGATTGGAGAGTGAAGTATGGAGAAAAAAGATTTATTAGCAAATTACGCAGCATCAAAACAGAATATGTGTATTACGAATGATACGATCTCGGACGGATTGTTTCAGGAGTATGGGGTAAACAGAGGACTTCGCGATGTCAACGGAAAAGGTGTATTGACAGGTCTGACCCGTATTTCAAAGATTGTGTCCTTCAAAGATGAAAATGGAAAACAGGTGCCATGTGACGGTGAGTTATGGTATCGCGGATATAATGTAAAAACACTGATCAAATCCATTGGACCGAACGAATTCGGCTTCGAGAAAGCAGCATATCTGCTGCTGTTTGGAGAACTTCCGGATCAGGCGCAGCTGGATGAATTCTGTGAGGTGCTCGGCAACAGCCGGACACTTCCGACCAATTTTACCAGAGACGTTATTATGAAGGCGCCTTCTAAGGATATCATGAATTCCATGACACGAAGTATTCTGACACTTGCGGCCTATGATCCGTATACGACAGATTCTTCCATTGAGAACAATATCCGTCAGTGTATGCAGTTGATTGCCAATTTCCCGATGATCGCGGTATATGGATATCACGCATATAATCATTATGAAAATGATTCGAGTATGTATATTCACCGACCGGACCCAAAGCTTTCCACGGCAGAGAATTTCCTTCGTATGTTGCGGCCGAATAAGCAGTATACACAGCTGGAGGCACAGGTGCTTGATGTGGCACTGATGCTTCATATGGAGCATGGCGGCGGTAATAACAGTACGTTTACCACCCGTGTGGTTACTTCTGCCGGTACGGATACATATTCTGCCATCGCTGCAGCAATGTCTTCCCTGAAAGGACCAAAGCATGGCGGTGCCAACATCAAAGTTATGCAGATGATGAATGATATCCGGGAAAATGTGCATGACTGGAGCGATCGTGACGAGGTGAAGTCCTATCTTGGAAAGATGCTGGATGGACAGGTCTTTGATAAGAAGGGATTGATCTATGGTATGGGACATGCCGTGTATTCCCTGTCTGATCCGAGAGAGCGTGTGTTCCGCAGCTATGTGGAGCATCTCGCGGAGGCAAAAGGACGCCAGAAAGACATGAACCTTTACAATATGATAGAAGAAGTGGCTCCGGAACTGATCGCAGAAAAGCGTCATATTTTCAAGGGTGTCAGCCCGAATGTGGATTTTTACAGTGGTTTCGTATATGAAATGCTTGGCATTCCGTCGGAATTGTATACACCATTGTTTGCCATTGCAAGAATTGCAGGATGGAGTGCACACCGGCTGGAGGAGCTGGTGGGATGCAACAAAATTATTCGTCCAGCATATAAGAGTGTCATGGAAGAACTGGAATAAGATTATTACAGCGGACAGAATTGCATTTTATTTTGCTCTGTGCTAGTATGGAAACAGAAACTTTCGTGTGTTATAACTATAAAAGGGGAGAGGACTGATTATGAAAATAAAAGAAAAATATTATCGCTTTGCGGAAAAAGGGCAGCAGATACAGAGAGTAAACCGTTTTTTTGTAACAGAATATCTGATTTTTTATGCATTTATTCTGTTTATGCTCTGGGCATCAAGAGCAAAAGGAGTACGTTCTTTGGGCTTTGCGGCATTTGTCAGTGTGATTGCAGTAGTCTCCGGAGGTGCATTGCTCATTGGATGGAAGCGGCGTCCGGAATCGGAGCGGCTGAGATATCTGGCACTGATCGGGTTATATCTCGTATCATTTTTCATGACTTTTGCATATACGGAGAGCTTTATCCGTTTTCTGGGACTGGCTCCTTTTATCGGCTGTATTTTGTTTTTTGATCCGAAATATTCCAGAATCGGCGGCATCGGTTATCTTGTATTGAATGCGCTGACTGTCTTTGGTCAGATCCGTCAGCAGCCGGAAGGCGTAGCCGGGACAACCAATCTTGTACTGGATCTGCTGGCACTGGGGGTACTGGTATTTGCTGTGATCTTTACAACAAATGTGGCACAGAAATTCAACCATGATACCCGGCACAGTGAACAGCAGGAGCAGCGGAAGCAGCAGGTAATTTTAGACGATGTGATCGGTGTGGCGGAAGAAGTGCGTAAGGGTACGGAATCCGTGATGAAGATTGTCAATGATCTGAATGGATCGACAGAGGTGGTCAATGGTGCGATGAAAGATATTTCTTCCAGCACGCATAGCACGGCGGAAAATATCCAGACACAGACAACCATGACACAGGATATCCAGCATTCAATTGAGCAGACACTGGAAAGTTCCGAGAATATGGTAAAAGTGGCAAAGCAGTCCGGGGAACTGAATCAGAAGAGTATGGAGATCATGGAACATCTGAAGAAACAGTCCGCGGTAATCGCAGAGACAAACTCCGGAGTGGCAGATTCCATGAAAGCGTTACAGGAGCGTACCGAGGCAGTAAAGAGTATTGCAGATACCATCTTTTCCATTTCCAGTCAGACCAATCTGCTGGCGCTCAATGCTTCTATTGAGAGTGCCCGTGCAGGGGAAGCCGGAAAAGGGTTTGCTGTAGTGGCTGATGAAATCCGTCAGCTGGCAGAGAAAACCAGAAGTGAGACAGAAAGCATTGCACAGATTCTGGATGAATTGTTTAAAAATGCAGAGGATGCAGCAACGGCGGTGAGCCGTTCGATTGAGGCTACCAATGCGCAGGATTCCATGATTGCGAAAGCGTCTGAGAGTTTTTCGGGAATGAATGAGAATGTCAATACACTGGTTCAGGAGATCGAAGGCATTGACGGCATGTTAAACCGTCTGTCGGATGCAAACAATCAGATTGTAGACAATATCAGTAATCTTTCTGCAACAACGGAAGAAGTGACGGCCTCTTCCGTACAGGTAGCGGATCTGTCAGTTGAGAATTTAAACTATGCCGAGCAGGCAAAACAGAAACTTGACAACGTGCTTGCGGTATCTCATGAACTGGATAAGTACATAAAGTAAACAGATGGAATGAGATAAAGGTGCCTCAGCAGGAGAAATTCTGCTGAGGATTTTTACTACTATAACTTAGAAGGAGATAAAAATTATGAATGTAACAATGAAACAAGTCGAGGGCGGTGTATGTGCGGCTGCAGGATTTTCCGCAAACGGATTAAACTGTGGGTTAAATCCGGATCGGAACAAAAATGATCTGGCATTGATCTGGTCAGAGAAAGAGTGTACGGCAGCGGCTGTCTATACAACGAATAAAGTAAAGGGTGCACCAATCCTTGTGACAAAGAAACATCTGGCAGCAACCGGAAATAAGGCGAGGGCTGTTATTGTCAACAGTAAGAATGCCAATACCTGTAATGCAGACGGAGAAGAAAAGGCACAGATGATGTGTGATCTGGCTGCAGCAGAGCTGGGCATAAAGGCAGACGAGGTGATCGTGGCATCAACCGGTGTCATTGGACAGAAGCTTCCGATTGAACCGATCCGTGATCATGTGCAGGAGCTGGCACGCGGACTTTCTCCACAGAATCATGGAAAAGCAGCAAATGCCATCATGACAACCGATACCTATGCCAAGGAGACCGCGGTTTCTTTTACGCTTGACGGGAAGACCTGTACGGTTGGCGGTATGGCAAAGGGAAGTGGCATGATCCATCCGAATATGGCTACCACGTTAAATTTTGTTACAACCGATGTTGCGATTTCCTCAGAAATGATCCAGAAAGCACTTTCTGAGATTGTAAAGGTGACATACAATTGTCTGAGCATTGATGGAGATACTTCTACCAATGATATGGTCAGTATTCTGGCAAACGGCATGGCAGAAAATACGCCAGTCACAGCAGAGGGAGAGGATTATGATACGTTCCGTCAGGCGCTGTATCAGGTACTCATGACGCTGACCAAGATGCTTGCCAAGGACGGTGAGGGAGCATCGAAGATGCTGGAGTGTACCTGTAGCGGTGCGCCGGATCAGGATACCGCAATCATTATTGCAAAGAGTGTGATCCGTTCCCCACTGTTTAAGTGTGCAATGTTTGGGGAAGATGCCAACTGGGGACGTATTTTATGTGCAATCGGTTATGCGGATGCGGAGTTTGATATCAACAAAGTGGATGTGGATCTGGCATCGTCCAAGGGAACCATTGCCGTATGCAGAAATGCTGCCGGTGTAGATTTCTCTGAGGAGAAAGCAAAAGAAATCTTAGAGGAAGATGAAATTTATATCAATATTGATCTGCATCAGGGAGAGGCATCTGCCAAAGCCTGGGGATGTGATCTGACGTATGATTATGTAAAAATTAATGGAGATTATAGGAGCTAGATAGAACATGGAAAAGAAAATCGGTTTTATCGGCTGTGGAAATATGGGAACAGCCATGATACAGGGAATTTTGGAATCCGGAAAATGCCCTCCGCAGGAGATGATGATTTCCTGTCGTACGAAGAAAACGCTGGAAGAAAAGAAAGCACAGTTCGGAGTGCAGATCAGTACGGACAACCGGGATGTGGCAGCATTTGCAGACATTTTGTTTGTGGCAGTAAAGCCACAGTTTTATGCCGAAGTGTTAGAGGAAATCAAGGATCTTCTTACAGAAGAGCAGATTCTGGTATCCATCGCGCCGGGAAAGACACTGGTATGGTTTGATGAAGTGCTCGGACGAAATTTAAAAGTGATTCGTACGATGCCGAATACCCCATCTATGGTCAAAGAAGGCATGATGGGTATGTGTGCGGGAGCACGTGTGACGGATGAGGATATGGCTCTGGTGCGGGATCTCTGCAGTGGATTTTCACAGACGGAAGTCATTTCGGAGCATCTGATGGATGTGGTTACTGCCGTCAGCGGAAGCTCTCCGGCCTATGTATTTATGTTTATTGAAGCCATGGCAGATGCAGCAGTGGCTGGTGGAATGCCGAGACAGCAGGCGTACAAATTTGCCGCACAGGCGGTACTTGGAAGTGCAAAGATGGTTCTTGAGACGGGAAAACATCCGGGAGAACTTAAAGATATGGTATGCTCTCCGGCAGGAACCACCATTCAGGCAGTGCGTGTGCTGGAGGAAAAAGGCATGCGCAGCAGCGTGATCGAGGCAATGATGAAGTGCCTGGATATCTCCCGCAATATGTAAAACCGTTTACTTGCTTTTTCTGTTGAAAATGTGTAGAATAGAACCATCAACAGATTTAGGAGAGAAGGAAATATGAGTCAGGCAAAGGTAGATAAATATAAGAAAGAAAAAGCCAATCGTAAAAAAGAGATGGCAAAGCAGAAAACGGAAAAAATCATTGGTATCATCTGTGGATGTGCAATTTTAGTTGCCATCGTTGGATGGGCCGGTTATACCGGATACAATTATTATGAGGATAATAAGCCGGCACAGACGTATTATACCAATACTTCTGCAGTGTCCAGCTACGTGAGTGGATTAAACACAGAGGCACAATAAGATCTGCTTATCAGATATTTGCATGTGGGGCATCACCGATCGGGTGATGCCTTTTCCAATGCCTCGGATACTGCACCGATGAGCAGACGACAGGTATACTGGTTGTTTTTGGAATATGTAAGATCCGTAAGGGACTGGCTGGAAATAATCTGTTTTGCCAGTTCATCGAGCGT
>OLNC01000867.1_pt1 | contig 22825 bp, 28 predicted proteins | sample 1672011 | NCBI WGS metagenome assembly OLNC01 (sample SAMEA3136636, study PRJEB25190) | human gut metagenome | biome: human gut; feature: human-associated habitat; material: faeces | place: Austria | collected 2013 | reverse complement strand
AGCGCGGCGATATCATCGTCTTTAAGCCAAAGGGAAATGAAAACAGCCATTATTATATTAAGCGGATCATCGGACTTCCGGGGGAAACCGTGGAAATTATAGAAAATCATGTATATATCAATGGTGAGAAGCTAAAAGAAGATTATAAAACAACCGATATAAATGACGTTGGCATTGTATCAGAGAAGATGCAGCTTGCGTCGGATGAGTATTTTGTACTTGGAGATGACAGAGAAAATAGTGAGGACAGCCGAAATGCAGACGTAGGAAATGTAAAACGGAGTTATATTTACGGAAAAGCATGGTTCGTTGTCTCACCCAGCGAGCATTTCGGATTTGTAAATTAAGCCTGTATGGCAAGATACAGTGATTCAGATAGAAGAGGAGAGTAGTATGCATTTTCAGTGGTACCCTGGTCATATGACGAAAGCAAAGCGTATGATGCAGGAAAATATCAAGCTGATTGATCTGGTGATCGAGCTTCTGGACGCAAGGATTCCGCTTGCCAGCCGGAACCCGGATATTGATCAGCTGGCGCAGAACAAGGCCAGGATGATTATTTTAAACAAAGCAGATCTGGCAGAGGATAAATGGAACGCTGCATGGGAGGAATATTTCAGGGACAAGGGATATGAGGTGGTCCGGATCAATTCCAGAAACGCAGGAAAGATGAAGAGTGTGCACAGTGTGATCCAGGCGGCCTGTAAGGAAAAAATAGAACGGGACAGAAAAAGAGGCATCCTGAACCGGCCGGTCCGCGCTATGGTAGTGGGAATCCCTAACGTGGGAAAATCCACATTTATCAATTCACTGGCAGGAAAGGCCTGTGCAAAGACGGGCAATAAGCCGGGAGTCACGAAAGGAAAGCAGTGGATCCGCCTGAATAAACAGGTGGAGCTTCTGGATACACCGGGAATCCTCTGGCCGAAGTTCGAGGATCAGAGTGTGGGGCAAAAGCTTGCATTTATCGGTTCCATCAAGGATGAGATCGTCAATACAGAGGATCTGGCCGCAGAGCTGATCCGGTTCATGAACAGCGCTTACAAAGGCGTGCTGGAGGAAAAATATCAGATCGAAGGAGCAGAAGATCCATATCAGCTGCTGGAGGGGATCGCCAGGAGCAGGAACTGTCTTCTGAAAGGTCAGGAGCTGGATACAGGAAAAGCTGCCCTTTTGCTCCTGGATGATTTCCGGAATGGGAAGCTGGGGAGACTGACTCTGGAATATCCACCGGAAGTGTGATAGAATCTAAACGTAACAGTCAGAAAGGGGTCTGCATTTTTATGGGACGACACAGAAGAGAACGGGGCATCTTCAGAGAGCTGCTGGGATGGCTTCTTTATATATTGATCATCATTGGGCTGACCTATGTGATCATTACCTATGTGGGGCAGAGGACAAGGGTCAGCGGGCAATCTATGGAAACAACATTAAGTGACGGGGATAATCTGATCGTTGACAAGCTGACTTATCATTTTAAAGATCCGGAGAGATTTGACATTATCGTATTCCCTTATAAATATGAGGAAAACACTTACTATATTAAGAGGATCATCGGCATGCCGGGCGAGACGATCCAGATCATCGGCGGCTATGTATATATCAACGGGCAGCAGCTGACCTCGGATATTTACGGGACAGAGGTGATGGCGTCTGCGGGAATCGCCGCGGAACCGATCACGCTGGGGGCAGATGAATATTTTGTGCTGGGGGACAACCGGAACCACAGTACTGACAGCCGGGAGCCCAACGTAGGAGTACTGCACCGGGAGGATCTGCTGGGGAGAGCCTGGGTACGGATCTATCCGTTTGACAAGATCGGGGTGATCCAGCATGAATAAACGGGAAGAGGAAAAGCTCCGCAGGCAGGAGGAAAAGCTGGAAAAGGAAAAAGCCCGTATCCAAGCCATGAGTGTATATGAAGAAGAATATGCATCCTGCGCATACATATGCGGGATCGATGAAGTTGGCAGGGGGCCGCTTGCAGGACCAGTGGTCGCGGGAGCGGTGATCCTGCCAAAAGACCATACGATCCTTTATCTGAATGATTCCAAGAAGCTGTCGGAAAAAAAGCGGGAGATGCTGTATGAGGAGATCATGGAACATGCAGTGGCGACCGGAATCGGCATGGTAAGCCCTGCGCGTATTGATGAGATCAACATTCTGCAGGCTACCTATGAGGCCATGCGCATGGCAATCAGCCAGCTGAAGGTAAAGCCGGATGTGCTTTTGAATGATGCGGTAACTATACCCGGGGTAGATATCCCTCAGGTTCCGATCATCAAGGGAGACGCCAAGAGCGTTTCCATTGCGGCGGCGAGTATCATAGCAAAGGTTACCAGGGACCGGCTGATGAAGGAGTATGATAAGGTCATCCCGGGATATGATTTTGCCAGCAACAAGGGATATGGGACGAAGGCGCATCTTGCGGGTTTAAAGGAACTTGGTCCTTCACCGATCCATCGGATGACCTTTATCAGTAAGTATATTTAGCAGGTGATTATGGAAAAGAACCATCGGAAAACCGGAACCAGATATGAGCGGATTGCCGGTGAATACCTGAAGTCAAAGGGATATGAGATTCTGGAATATAATTACAGATCCCGTACAGGCGAGATCGATATCATCGCAAGAGACGGGGAATATCTGGTCTTCTGTGAGGTGAAATACCGCTCCGGAACAGGCTCCGGGGATCCTGCGGAAGCGGTGGATGAAAGAAAGCAGCGAAGAATCTCCAGGTGCGCACTCCATTATCTGACTGTAAAAGGCAGAACAGACGCGGCTTGCAGGTTTGATGTAGTGAGCATTGCCGGAACGAAGATCCGGCTGTACCAGAATGCATTTGATTATATAGGCGGTTAGGAGAAGAAGATGAGTCTTGGATTAAAATACAAAAATGATGAAAAGATAATAGAAGAAAGAATTGTAGACGGAGTGCCTTATCTCGTCTATCCGATGCTGGAGCAGACAGGAGTCGTAAAGCATGGATTTACGACCAGGCTTGGCGGTGTCAGTAAAGGATACTGTGCTACGATGAATATCAGCACAACCCGGGGAGACGACCCGAAGGATGTGGAGGAAAATAAGCGTAGGCTTGCGGGCGCCATCGGCGTCCGTCCGGAGGATATGACATTTACCCATCAGACCCATACCGTCAACGTGGCAGTGGTCAGGGAAGAGGACAGGGGAAAACGGTTTATGGAAACCGACGGCATGGTGACCAATGTGCCGGGGATCTGTCTGGTGACATTCTATGCGGACTGTGTGCCCTTGTATCTGGTAGATCCGGTGCGGAAGGTGATCGGGCTTTCCCATTCCGGCTGGCGGGGCACAGTGAACCGTATGGGCCGTGTCACGCTTGAAAAGATGCATGAGGTATACGGCACAGATCCAGAGGATGTGGTTGCGGCGATCGGACCGTCCATCTGCCAGGACTGTTATGAGGTCAGTGAAGACGTGATCCTGGAATTCCAGAAGAATTTTCGTAAGGAAGACTGGGATGATCTGTACTACCGCAAGGAAAACGGAAAGTACCAGCTGAACCTGTGGCGGGCAAATGAGATCATTTTCCAGGAGGCAGGAGTAAAGAAGGAGCATATTGCAGTGACAAATGTATGTACCCACTGCAATCCGGAAATTCTGTTTTCACACCGGACTACCGGGGATAAAAGAGGAAACTTAAGTGCACTGCTTGCGCTAAAATAGACAAATAGGAGGATGCGAATGATATATCAGATGGTACTTGCCGCTGCGGATACGACGTCGGCGGCGGAGGAAGTCGCAGAAGTGACGCAGGATACGGTAGAAGAGGTCAGCCGTATGACGCAGATCCTGCAGGACAATATCCCACAGATTATCAGCTTTGCTTTTCAGGTGGTGCTTGCCCTTGTCTTTTTCTTTATCGGCAGATGTCTGATCAAATGGGTACGTAAGGTTGTCCGGCGTTCTTTTGAACGCTCTAAAGCGGATACAGGAGTGGCTACATTTGTGGATTCCCTTCTGAAATACGGGTTATATTTTCTGCTGATCTTTAGCATTGCAGCCAGATTTGGCGTGGATACCGCATCTGTGGCGGCGCTGGTGGCGTCCAGCGGTGTGACTCTTGGTCTTGCGCTGCAGGGAAGCCTTTCCAATTTTGCCGGAGGCGTGCTGATCCTGCTTTTGAAGCCTTTTGAGGTGGGGGATTATATTGTAGAGGATACAAATATGAAGGAAGGTACGGTAAAGGAGATTCAGATCTTTTATACCAAACTTTCCACGATCGATAACCAGACGATCGTGATCCCTAACGGAATGTTGACCAATAACAGTCTCACCAACGCTACGGCGAAGGATGAAAGGAGGCTGGATCTGAAAATTTCTGTTTCCTATGAAGCGGATCTTCGGGAAGCCAAAAGCCTGATTGAAAAGATTGTAACGGAGGATCCCTGTGTCATGCAGGACAAGGAGATTCTTGTATTCGTGGATGATTTGGCAGAAAGTGCGGTAGTGATCGGCGCCAGAGCCTGGGTCAGAAATGAAGAGTTCTGGCCGACCAAATGGCGGATACTGGAAGAGATTAAGCTGAAGCTGGATGAGAATGGAATCGCAATTCCTTATCCGCAGGTGACGGTACACATGCAGGAGAAAAAGTAAGAGGATGGGAGAAAAGAAATGATGCTTACAATTATTTTAGTAGCGATCGTATTGGTTCTGGTTGTTGGTGCAGTGGTAACAGGTGACTGGGAGAAGATGGACAAGCTGTTTGGCGTGGTACTTCTGGTTATCATTCTTTACTGGCTGTATCAGGCTTTTATGTAAAAGCGGGAAGATCCTGCTTTTTTCAAAAAAAGTTCTTGCAATAATCCAGAAATCCGGTATAATAATATTTGTGGCTGTCAGCAGGATGGCTGATATCCATAAATGCTGGAATAGCTCAGTCGGTAGAGCACTTCACTCGTAATGAAGGGGTCGTCGGTTCAAGTCCGATTTCCAGCTCTGATGAAAACCTTTGGAGACACGGCAGGCGTGTTTTCGAAGGTTTTTTTTGTTATCTAAGAACCTGAAGATGTAGAATGGCCCGGCGTGTTTGTCACGGAACTGTCATTTTCATATGCTATACTTTTTAAGAAGGAACAGGTGGGAAAAGGATGATTAAACTATTTTATGTGGAGGATGATTCACAGATTGCGGATACTGTAAAGGGATATCTGGAGCAGAAAGGAATAGAGGTAAGGATCTGTTCCACACTGGAGCAGGCCAGGAAGATACTGGAGACACAGATTCCGTCACTGGTGCTTCTGGACTGGAATATGCCGGATGGGGCAGGAGATGCGCTCTGCCGGTGGATCCGGAAACGCTGGAAGGAACTGCCGGTTATCTTCCTTACGGTTCGGGGAGATACGCAGGATATTGTGGATGGATTCCAGGCCGGAGCCGATGATTATGTGGTGAAGCCTTTTGAGCTGGAGGTGTTGTATTCCAGGATTCAGGCGCTGCTTCGAAGGAGCGGGAATAAGGAAGAGAATTACCTCTCCTGTAATGGGATTGTTATAGACCGGAAACGTCAGGTGGTGACCTGCCATTCGGAGGAGATTGCACTAAGCCCGTCAGAATATCAGCTGCTTTTATATCTGATGCAGCATAAGGGACAGACGGTGACCAGAGAACAGATTCTGGAGCAGGTCTGGGATCTCAATGGCAATTATGTCAATAACAATACGCTGACAGTTACGGTGAAGCGGCTGCGGGATAAGCTTCATCATCCGGCATGTCTGAAAACAGTCAGGAGCGTGGGGTATCGTATGGAGGAACTGATATGAGCGGACGAAAACACATAGCCATCATCTTAGCGGCCGCTGTTGCGGCAGCCCTGCTTGCATCTTCTGTCACCGGCTTTTTGCTGTCCCATTACTACAGCCGGATTCAGTATGAAATGCTGGATACCATTTCCAGCCAGGTGCTTATTCGGGAACCGGGAGCAGAAGAAAGCCTGATGGCTGTATTGAAGGAATATGCAGACAAGGATACAGCTCATGCAGGGGAAAAGCCGGTTTTAACGTCTTGGGGATACCGTGCATCTGATTTTTCAGGCATCTCTTCCGGAAGACTGGCTGTCTGTGCAGCAGCCGGGTTTTTGCCGGGAATCGGTCTTTGGCTTGGCACCTTCTGGTACCGGAACCGGAAAGAGGCTTTGCGGATCCGGATGCTGGCGGAATATCTGGAGCAGGTCCAGGCGGGAAAGGCAGGTCTTCTTCCGGATCGGAGAGAGGATGAATTCTCAAAGCTGGAAGATGAGATGTATAAGACGGTTACCTGTCTATATCAGACAAAAGAAGCGGCGGTTCGGGCGAAAGACTATTTTGCAGAAAACCTTTCTAACATTGCGCATCAGATCAAAACGCCGGTCACGGCAATTTCGCTGTCCCTGCAGACAATGGAGCAGGAATGGGAAAGCAGGCAGACGGAAAGGATAAGGAAGCAGCTTTTGAGACTCTCTCATCTTGAGGAATCTCTGCTCTTGCTGGCTCGTCTCGATGCAGGAACCCTGGCCCTTAAAAAGGAAGAAGTGGATGTGTTTACCCTGCTTTCTCTGGCAGCAGATAATCTGGATGAGATGCTGCAAGAATCCGGTACGGCCATTGATATCCCGGAGCAGGGAGAGATGGCTGTCACGGCTGATCTGGACTGGACAATGGAAGCGGTCATAAATCTGATGAAGAACTGTCTGGAGCATAATCCGGGAGGCATCATCCAATGCCTTTATGAGCAGAATCCTTTTTATACGCAGATTCAGATCCGGGATGACGGTAAAGGCTTTGCGAAGGAAGATATCCCTCATCTTTTTCAGAGATTTTATCGGGGGAAACATGCGGCAGAGGGAGGTATCGGGATTGGACTTTCTCTGGCTAAGGAGATCATCGAGAGGCAGAATGGGACGATACGGGCGGAAAACAGGCCGGAAGGCGGAGCCTGTTTTGAGATTCGTTTTTATAAGAACTAAAAGGCAGGGGAGAAAGAAGGAGGAAACAGGGTATGGAGATTTTAACATGCAGGGGAGTCCGTAAGATATACAGCACAGGCGCCGGGCAGGTGACAGCCTTAGACGGGATCAGCCTGACGGTAGAGCAGGGCGAATTTGTGGCTGTTGTGGGGGCGTCCGGTTCCGGAAAATCCACGCTCCTGCACATTTTGGGAGGCGTCGATAGGCCGACAGAAGGAACCGTTACGGTAGATGGGACAGAACTTTCGCATCTTACGCCCACCCAGGCAGCGATCTTCCGCCGAAGGAAGGTGGGGCTGATATACCAGTTTTATAATCTGATCCCAACGCTGAGTGTGAGGAAAAATATCCTGATGCCTCTTACGCTGGATAAGAAGAAACCAAACCAGGAATATTTTGACAGGATCGTAAATGCTCTTGGACTTTCCGACAAACTGGAGGCACTGCCGGGCCAGCTTTCCGGAGGACAGCAGCAAAAGGCCGCGATCGCCCGCTCGCTGATCTATCGTCCGGCACTGCTTCTGGCAGATGAACCGACAGGCAATCTGGATCAGAAAAATTCCAAAGAGGTTCTGGATATGCTGAAGCTGTCCAACCGCAATCTAAACCAGACGATTCTACTGATCACTCATGATGAAAGGGCCGCACTGGAAGCAGACCGTATCATCACGCTGGAGGATGGACGCATCATCGGAGATGAGAGGCGGAGGTGACAAGTATGTGGAGAGAATATTCATCAGGATATATCAGAAATAATCGATCGTCAGGGATTACGGTCATTGCCGCCGCGTTCCTGTCGTCTCTTTTACTGTCTCTGCTCTGCGGTGTGTTTTACAATCTCTGGAAATATGATGTGGAAAGGATTGAAAGAGAGGAAGGAAGTTGGCAGAGCAGGATCACGGGCGAGTTTGATCCGGAAGAGATCCGGGCAGTTCAAAGCTTTGCAGGTGTAACGAATGTGGAAGTCTGGGAAGAAGAATCAGGAGAAACAGTGCTGGACCTTTATTTTCAGAACATGAGCCAGGTCCTTGAGGATACGCCAAAAGCCGCCCGGCTGGCAGGTGCGTCTAAGGAGGACGTGACCTATCATCATGCGCTTCTTTCGATGTATCTGGTACGTGATCCGGAGGATCCTGCGCCCAGGCTTGTCTTTCCGTTTTTTATGCTGGTGACGCTGCTGGCATCAGTTTCCTTGATCGTGATCATACATAATGCTTTTGCGGTCTCCATGAATGACAGGGTCTATCAGCTTGGCATCCTCTCAAGTGTGGGGGCTACGCCCGGTCAGATACGGGCGTGTCTCATGCAGGAGGCTGCGGTTTTATGTACACTTCCCGTTCTGGCCGGGAGTTTGCTGGGGATTGCAGGCAGTGCGGGAGTCATGGAGATTACCAATGTGATAGCCCGGGATATTCCGGGAAGGCAGCCGGCAGTCTTTGGCTATCATCCGCTGGTCTTTGCAGTGACAGTCCTGGTATCCGCAGTCACAATCTGGATCTCAGCATGGATCCCGGCCAGAAAATTAAGCAGGATGACGCCGATGGAAGCATTGAAGCACACCGGGGAAGTTCAGCTAAAACGCAGGAAAAATTCCCGGATCCTTGCCGCTGTTTTTGGGATGGAGGGCGAGCTGGCCGGTAATGCTTTAAAGGCACAGCGAAGATCTTTAAGGACAGCTTCTTTATCTCTGATACTGTCGCTTCTGGCTTTTACGCTGATGCAGTGCTTCTTTACACTTTCAGCTATCAGTACGAGAGAAACGTATTTTGAAAAATATCAGGACGCCTGGGATATCATGGTGTCGGTAAAGGATACGAAGGTGGATCAGATCGAAGAAGCAGAAGAAATCCGTTCTCTTCCTGGTGTGGAAAGTGCCGTGGTATACCAGAAAGTATCGGCAAAGACGCTGGTTGCCGAGGAAGAACTCAGTGCAGAAATGGAAGCGAACGGCGGCTTTTCCAATGCCCCCAGAGAACAGGCAATACAGACAGAGGAAGGGTGGCTGGTCCATGCGCCTCTCGTCATTATGGATGATAGCAGTTTCCTGGCTTATTGCGAGCAGATCGGAATAACGCCAGGACTTGACGGGGCGGTGATCCGAAACCAGATTTCGGACGTGACGGATCCCGATTTCCGGCATGCCCGTTCTCTGCCCTATCTCAAAGAAGAAAACAGCGAAAGAATCGTGAAAAACCCAGAAGAAGAGGGGAAATTGGCCCAAATACCGGTTCTTGCTTATACAGAAGAGGTCCCGGTGCTGCGGGAGGAATATGGAACAGAGGATCCCTATGAACTGGTTTATTTTCTTCCGGCTTCGCTGTGGACAGCCGTCAGAGAGCAGGTCGGAGTAAACGGGGAGGACAGCACCATCCGCATCCTTGCGAAAGAGCCGGTCACACAGGAGACGCTAGATGGCATAGAAAGTGATATCGCCCAGCTGCTCGGTGAAAAATATACCATCGAAAGCGAAAACCGTATCCAGGAAAAGGAAACGAACGACAGAGAGATACAGGGAATGATGCTTATCCTGGGTGGTTTTTGTGCTCTGCTTGCTCTGATCGGTATCAGCAGTGTGTTTTCCAATACCTTGGGCTATGTACGCCAGAGAAGGCGGGAATTTGCCAGATATCTGTCGGTGGGGATGACGCCGGCTGGGCTTAGGAAGATGTTCTGTATAGAAGCGCTGGTGATCGCAGGACGGCCGGTACTGATCACCCTTCCGGTATCTGCACTCATTGTATGGTATATGCTGCGGATGAGTTATATGGAGGCAGAAACCTTTTTTGATGAAGCGCCGGTACTTCCGGTTGCCGTTTTTATGCTGGCAATCCTGGGCGCTGTAGCGTTTGCCTATTACCTTGGCTGGCGCCGGGTACGAAAGATTGATCTGGCCGAAGCTTTGAGAGATGATACAATGTTTTAAAAAATCGGTTTATATCAGAATGTTTTCTGGTATAAACCGATTTTTTAGGTATAATTCCTCAGAAATGTTCTTTGATTACTTGATTGTAAAAGGCTAATATAAGAGACTCAGCATAAAAGACATTTTCATTTTGCCAAGAGGCTATCTGATCAGAAAGATATTGAATTATATATTTCTGAAAGATGTCAGTTGAGAATTCATATTCAAAGTTATAAAAGTGTTTTTTTCTAATCAGTGTTACTTTCATAACAGAAAACTGTATACCGGAGAATTCAAAGGAGACGTAAAATCTTCCATATCTTTTCGTGGTAAATATAGCTTTTAATATATAATTCATCCAGTCTGTATCTGAAAGTATTAGTTTGCTGTAGAGTCGGTCGTAGCCATATACGTTTTTATATATCAAATCCTTTGACTGTATTTTCGGCAGCTTCATATTAAACCTTCCTCCATATATTTATAGTCTATAAACTATTTTAAAAAGTTGAATGACCCTAAAAAGGGACATCGAGCATATTAAGATGAAAAGGTAAAAATGTTTAACCTTTTTATACTGGAGAAGTGTCATTTTGAATGTGATAGAAAAGAAATGGGAAAATATTATTGAATATTTACAGCAGAACTTTGATATCCCTCAAATTGCGTTTGAAACATGGATCAAACCATTACGGATTCAAGGAGTTAAAGAACAAATTTTACATTTAAGAGTCAAAGATGATTTATGGGCGGAGTATCTTGAAAAAAGATATAAGATTCCGCTTCAGATCAGCATTGAAAAAATTACTGGAGAAATAGTAGATATTACTTTTAGAAAAGAAGAAAATGTGGATAACCACAGGCAAAAAAGATTAGGAGAGAATGAAAAATATACCTTCAAAACATTTGTTGTAGGAGCTAACAATAAATTTGCATATAGGACATCATATGAAGTTGCCAAATCACCTGGCGATTTTTATAATCCGCTTTTTATATATGGGCCGGCAGGTGTAGGAAAAACGCATTTACTTTATTCAATATACAATTATATTAAAAAACATAGTCCGCAGAAAAAAATACTTTATACCACAAGCGAAATGTTCACAAATGAATTGATAGAGATATTAAGAAACGGACAAAAAGGATTTACGATGGACACGTTTCGTGAAAAATACCGTACATTAGACATATTATTAATTGATGATATTCAATTCATCACTGGAAAGGAAAGTACACAAGAGGAATTTTTCCATACCTTTAATCATCTCCATATGACAGGCAAACAGATTGTCATTTCAAGTGACAGAGCTCCTAAAGAGATGAAAGCGTTGGCGGATAGGATGAAAACAAGATTTGAATGGGGAGTGTTAGTGCGCATTAGCGCGCCTGAACATGGAACCAGAGTTAAAATACTTCAAGAAAAAATAAGACAGGAAGATGACAAGGAATTGTATTTAGGAAATGAAATTATAGAATACATTGCCCAAAACGTATCCCAAAATATTCGGTCATTGGAAGGGGCTTTAAGAAAAATACTTGCATGGTGTAAGTTAACTCAATGCAAAAGTCTGTCAGATGTTGCAGTTGTGCAAGAGATACTGGGGGATATCCTATGCGGGAATGTGGATAAAGAGATATCGGCAGAGAGGATTTTAGAATATGTTTCGGAACAGTATTCAATCTGTATTGATGATATTAAAAGTAAAAAAAGAAGTGCGGAAATTGTGATACCAAGGCAGGTTTCCATGTTTTTGTTAAGAAAATTGACAGATTTACCTTTGGCAGCAATAGGAAATATGGTCGGCGGAAAAAATTATACTACCGTAAAATATGGAATTGACAAAATTGCTAAAGCGATGCAAGAAGATAAAGAGCTGGCTTACAATATAGAAGTATTGGAAAAAAAGCTTGGAAAATCGTAGAGGATGTTTCATATACAAACCTATAAGAACACGATATAATAAACTAAATAAACGTTTAGAAAGTAAAGCAAAGACTGTGATGAAAGGAGAAGAATGAAATATGAGTAAAGAGATCATTCTTACTGGAAAAAATAAAGAGGGCGCTGTAGTAAATGTGACGGCATACCATGTGAATGGATTAGAGTGGCTGGAAGAATTTCCCGAACTTTTCCGTTTAAAGATTACTGGAGGAAGCATAAAAAATTTTAGTGGTCTTGAGAATTGCCCTAGATTGACAGAATTAGAAATTGGACTAACGGATATTTGTGATTTTTCTTCATTGGGAGAGAACAAAAGCATCAAAGAGTTAACTGTGGCTGGTTATTATGATAATGTGCTGGAAACAGTCAGAAACATGGCACAATTGGAAAGCTTTTCTTTCATATATGGGATGCCGGATGGTACGGAGAAACTCAAGGATTTAAAGGGACTTAAACGTTTGCATCTGGATAAAGTACAAAGTATTTCAGATCTGACAAATATTTTGTCTCTGCAAAATTTAACGAAATTGAAAGTGAACATGCCCCAAGGCTATAGTCAGGAAGAAATAGACCATTTTCTGCAATCAATAAAAGATTATTTGCCTAATCTTAGCTGGCTGGAATTAGGAATGAAGAAATATGAATTTCATCCGACAACGCTAAAAGGCTTACAGCTAAGACACTTTTCTGTTACAGGGAAAACTGTTGTAATAGCATAGGGGAGAAAATATGTACGAGAGACAACCTAAAAAGATGTTAATTATAAATATTCTGGATATTCTGAAAAGATATACGGATGAAGAGCACCGCCTAAGCCAAAAAGAAATTATGGATATTCTGGAACAGGAATATGACATGAAGGTAGAGAGAAAGGCAATAAAGAGAAATCTCCTGAATCTGATCGACTATGGATATAGTATAGAATATAGTGAATCTATACGGATAAATAGAAAGGGAGAAGAAGAGATTGTGTATACCGACTGGTACCTTGAAAAAGAATTTTCGGATGCAGAATTGCGGTTACTGATTGACAGTCTGTTATTTTCCAGACATATTCCGTACAGCCAGTGTAAAACGTTGATTGAAAAATTAGAAAATCTTTCTAATAAGAATTTCAAATCAAGAGTGAAACATATACAGAAACTACCGGATAATGAACTCCCAAACAGACAGTTGTTTTATACGATTGATATTCTTGATCAGGCTATCAGTAAAGGAAATCAGGTAGCGTTTCACTACAATGAATATCACACAGATAAAAAACTTTATCCGCGATTGGATCATGAAGGAAATGTCCGGACTTATATTATCAATCCTTATCAGATGGCGGCGGTGAACGGACGGTATTATCTGATCTGTAATCATGATAAATACGAGGATGTGTCAAATTACAGAGTTGATCGTATCACGGATATTCAGTTGCTAGACACACCGGTAAAGCCGATGAAAAGCGTGAAGGGACTGGAGCAGGGCTTAAATCTCCCGAAACATATGGCCGAACATGTGTATATGTTTACTGGTGAGAGCGTGCCTGTTACATTCCGGGCGAAAAAATATCTGTTGACTGATTTGTTTGACTGGTTTGGAAAAGATATGCAGTTTACAGATGAGACAGAAGAAGAGGTGACTGTGCGGGTAACAGTAAATTTGGAGGCCATAAGGAAGTGGGCGCTGCAGTATGCTCTTCATGTTAAGGTGTTGAAGCCGGAGAGGCTTGTGGATATGCTGAAGGAGGATGTAAAGAGGGCAGCGGAAGCTTATGGGGCATTTTAGAACAAAGTGATATAATATTGTTATATACTATGAATCACAAAGGAAAAAGGAGGAAATGAAATGAATTTAACAGGGAGAACCTTAGAGTGTGTTACAAATGATATACGGGCTTTTTGCCCGGTTCCAGAATCGGATGCGAAAGATGATAAGGCTATAAATAGAACAGTACTTAAAGTAAATTTAGATCCAAAAACGTATAGAGAATCAGTGGAAGAAAGAAAAATTGTTGTTGTTGGAATCAATCCCAGTACAGCAATTGAGGGACAGTCTGATCGGACAATTACAGTAGTTTCTCGATGCATGAAAGCTCTGGGTTATACAGAACTGATAATGCTGAATTTATTTACATATCGGCAGACTGATTTGCAAAAAGTAAAAGTAAAAAAAGATGATATGACAGAGAATCTGGGGAAAACAAAATTTGATTCAGAAGAGAATAAGGAATTGTTGAAAGATGCAGATGTCATTATAGCATGGGGAATAGACAGTTCATTTTTCGAAGAGAAAAAACTGGCATATAAAGAAATATTGAAAAGTGTATCAGAAGATAGAATATGGTGTGTAGAGAAGAATGGAAAAGGGCCTGTTCATCCGAGAGTATGGACTTATAATAAAGAATGTAAATTGGTGCAATATCATAATTCATTATAGTCCAAAACTAAGAAACTAATATTATAGGCTATATTTGACTGGTGAGTAAAATTTTAAAAGTTTTACGCACCAGTTTTTTATGTGCGTTTTTTGTCTCATCATTCATTGTAGAGTATAGGCACAAATAAATATTACAGGAAGAAGGACGTTGCACATGAAACTTAAATATAATAATTCGGAAGCCATGCTGTATGAATATATTGATCAGTTATTTGATGAGTATATAAAGACAGAACAGTTGAATGAAGTAGATCTTTTTTTGACAAAAATGCGTTTTGAAGAAGAAAAAGAACTGCTGAAGAAGAAAATAAATGCGGATTCAGAATATATACAGCGTTTCTGGATTATAGCATATTTAAGTAAGATATCAGAGGAGGCTGGATGTATATTACGTGCGGATGTTACACAGTGCCCCTTTATTATGTATCTGTTTCATCTGGCATCATATAATATTTTGAAAAATGGAGGGCTTGAAGAACCTTATCTTTACAAAAGGGGAGAAATAACAATCTGGAGATTGAGGGTAGAGGATGACTGGTATGATTCTATAAAGCATAGGATGGATGAATTCTTCCAGGGGACAGGATATCAGTATATGTGGGTTGGGTCAGAAAAATACCGGGAGGTTTGTGGGATTGTTATATTTCCGGAGGATGTAGATTTATTAAAATATAGCCGTAGGGACTGTGACAGACTGGCAGACGGTACAATATGTTTTATAGAGGAATGCATACCAGTAGAGTTTTTCGGAAAACGTCAGATGTATTACACATATATTGATCCTCTTCCAAAAGCAAGAAATGGCTGGGAACAGTATAAAAACAAAACAGATTTGTGGCGTGCTTTTATAGATATGCAATGTCTTGATATTGCGGAGGAACTCGTGGTAAGACATTTTAAGCCAGAGACGGAAGAAGAGATGATAAAGGTACTGGCGTTGGCACAATTCGCGGAAATGATTAATCATTCAGAGAGATATGGCCAGCTTGAAAAGATGAAACGTTTATCTATTGTGACAAAAGAAGATTTATGGAAGCAGATGATGAATATCGGGATGCCAGAAGAGCGGGCATATTATTGGAGTGACCTCATCAGTAGAGGACTGCATAAAAATAATCGGTATTCTTTCGGGAAATTACAAAATAAATATGATAAATATTTTATGGATATATTATGTAGTGTTCCATGTCTGCCCTCAAAATGGAATGTTATGGAAAGGTTTTATGAGATAGACAGTTTACAAGAGAATAAGGAAAATGAATATATGACTTATGATATTAGCATGGAAAAACAACAATTGGAAATCCTTTATCAGGAGTTGCAAGACGAAAAATTCGAAGCATTATGTTTACTCGAAGCGGAATATTATGGATGGAATGTATACGGTTCTATACATGGTTTGAACAGAAAAGGTATCAATTGTTATAAGACTGTTAATAGCAAAGGAAAAGAAGCGTTATTGGCAATTGTATTTGGTGAGCAGGAGATAGATGAAAAGACTCTCGAAAACATATATCCTGATTTTGATGGGTATTGTGTATGTAAAGAAAAGAATAAGCGAGAGAAATGGTCACTTCTTGAACTGATGTTTGACAGCAGTATAGAAGAAATGCCCAAATGCCTGTATGGGTTATATAAAAAAGTGATTAAAATGCCGCATGTATTTCAATCACCGCCGGGTGAAACAAATCTAGAAAAGTATTTTTAAAACGTAGTATTGAAAAAGAAGAAAGGATGGATCAGATGATAGAGTGTAAAAGCGATATTTTAATGTTGATAGAGCCATTGTATCTGCGCAATTATTTGTTGAAACAGAAGAATCGTCTTTCTGTATGGGATTATGTGGAGATTGTAACAAAGGCTCCGGTTCCTCTCCAGAAGAAATATGAAATATTAAGCAGGATGCAGAAGTGGGAAAGAGACAGAGCGCATCAGGCAATGATACAGGACTGTCTGGAGAAATTAGAACATGCGATTACTTGTTTGAGTGAGCCAGGAAATGAAAAGGTGTATTTTCTCCTGATAGAAATGAATTCGAAAAAGTTAGAGGGTGCAGTGCCGGTACTTTCACACCAGGATGCATTGAGTTACATTTATGAAAATTATTTAAAAGATATAAAGGAAAGATCCTTTATTCCTGGTAATCAAAAAGGACAGATGGATTTCTATTTTATCTTAGAAAGATATAGATTGGTTGGCACGGAATATCAGCAAGAATATGAATACATTATGGACAGTATAGGAGAGGTGCTGTATTTTAGAAGGATAAAAAATGAAGGCAGCAAGCGTGCCTTTTGTGAAAATAAATTTCGAGGGGGAGGGATGGAATTTATACCGGTTCCTTATCAACCAGGGGATATTTTGTATGTTGACTGTCGACCTTTCTTAAGTCCTACATTCTGTCTAATCTATTATGTGGGCGATGACAGAGAGTGTTGTTCTGTTCGATGTCTGTATCCGGAATATGGCGATATAATCGGTGAAGGAGCATTGAAACATGGACATTTTTATTCGTATGATGGAGGATATCATAATGCAGAATTTATATCTCCTTTATTTCGTGCAGAATTATATAAAGGGGTATTGCCAGAAGACTATCAATTTATGAAAGAGATAAGTATGAAACTGGTTTGCAATGCGACCCTTTCAGAAGAATTGGATGAATTCTTTAATAATAATAAAAAAAATTTTTTTATAGAACCTAGCTTCAAAATACGGGATGAATGTCCAAGTACTGATAGCATATGTATTGATGGTATCTGTAAAAAAAGTCTACATACGTTTTGCTCTAAATTTTCTTTGCGGTAATTATTCCTTTGAACACTCAAACTAAAATATATTACACGCTTAATCGCCTTAACCACCGTAGTACAGAATGTGGTTAAGGCAAAGGGTTTTTCCTATACTTGGCCGAGCAGCAATTACTGTAAGTGCTCCTGGGGGACCGCAGTCAGATGGATTACTTTAGCCATTGCTGATATTTTCCGCATGATGTAAGAGCAGTTGTCTGCAGCCTATTAAATCCACCGCCGGAACATTCCCCTTTTTCCCCTCTGGAAAAAGAAATGGTAGAGCGTGTAGCATCAGGCATCCTTCTGCCACACCATAGAGAACATGTTGCACATGCCTTGAAATTTTTAGCTAATCTGTCCATTTGATTTTCTCCTTTCAATTGAGTTTTGCTGTGTTTAGGATAGCAGAAAACATGAGATAAAATTGGTATATCAAAATCTCAGAAACCAATCCAGCTTGAAGAGGTAAAGGGAGAAAAAGACTAGCATTAATTTAGAAGTGTAAAAGCAAAGATTAATAAATAAGTATGATATATTTGAGAGGATTGATTTTATGTTGTATAATATGCGTATAAAGTGATTTCATCATTTAAAAGATGGGGAGTGAAACTTGGTGTAAGACATAAATAAGATTTTGGTATACCATGGCTCTGATCATATAATTCATACCCCGGCTTATCTTGGCGGCAAGGATGACAATGATTATGGAAATGGATTTTATACAACTGAATATGAAGACCGCACAAAAAGCTGGGCTGCTTTAAATGGTAATCCAGCAAAGTCTATTGTAAATAAATATGAATTAGATCTGGATGGGGTGATCGGAGAAAGCCTTCAGTCAGATTAAATGGGAAGGCGCATACGAGGTCGCATCAGAAGCAGGATATGCGGATGACGATTTAAGAGCAAGACGGGAAGTAAATAAATTCATGCAGGGGCGTATGCAGGCAATTCTGATAGAGGGATATACGGTCCCGGGGATTACAGCGAGGTATGCAATCCAGAGAAAACTGATCTATCACAAGGAGAACAATTATTATGAATAAGACGGCTTATGATATTTGTTATTATGACAGTATGATTCAAAAAAGCAGATATTTGTTTAAATTAATCGCCCGAAATACGGATGAGCCGTTTTGTGTGATAAGAGATTATATGAAAAGCGATTGCCGTAAGGCGATGGATCGAGGAAATCCGCTGTATTTGAACAAGACGCCGAAGCAGATCTTAGGAAGTCTTGGAATAAGAATAAACTCTGAAGCTGCGACAAATGAAATGTTTGATGAGTTTATATTAGACTGGATGGCGGATATATATACTTATATGCAGTGGAAATATAATTTGAAGTCAGAGGATATTGTAGATAAAATTAAGCCGGAGGAATTATATAATAAATATACCCCGTTACATGAAGCTTCGGTGGAAAATGGTGCGGAAAAATTGAGAAAGATTTATAGTATTTAAAAACGGTTTATGGAAGCAGACTCTGCCGGCCATAAACCGTTTTGCTCTATCATTTGAATTGCATTGGAAAGAAGGAGATAAAATCATGAACGAAATTATACAAAATATCATGGATACTGTGGATAAAAAGGGGATTCAAAGCAACTGTAAGAAAATCCTGAAAAAATGCAGTATGAAATCTGCGAAAGATACAGGGCTGATTACTGAATTGGCAATATGGCTGTATGTTTATGACTATAAAAGAGAAGCTGTTTCGGTATGTGATCTATTTAAAAATGAAAGTTTTGACGGAAATTATACATTATGGGACAATATCGACCATGCCTGGTGTCTGAAAGCCAGAATTCTCAGAGAACAGGGAGATTTGAATGAAAGCAAACAGATCATAGAATTTGTTAATCAATATAGAAAACCTGAACTATATAAAAATGGTGTGGACTGGTTTTTAAATACTTTGGATATTAATATCCAGAGTAATTTGGAAGAAAATTGTAAAGCCGGAGCAAAAAACTGGAGATTATTAAAATTAGAATTGGCGATTGCATATAGGGAAGCAGGCAAATACCCTGTATCGGATGATGAATTAGAAATGATTATAAAAGAGCTGAAGGAGCTATTATCGAAAGAAAAATAAACTTTACGTGAAAATGGATATATTTTACGATATGATAAAGTCACAAGATTAGAGGGAGGAACTCATCTATGGTTATTATTGATAAAACTGCATGGCAGATTGATGGAGGGATTCCGGAGGATTTAGAGGCGTGTTACGATGAATATTTAAGAGTTATTGCAAAGGATAAATACGGCATTGATTTTAACGGAGAAGAACTTGAGAAAATATATAAAAAATATAGAGAATTTGAAAATTTTATGGCGTGGGCAAAACAAGAATTTGGGTATCTGATCCCACAAGAATATCTGAATTTTTTGGAAAAGGGAGAGTTTGATTCAACGGTAAGAAAATATTATGTTGTTGATGAAGAAAATGCGTTAGAAATATCAGAATGGTTTACTCCTGATAATATACCATCAATATATAAAAATTGTTGTGAGGAAAAGATGATTGAGAAATATCACCTGCCTATTCTAGATAGTTGTGGCTGTATAGCTGTGCTGAACTGCGGTTCCGGAGCGGATACATATGGGCAGATTTGTTTAAGGACGCCTACGGGATATTACGACGAGGATCTTCAGGAAAATGTTTATGATGAAATGGAATTTGTTGCGGAGAAATTTACGGATATTATCAGTAATTTAAAGAACGCAGAGCAACTGGAAAAAATGGGGATCTTCTAATTTGTGTATGGATTGATAAAAGGAGTGGGAAAATATGAGATTCGATGCAGTGCCGACAACTGGAGTTAATGAAGTTAAATTTGGAATGAATAGAGAAGAAGTTAGGAGGTTATTGGGATCAGCAACAGAATTTTATAAATTTGATGATGATGTCAACACGACAGATGACTTCGGATTTTGTCATGTATTTTATGATGACAATAATGAATGTGAAGCGATTGAAATTTTTGATGAAGCTGAAGTATATGTAAATGAATTACTCATTTTTCCAACTGACTTTGAGACAGCGAAAAAAGCGATTGGAGATTTTGAGCAAGATGATGAAGGATTAATTAGTATTTCAAAATCAATAGGAATTTATGCTCCCGATGGCGATATGGAGAGTATTTTATTTGCAAAAGAAGACTATTACAATGATGAGACATAATTGGAAGTGATGACTATGAAATTTGAAATGTTTAACGATTTTGTACATTCTGGTAAAGTTGACGAGAATTGCATCCGGAAATACAGCGGGAAAATCCCGCAAGTCTTGATGGATATCTGGCAGGAATATGGATTTGGGTCGTTTTTTGGCGGATATCTCAGGGTTATAAATCCTGATGATTATATGGATATTTTAAAGGACTCTTATTTCAGGGGTGATGTCTCCATTCCTATTTTGGTTACGGCGTTTGGGGATGTTATTACATGGGAGGAAGGCAAATATACAAGAATCGTCAGATATCGTTATAATGATTTTGAACTTATGATTGGCCGATTTGATCTATTTTTGAAATTGCTTGGCGATAAAGGCTTCCTTAGAAGATTTTTTACACTGGAAGATTATGCTCAGGCTGTTGAGAAATATGGGAAACTTGCAGATGATGAATGTTTCGGTTATGTCCCTCTTCTTGCGCTTGGAGGAAAAGAGGATGTGGGGCATCTGCAAAAAGTGAAAACGAAAGAACATATCGCTGTAATCGCTCAGCTGACCAGCGGTGTGTAATGTAGTTACTGTATTTTTGCGTTAAAATTTAAAAATTTGATTGAAAGGGAAAATGCTACGGGTATTTCGTTAACCGAGACCAGCGTAGTATAGTATTAAATGGATCATAAATATGAAAAGAACATTCAAAGTTTTCGCACCAAAATGGATTTATAAATTAGCGCTTACAGGATTTTTGATTTGTGTTTTAATTCCTGGACTGGTTTGTCTGATAGATGACGGCAGTATGGTAGGTACTATTGTATCTGCTGTATTATTCAGTCCGTTTCTCGTTGGTGCATTATGCGGGTATCGGTTCAGGATCATTGTGTGTCAGGATACTATAACAGTAAGACGGGGAATTGGAAAAGGATATAGCTTTCATGTCAATGAAATAACAAAAGTAGTACGCAGGGTTAATAGAAATACTAATTTAGGAACACTGGTCAAAGTAACCATATATACAAAGTCCAGACATGTCTCTGTGGAAACGCTTATGACGGGCTTTGAAAAGATGGAATCTTATATAGCAGAAAATGTTGATCCGCAGAAAATAGTGGTAAAAGAAAAGATACAAAATGCAAATTAGCAAACGACACTGTCCGATATGAGTAAGAGGAGAATTTATGAATAAAAATGATTTTTATATGCAGATGAAGAAGAATGAAGAGTATATTATCTGGAATCCGGAAAATATAACTTTTAGCAGTGCTAATTATACGGAAATAATAGAAGACGAGGATTTAAAATTTGTAATAAATTGCGACGATATGACATTGGAGATAATTTTTTCTGGAATTATACTTACTTATATGTATTCGGAGCAGGGAACGAGAATGATGTCATGGTCGATTGCACAAGAAAAGTATAACGATAAGCTTTACTTTAGAAAAAATCCTGTTTATAAGGTTGAGAATTCCTTATTAATAAAATGGATGTTAATAGAATCATGCGGTTTTTATTCAGAAACTGATCTTACTCATTACTGTATTGTTACTGAACAGGATGTTGTAGACATAATTTCTATGTGTAAACCAACGTATAGAATTATATCTACTGAAACTTAGTGGGCAACCAAAAGTTTTAACTATTGATCGGAAAGGGGTTTTTATGGGAATTATAGGAATTAAACTTTCAGAGTGTGCGTTCACTGCTTCTATTGCAAAGATAGTAAGAAGGTATAGAGATATTTCGATATCAGAGGTGAAAAGAATTGTTTTGAGTAATGATTATCTTATAAGCGCAAGAGTACAATGTCCAAAGTGTAATCAAGGACATCAATTTGAAGGAATAAAAGGAGACTTTTCAAAATGAATAATATGGGTGAAATGATTTTGGATCATTACCAAAAATATTTAGGAGAATTCATTGGTGCAGAACCATATAGTGACAATGAACATCAAATTCAACTTTTAGGTTTTGACAAGGCAATAGAAAATTGCTTATTGTTTGCAACTTTAGGATTATCTAAATATTCAGAAAGTATAAATAATTGTTGTGAAGTGATTATGGCAACGGATAGCGATTATGATCAATGCGCTGAGATCTTTATGAACGCAATTTTTTATGTGGTGTCAAATAAAATGAATTTTGGCAGAGGTGTTTTGATAGATGGTATTGACAATAATTTTGAGGGATTTTCAAAACAACATAATAAGGCAGCGGTATATTTTACAGAATCCTATGTCCTTCCGGAAAATTTTTCGATAATCGAGGGTAAGTGCAAAGTATATATGGGATTTTTAGTTTCTCAAAAAGAAGTGGGTTATGTAAAAAAATATGGATGTGAACAATTTGAAGAACTATTAGAAGAAAAAAATGTGGATGTCATTAATATAGACAGAAAATCTGTTATATAAAAAGGATTATTAAATTATCGATTTGTTAAGGTTATATCCAGTGCGCCGTTAAAATAAGTAGGAGACCAGCTATGAAAAGTAATGAAAGAGAGCTTATTATAAATCTTATAAAATTATTTAAAGAAATGTAGGTAGTGTAAAAAACTTTGTGGCTTTGGTAAAAAATGGCTCCTTTTTTACCAAAGCCACAAAGTTTT